>TARA_R110002033_G_scaffold7275_12_pt1 | contig 12265 bp, 15 predicted proteins | sample TARA_R110002033 | Tara Oceans TARA_R110002033 (sample SAMEA4397051) | marine metagenome | biome: Polar Biome; feature: [SRF] surface water layer (ENVO:00010504); material: water (ENVO:00002006), including particulate matter (ENVO:01000060) such as... | depth 5 m
ATGAAATCCATCCTCGCCGCATCGCTCGCATTCGCCGCCATTGCCCTGCCTGCCCTTGCTGACGAAGTGTGGTCCACGCCTGTGGGCAACGTGATCTATGAAGAGGACCTGCCGACCGGCGAAGCGGTCCTCTCCTTCCCCACCGGCGACCCCGAAATCCGCAGCATGGCCTATTTCACCGGCATGGCGGGCGTCTTCACCGGCCGCGCCTATTTCGAAGGTGTCTGGACCGAGCCGGAAGTCGGCGATGCCTGCGCCGTGGCCATTGCCGACCCGAAGACCGGCGAGCCCCGCCATAATTGGGGCCGCATCCAGATCGTTTTCACAGAGCCCGATTTTCCCGGCGGCTGGGTCGCCATGCGCGGCAACTGCTTCGACACGCCTGACCAGTTCCTGGTCGGCAAACCCGTCACCGGCGAATAAGACACAAGGGCCCCCATCAGGAGGAAACACATGGCAGATCATCTCGTCCCCACCAAAGGTTACACGCCCAATCTCCAGCGCTGGTTCGACTGGATGGACGGCGACCATTCATCCGCCGGCCTCTCCGGCCAGCTCGCCGAACATGTCGTCTTCCGCAGCCCGGTCGTCCACACGCCGCAGGAAGGCAAGGCCATCACCATGTCCTACCTCCTAGCAGCGGGCGAAACCCTTGGCGGTGACACGTTCCGCTACACCCGTGTCTTCGATTGCAACGACAAGGCCGTGCTCGAGTTCGAATGCGTCATGGACGGCATCAACGTCAACGGCGTCGACATGATCGAATGGGATGACCAGGGCAAGATCACCGACTTCAAGGTCATGGTCCGTCCCCTGAAGGCCATACAGACCGTACACGCAGCAATGGGAGCCATGCTCGCCAAGATGAAAGCGGGTGCATGATCACTGAGCCGCCAACGCTCATCACCGAGCGTCTTGTCCTTCGGGCCCAGCAAGCCAGCGATTTCGACGAATGCGTCGCCATGTGGAACGACGCAGACGTCGTGCGCCACATTGGCGGCGTCACCCGCCCGGCGCAGGACGTCTGGTTCACCCTCGCCCGCTCGCGCGGCATGTGGCCCCTGCTCGGCTACGGCTTCTGGATTGTCGAGGAAAGGGCGACCGGCACATTTCTCGGCGAGGCCGGCTTCGCTGATTTCAAGCGCGGCATGACGCCCGACATGTCCGCTGCGCCGGAAGCCGGCTGGGCCTTCAATCGCGCGTCATGGGGCAAGGGCTATGCCAGCGAGGCGGTCGGCGCCATCCATGACTGGCTGGATGAATTCCGGCCCGGTCCGTCCGGCTGCATCATTGATGATGGCAATCTCGCCTCGCGCCGCGTGGCCGAAAAATGCGGTTACACATTCTGGTGCGAAGCACTCTATCGCGACCATCCCATCAATGTCTTCCGCCGCGAAGGCCCGGCCTGACTAGCTCGCCTTGCGCGAATCCAGCGGCTGCGGATTGGCCCGGAAGGCCCTCAGGAAATCAAGGAACGCCTGGTGCGGCAGGCCGGGACTATAGAGGAAGCCCTGCCCCATCGTGCAGCCGCGACGGCGCAGGAAGTCTGCCTGCCGCTCTGTTTCCACGCCCTCGGCAACGGTCTGCAGGCCGAGCGTCTCGGCCATGGCGAGAATCATCTCGACAATCGCGGGCGCCTGCTTGTCACCTTCCAGCGCCGACACGAACTGGCGGTCGATCTTGAACACGTCGAACGGCAATTGCGTCAGCATGGAAAGGTTCGAGTGGCCCGTGCCGAAATCATCAATGGCCAGTTTCATGCCCATCATGCGCAGCGGCCCCATCACCTCGGCCACCTTGGCCGGGCTTTCCACGGCCATGCTTTCGGTAATCTCCAGCTCCAGCCGGTTCGGGTGCAGGCCGGTGCGTTTGAGCACATCCATCACCGTGTCGGTCAGGTTGCCCCGCTCGAACTGGCGCGGCGAGACATTGACCGCCACGGAAACATCAAGCCCTTCCTTCATCCACACGCGGGCAGACTGGCAGGCGGCTTCGAGGATCTGTTCGCCGATCTGGTTGATCAGGCCGGTTTCCTCCGCCAGCGGAATGAAGGCCGCCGGGGAAATGATCTTGCCATTATGGCGACGCCAGCGCGCCAACGCCTCGGCGCCGACCACCTTGCCGGTCTTGAAGTCGACCTTGGGCTGGAACACTGCCTTGAACTCGCGATTGGCGACCGCTTCGCGCAGCTCGTCCTCCAGCTTGTACTTGCCGCGCGCCACGCGCGTCAGGCGCGGGGTAAAGAAGCGGAAGCCCGATGTAGCCTCTTCGCGCACAAGCCGCAGCGCCAGTTCGGCATGCCGGAACAGTTTCTGCGCGCTGTCGGCATCCTCCGGCGCCATCACGATCCCACCGGAAATGCCAAGGCTCACCGTCTGGCCATTCAGCTCGAACGGCGCGGCAAAGGCCTGACGTATCGCGCGCGCAATCGTTGCCACATGTTCGCGGCTGCCGGCCGCAGGCATGTAGAGCGCAAATTCGTCCGCTTGCAGCGCTGCCAGCGTCGAATCCCGCAGCGCGGCGCCCGCAGGTCCGGCGATCCCGGCCAGTTCATCCTTCAGGCGCTGACCGGCCTGTGCCAGCAGCGCCTCGCTTGCATAAGAGCCCAATTGTTCCGACGCCCGGCTAAACCGGTCGAGGTCGAGCACGATCAGCGCCGCCGGTGCTTCGAAGCTTGCCTGCGGCAGGGTCTCGGCAATTGCCTTGTCGACCGCAATCATGTTGGCAAGGCCGGTGCGCGGATCAATGAAGGCGGTTTCACGCAGCAGCGCATTCTCGCGGCGCAGCTTGCCCACCGTCCGCGTCACACCGGCGCGCAACCGGCGCAGCTCGGCAAACTGCATGCTCTCCAGGTCCGTCGCCCCGTCGCCGCGTGCATCCATGAGGAAGTCATTGAACCGCTCAAGCGAGTTGCGAAACTTGGAGGCGGCCAGATAGGCTGATCCTGCCGCGCCGCCCAGCGCCACGAAGATTTCCACGACCAGAACGACAGGCGGGTTCGGCAGGTCCGATATGTGGACGTCCAGGAAGATGGCGCGATAGGTCAGCTCGATGACCAGAAGCACGAAAAAGATCGCCAGCGCCATGCCCACGGCGGCCAGACTCGCAAAGGCGGGAATGGTCATCGTGCCGAACAGTCGGCTAAGGAATCTCTTCTTCTTCAAGCGCCGAATCGCCTTCTTGCGTCCAGGTGGAACCGGTACAAATCGGACATTCTGTGAATATGTTTAGAAATCAGTGAACAAAGTGCGCTAGGTGTCGTGTTTACAGCGCACTATATGGTTCCTCATGACTAAACACCGCACCGCCACCGTCGACCGCAAGACCAAGGAAACCGATATTTCGGTGACCCTCGACCTTGATGGCACCGGCCAATCCGATATCGACACCGGTATCGGCTTTTTCGATCACATGCTCGAAAGCTTCTCCAAGCATTCCGCCATTGACCTGAAAGTCCGCTGCAAGGGCGACCTGCACATCGACATGCACCATTCGGTCGAGGATACGGGCATTGTGATCGGCCAGGCCATCCTGAAGGCGCTCGGCGATTTTGCCGGCATCACACGCTTCGGCCACGCCTATATCCCGATGGACGAAACGCTGAGCCGCGCCAGCCTCGACCTCTGCAAGCGCCCCTACCTGATCTGGAAGGTCAATTTCGCCCGCGACAAGGTGGGCGACATGGACACAGAACTGTTCAAGGAATTCTTCCACGCGCTCTCGGGCAATGGCGGCATGTGCCTCCATGTCGAGAATCTCTACGGCGAGAACAGCCACCACATTATCGAGAGCTGTTACAAGGCGACCGCCCGCGCCTTGCGGACGGCCATTGCAGTGGATGCCAAGCTTGACGGCAAGCCGGCCTCGACAAAGGGCAGCCTCTAGGCGGCTGCCTGCGCCATTTCGACAAGGTTCGCCGGGTAAGGCCGCTCATAGGCGGTAATGCCGAACTGCGCGCGCACCTCTTCCAGCGTGCCCGTCCACACCGATTCCCAGTCGATGGTGATCATCGGCGGCGTATGACGCCCGTGCACCCAAGCGCTGGTGATCGTGTCCATCAGGATCGGATAGCCAATCGGCAGGCCCTGCGCGGCAATCGTCGCCGTCACGGCCAGGAACTGCGCCGAATAATTGTGCCCGAACTGCGACATCTGGAAGGCCGAGATCGCCACTTCATGCAGTGAGGTCGTCTCGTAACCGCCTACGAGATGCCAGAGGTCATGCGCCTGCAGCATGCGCGTGTTCAGGTAATCCAGCGGCGATGGCAGTTTTGCCAGGCCAATTGCATCCCGGTCGAGCACTTCCAGATCGAATGAGTTGTCCACGATCACGTGATAGAACAGGCGTCCCACCGAATTCTCCGGGCAGGCGCCCAGTTCCTCAAGATCAAGGCGGCGTGGCAGGGGCCATTTGGACACCTCTTCGACGCCCTCATAGGTGAACGACATCCGCACGACACGCTCCACGAATTCCGCCGAATGCTCGCCGCCAAGTTCCGCGGTTCGCTGCGTCACCGACAGGGCGTCCAGCTTGCCCGCCACACCGTCTTCCACGATTCCCCAATATGTATCCCACAGGCCGGCCGGCGCGCTCATCGGCGGCTCATCCAGTGTCGGGATCGGCGCGGCCTTAACAGGTTCACCGATCCAGCCTTCTGCCAGCGCATCGTAAATCTCGCCCACCCGGTCAGGCGCGAGGAAGGCAACATGCGCAAGGCGCGCCGCCAGTGTCATGCGAAGCGCTTCGCTCGCCTCGCCATTCGATGCCTTCGCCTCGGCCGCAAGCTTCCTCACTTCGGCAGCCTCCGGCACTGTATTCAGTTCGCGCTCGAACAGTTTCCTGTGTGCGTCTGGCATTGGGGTCTCCTCCGGTAACTCTATTGGAATAGAGTTACCATCCGCTCGCAAGAAAATTCAAGTGAATCTTCTCTTCCGCATTACGTGTCGTGGCGGTAAGAGCGGCCACATGAACCTCGTCGCCCTCATCGATTATGGCTCCGGCAACGTCCATTCAGCCGCCGGCGCGCTGAAGGAAGCCGCCCGCCGCGCCGACCTCGCCATCGAGGTCACGACAACCGCCGACCCTGAAACCATTGCCAAAGCGGCCCGCATCATCCTGCCCGGCGTCGGCCACTATGCAGACTGCGCAGCGAATCTCCACGCGCGCCCCGGTCTCGTCGACGCCCTGGAATCCGCAGTGCTGAAACACAAAAAGCCCTTCCTTGGCATCTGCGTCGGCATGCAGTTGCTGGCTGATTTCGGCCTCGAAGACGGCGAAACGCGTGGTCTCGGCTGGATCCACGGCGTGGTCGACCGCATAGAGCCCGGCCCCGGCCATGCGATCCCGCATGTCGGCTGGAACGAGCTTCACATGCCCAACAGCCATGCCCTGCTCGAAGGCCTCGGCCCCGAGCCGCACGCCTATTTCACCCATTCCTACAAGATCAGCCCGGAAGACCCCGCCCATGTCGCGGCCACCACAGACTATGGCGTGCCCTTCACCAGCGCTGTCGCGCGCGACAATATCTTCGGCACCCAGTTCCACCCTGAAATGAGCCAGCGCGTCGGCCTCCAGCTGCTCGCCAACTTCCTCACCTGGAAACCCTGAATGACCTTCACCCTCTACCCCGCCATCGACCTTAAAGACGGCCAGTGCGTGCGCCTCCTGCGCGGCGAGATGGATGCCGCCACCGTCTTCAATGACAGCCCCGCCGACCAGGCCGCCGCCTTCGACGCGGCCGGCTTCACCCATCTCCACGTGGTTGACCTCAACGGCGCCTTTGCCGGCACATCGGCCAATGGCGACGCGGTGAAGGCCATCCTCAAGGCCACCAATGCGCCGGTCCAGCTCGGCGGCGGCATCCGCACCCGCGCCCAGATCGACGCCTGGATCGAGGCCGGCGTCTCGCGCGTCATCCTCGGCACCGCCGCCCTCCGCGACCCCGAACTCGTCAAGGCCGCGGCCCATGCCCTGCCCGGCCGCATCATTGTCGGCATCGACGCCAAGAACGGCATGGTCGCGGTCGAGGGCTGGGCCGAGACCAGCGACATGTCCGCCATTGAGCTTGCAAAAGCCTTCGAAGGCTGCGGCGTCACCGCCATCATCGCGACAGACATTGGCCGCGACGGCCTGAAGACCGGCGTCAATGTCGACTTCACCTCCGCCCTCGCCAATGCCGTCACCATCCCGATCATCGCCTCGGGCGGCGTCGCCAGCGTGGCTGACATCACGGCCCTTCGCGCTGCGCCCGGCACCCCGGTCTCCGGCACCATCCTCGGCCGCGCCCTCTATGACGGCGACATCATCCCCGCAGAGGCCATCAAGGCCGCGCAATAGCCCACAACCTCAGCGCCTCACAAAAGCGTGACGCCCTTCGCACGGCCTTTTATATTGTGTACAATTTAATTGCTCCCTATATGCCTCTTGCCAACACAGGAGATACATCATGGCCCTTTATTCAACATCTGCCCGCGCTGAAGGCGGCCGCAACGGCCACAGCGAAACAACAGACGGCGCCTTCAAGGTCGACCTCGCGCTTCCGAAAGAGCTTGGCGGCAACGGCAAGGGCAACAACCCCGAACAACTCTTCGCCGCCGGCTATGCCGCCTGTTTCGACAGCGCGATCAACCATGTCGCCCGCCAGCAGAAGATCGCCCTTGAAAGCAGCGCGGTGAACGTCTCCGTCTCGCTCAACCCGAATGAGACCGGCTTTGCCCTCGGCGTTGCCATCGAAGTCGAGATCACCGGCCTCGATCAGGCTGCCGCGAATGACCTGGTTGCACAGGCCCATGCCGTGTGCCCATATTCGAACGCCGTCAAAGGCAATATCGACATCAAACCCGTCGTGAAAGTGAAATGACCCCAGAGCCGGATGCCCCAGACACCGCCAAGCCCAAGCCGTTCGATCCGCTCGCGCTCGATCACCAGCTTTGCTTTACGCTCTATGCGGCGGCCAACCGGGTCATCCGGCTCTATCGCGACCAGTTGGAGCCCCTCGGCCTCACCTATCCGCAATACCTGACCCTGCTCGTCCTCTGGGAACGCGACGACCGGCTCGTCGGCGAGATCGGCGAGGCCCTCAGCCTCGATTCCGGCACGCTCACCCCGCTGCTGAAGCGCCTCGAAACCGCAGGCCACATCGTCCGCACGCGCGACGCCGCCGACGAACGCCGCGTCCGCATCACGCTCACCAAACAGGGCCGCGCCTTGCGCGCCAAGGCCGTCAAGATTCCCGAAAAGATCGCCTGCGAAATGGGCCTGCCGCTGGAAACCCTCGTCCAGCTCAAGCAGACGCTGACCACGCTCGCGGCGCATTAATCATTCAGGATAAAAAGTCCGCCGCTCAGGCGAGGGCGACAACCCGCAATGGCTCGCGCTCGGCCTTGCCTGCCTGGTTCTTGCCACCCGCCTTTGAGGCATAGAGCGCCCGGTCGGCCCGGTTGAGCAGGGTCGAAAGGCTTTCGCCGCCCTGCGCCACGCACCAGCCGAGGCTCACCGTCACATCATGGCCAGCCGGTTGGCACGACGCGATTTCCCGCACCAGCGCGTCAAACCAGAAACGCGCGATCCCTTCGCTGGCAAAATACCCCGCGATCGCAAACTCTTCGCCGCCGAGGCGCGCGATCACGACGTCCGGCGGCGCAATACCGGCGAGAATGTCCGAAAGGCACTTCAACACCCGGTCGCCCGCATCATGTCCATGCTGGTCATTGATGCGCTTGAAATCATCAATATCGGCAATGGCGCAGGCAAACACGCTGCCGGCAGCGCCCATCCGCGACTGCAGGGCGTCGGCGCGTGCAAAGAAGGCCCGGCGGTTGCTCAGGCCCGTCAGTTCGTCATGATGTGCGAGATATTCGTTCTGGTCAGACAGCACCCGCACCTTGAGGTGCGCCCGCTGGACGCCAAAGCTGATCAGGGGAGAAATCACCAGCGGCATGATGATAGACGCCGCATAAGCGTGCTTCAGTGTCAGCACCGGATCAATATATGTCCAGGTCCAGATCGAGACGAATGAGATCGCCGTCGCCGCAAGTGTCACCGACACGATGGTTCGCGCCGCTTTCCATTCGTGTTCCGACAGTTTCAAGGCCAGCCTCCGATCTGCGTAAACTATGGCGGATCAGATTTAATACCGGGCGCACGTAAAAGGTTGAATTTGAACCATCCCGCTAAGCATCACAGCCGCAGGACGCCGCGCGTGCGCCTTACACCGCGCTCGACAGGGGCCGTTTCAGCCGCCGCCGCGTGCGCAGCGCATGCGCCAGTTCCGTCTCCGGACCATCCGACGGCTGCGTGTCCGCGGCCAGCCGCGACAGCTTCGCCGCCCGCCGGCTCATCGCCTCAGCGCCATCCTTCCGGATCGCCTCGGATGTTCTCAATTCAAGTGTCCTGAGGTCCATATCGTCTTCCTCCTGAGTCTTTCATCCCGCGCAGCCATCCGCCGCGCTTGAAGGCATTATAGCGCAAAAGCGCCGGGCCGTGGATGAAAGGTCGGTTAGGCAAAGATACCGCCGCTCAATCTTCTTAGCCGCCATATTTTAGCGAATCATGTCATTTTTCACCAAAGATTTGAATGAGGCATCCGATTCAATGTCGATCGAACTTGCAGCCAAAGAACTGCGCAGATTTCTTCAATCTCCTCATCCAGAGGTGCTGTGCATCAATGGAAATTGGGGTGTTGGCAAAACTTTCGCTTGGGAACACTTCCGAAAAGAGCAGGCCGCCGCAGGGCTAATAGCCCTCAACAAATACTCTTACGTATCCTTGTTTGGACAGAACTCACTATCGGATGTTCGAGATTCAATCTTTGAAAATACAAGAAGGAGCGAAACCCGTCAAAATACTGCTGGAGAGAACATTCGGCAGCTCACTGAAGATGCTGGCCAAAATTTCAGTAAGTTGTTGAAATTGCTTTCGCCGGAACTCCGCGGAAAGTTTCCGTTGAATACGCGCATACTATTTTCTTCCGTGCAAAATCAAATTGTTTGCATCGATGATCTTGAGCGAGCGGGTAAAGACCTTTCGAAGAGCGATGTCCTAGGCCTAATTACTCAGCTGAAAGAACAAAAGAAGTGCAAGGTTGTTCTATTGCTAAATCGGAACGAACTTGGAGCCGATAAGGACGATTTTGATATACAAATTGAAAAGGTGGCAGATTCATTTTTCGAGTTTTTACCTTCCGCTACAGAAGCCGCTGATATCGGCGTAGAGAAAAGCACATCATTTTCAGCATCGCTTCGCACAAGCGTCGTGGCTCTCGGGATCGTAAATATTCGGGTTATAAAAAAAATTGAAAGTTTCTGTGCGCGAATAGAACCGATGCTTGCGGATTTTGATAACCGCATTTTCTCGCAAGCGGTTCAATCCATCGCCCTATTCGCATTTGCGAAGTTGCAGCCAAACTTGGCGCCGGATTTGGATTGGATCGCAAGCTATAATGAGTTTCGTACGACCGAAGAGGAGAACGACGAAATAAAGTCTCAATGGTCGAAACTACTATCGAACTACCAGTTCGTTCATGTTGATGAGTTTGACATGGCTCTTTTACACGGAGTTCGTCGGGGATATTTCGACGAAAAAGAAATTCGTCTTCGCGCAACTGTGTCGCAGCAAAGCCTCTCTTTGCAAGATCAAGACAATTCCATGCATCAGGCTTGGCGTCTGTATCATGATAGCTTTGATGACAACCAAAACGATGTTCTCGATAAATTGGATTCGGCATTTCTTGAGAACTACGCAGCCGTCACTCCACTGAATGTTGGAGGTATCGCTATGATCTTTAAGGAACTTGGAAGGCCACAAAGAAGTCGCGAACTGGTAGAGTTCTATGTCAATAATCGGGCCGCAGATCCGGAATTTTGGAACTTGAAGGACTACTCTTTCGGATCGGAGATTACAGATCCTGACGTAATCGAGTTGTTCAGCACCAAATATCAATCGGTCAAACCGGAAAGCGATAGTCCGCGCGATATCCTCCTAAGAATCGCCAAAGACAGCGGCTGGGGTCAGTCGGATACCCAGACACTTTGTGGCGTGTCTGAAGAAGAGTTCATCGAGATGTTTAAATCGACCAGAGGTTCAGACCTTCGACGTATCACGCGTGAGGCTCTTAGGTTTGCCAATAGATATGATGAAGAGATGCCGGAACATCAAATAGGCGTACGAGCAAACGCAGCATTGCAAAAAATTGCCGACGAGTCCGAAATTAATGCCAGGCGCGTGAAGGTGCATCGCAGTAACCTGTAGCCTACCACCGCAACAACCGCTCATAAAACCCGCCCCAAGTCCGCCCCGGTTCCAGCAGGTGGATTTCCAGAATCCAGTGGCGCGGGCGGCCGAAGGGGTCGGGGTCTGACAGGCGCGTGCGGTTGTTCGGGCTGATGCGCTGCTGGTCCTTGTCGCCCGGCCACACGGCATGCGGAAACTCCGCCACGACATGGCCCGCAATCGCCCCGCCAAACACATAGCCATGTGCCTCGGCCATCCGGCAGGCCAGCGCATAGAGCGCCGCGCCCGTCATGTCCGGCCTTGCCTCCGCGCGCACCGCCTCGAACACGGTGTCCAGCGCGCCGACAAGTGCGTGCTTCGCCGCGCTCTCTCCGACTGCATAAGTCCGCCCCACATCCGCCTCCCATTCGGCAAACACCGGCCCGAGATCGACATAGACCGTATCCTCAGGCGCGATCACGCGCAGGGGCGGTTTGTCATGGAACGTGGTCACCGTATTGGCCCCCGCCCTCACATTGCACTGGTGCCAGTGGCGCTCGATGCCGAACCGCTCAAGCGCCAGCGCGGCAATGTCCGCGTCCACCTCGGCCTCGCTGCGCCCCGGCGCAATGATGCCCGCCGCCTCGATCGCGTCGAACAGGGTCAGCGCCTTGTCTTCGGCCTCTATCAGCGCGGCCAGGCGCGCGTCGTCTGTCAGGGATTCCATCGGCCAAACGTATCAACAAACGTTTATATGTCAAACCGGACGGCGAGTGGTCCGGGAAGGGGCACGGAATGGGCAGCGAGTGGTCAGGGAATGGACGCCGACTGGACTCGCAATTCCCCGCGACGCCCCGCGGAACGCCCCCCGTCGCGCCGCCCCCTTCCCTCACCTGCCCTTCCCCGCTACACGCACATCCATGCTCAAGACCCGCATCATCCCCTGCCTCGACGTGAAAGACGGCCGCACCGTGAAGGGTGTCAATTTCGTCGACCTGCGCGACGCCGGAGACCCCGTCGCCCTCGCCCGCGCCTATGACGAACAGGGCGCAGATGAGCTGTGTTTCCTGGACATTACGGCCAGCCATGAAGGCCGCGGCACGATGCTCGATATCGTCACGCGCACGGCCGAGGCCTGCTTCATGCCGCTCACCGTCGGCGGCGGCGTGCGCAGCGTCGAAGACCTTGTCGCCCTCCTGAAAGCCGGCGCCGACAAGGTGGCCATCAACTCCGCCGCCGTGGCCGATCCGGATCTGATCAGCCGCTGCGCCGCCAAGGCCGGGCGCCAGTGCGTCGTCGTCGCCATCGATGCGCGACAGACCGGAAATCATTGGGAAATTTTCACCAAGGGCGGCCGCGAACCCACCGGAATCAACGCCGTCGAATTCGCCATTGAAGCCGAAAAACGCGGCGCCGGCGAAATCCTCCTCACCAGCATGGACAAGGACGGCACCAAGTCCGGCTATGACATCCCGCTGCTCAGCGCCGTCTCCTCCGCCGTGAACATCCCCGTCATCGCGTCCGGGGGCGCAGGCCATGTCGGCGACCTCGCCCCCGCCATTCTCGAAGGCGGCGCCAGCGCCGTCCTCGCCGCCTCGATCTTCCATTTCGGTGAAGCCACCATCGCCGACGCCCGCAAGGCCCTCGCCGAAGCCGGCGCCCCCGTCCGGCCCCTTTAGGAGCGTTGCCATGACCACACCTCTCGGCCCCCTCGCCCGCCTCGCCGCCGCGCTGGAACACCTCTCCGGCACGATCGACGCCCGCGCCGTCGAAGGCGATGCCGGCACCAGCTGGACCGCCCGCCTCCTTGCCAAGGGCCCCGATGCCGCCGCCGCCAAGATCGCCGAGGAAGGCAACGAGCTGGCCGAAGCGGTGATGCGCGAGTCAGACGATAACGTGGCCTCTGAGGCCGCCGACGTGATCTACCACCTCATGGTCGGCCTGCGCTCACGCGGCGTGCCGCTCGACGCCGTCGCCGCCAAGCTCGAAGCCCGCCAAGGCACCAGCGGCCTCGCCGAAAAAGCCGCGCGAAAGCCGGAGTAAACCCTCACCTCCC
>TARA_R110002033_G_scaffold48042_9_pt1 | contig 12243 bp, 2 predicted proteins | sample TARA_R110002033 | Tara Oceans TARA_R110002033 (sample SAMEA4397051) | marine metagenome | biome: Polar Biome; feature: [SRF] surface water layer (ENVO:00010504); material: water (ENVO:00002006), including particulate matter (ENVO:01000060) such as... | depth 5 m
CGGCACGCTGAGCGGCGGCCATTGCGCCAGCGCAATCGGCGGGCTCGGCATCGCCACCTTCGGCGCGGGCTCCTACGGGATCTTCGCTCAGTCGGTGGGCGGCGGCGGCGGCAATGGCGGCGCGTTCAGCGCGGCGGCAACCGCCGGATCGGGCAGCGGCGGCGGCAGGGCCAGCAGCAACACCAGCTTTGCCGGCAATGCCGACGCATCGACGTCGAGCGGCGTGGCGGTGGCGATGGGGCTTGGCGGCAATGGCGGCGCGGGTGGCTCGGGCGCGGCGGTCGAAGTCGCCAGCCAGGTCGCGATCACCACTACGGGCGATCAGGCGATCGCGATCCAGGCGCAATCGGTCGGCGGCGGCGGCGGCAATGGCGGATCGGCGACCAGCAACGCCAATGGCGGATCCTATTCGGTCGCGGCCGTGCTCGGCGGCTCGGGCGGTGCCGGCGGCACCGGTGCAGCGGTATCGCTGACCAATGCGGGCGCGATCAAGACATCGGGCGCACTGGCATATGGCCTGTTCGCCCAGTCGGTGGGCGGCGGCGGCGGTTCGGCCGCCACCTCCAGCGCGACCACGGCCGGCGGCGGCGAGGCCAATGTCGGCCTGACGCTCGGCGGTTCGGCGGGCTTCGGCCAGCACGGCGGCGCGGTCACGCTCGCCAGCAACGGCCAGGTCTCGACCAGCGGGACGGGTGCGTTCAGCCTGATCGCCCAGTCGATCGGCGGCGGCGGCGGCGTCAGCGGTGCCAGCCGGGTCAGCACCTCGAACGGCGGGGTCACGGCCTCGCTCAATCTGGGGGCGACCGGCGACAACAACAGCATCGGCGGCGCGGTTGCGGTCAGCTATTCGGCTGGCTTGTCCACGACGGGCGTCAACGCGGTTGCGCTGCTGGCGCAGTCGGTCGGCGGCGGGGGCGGCGTCGCCAGCTTCAGCGATCAATCCAAAGGCGGCGGCGGGACGGCCAATGGCCGGCTCGGCCAGCTGAGCGGCTCCGACTGGGCGGGCGATGTGACGGTCAGCGGATCGGGGACGATTGCGACCAGCGGCGCGCAGGCGATCGGCATGCTCGCGCAGAGCGTGTCGAACGGCGGCGGCCTTGCCAGCCTCACCGGATCACCCAACAGCCTGTTCACCGGTGCGATGACCTTGGGCGCTGCCAATGCGTCGAATGGACGCGGCGGCGTCGTCACTGTCTCGACGACCAGCGGCGCGATTTCGACCAAGGGCAATTTCGCCTACGGCCTCGTCGCGCAATCGATCGCCGGCGGCGGCGGCGTCAGCCAGGTGGTCACCAACAGTGCATCGCTCGGTGGCAAGGCCGGCGGCGGCTCCCAGGGTGTGACCGTCACCAACGGCGCCGCGATTACCACCAACGGCGTCGGCGCGATCGGCATCGTCGCGCAGAGCATCGGCGGCGGCGGCGGTCTGGCGATTGCGACCGGAAGTGCAACTCTGGGCGGCGGCACGGGTGTGGCCAGCACCGGCGGCAACGTCACCATCACCAGCAATGCGGCGATTTCCACCAGCGGCGTCAACGCGATCGGCATCCTGGCGCAGAGCGTGGGCGGCGGCGGCGGCGCGGTGCTCTCCAGCGGCAGCGCGCTATCCACCGCAACCACGCGCGGCGCGGCGGGCAATTCGGGCGCGGTCACCGTCAACGTCAACGCGTCGATCACGACCAGCGGCAAGGGCGGCTATGGCGTCGTCGCCCAGTCGGTCGCGGGCGGCGGCGGCCTGGTGATGAACGGCAACACCGCGGTTCTGTCGAGCGCCGGGTCGGGCGGGACCTCCGGCGTCGTCACGGTCAATGTGCGCAAGGGCGTGTCGATCACGACCACCGGCGCCGGGGCGAGCGCCATCTATGCCTTTTCCTCGACCGATCCCGTCCTCAATATCGAGGAGGGGGCGAGCGTGATCGGCGGCGTCGGCGGCCATGCCGCGCTGCTCGATTCTCCCATCAACCAGGTCAACAATTACGGCAGCATGTCGACCCTCGACGGCGCTGCGGGAATTGCGGTCAAAAGCCTGTCGGGTGACACCAGCATCCTCAACGGCGGCACCCTGCTGGGCAGCATCGCGCTGAAGGACGGCGCGACCAACCTGCTCCACAATCTGGCGGGCGGCACGATCCAGTCGGGGTCGTCGATCGACCTGGGCGGCACCGGCCGCTTCCAGAATGACGGCATCCTTACCAATGCGTCGGGAATCGGCAGCGTCCTCATCAACGGCGCCTTCACCCAAAGCGCGACCGGAACGATGCAGATCGGCGTCGACCATCAAAGCGGCCGCTCCGACACGTTCAACATCCTCGGCGCCGCGCAGCTCGACGGCACGCTGGCGATCAGGACGGTCAATGCCGGCTCGGTGCGGCCGGGCAGCTTCAAGCTCGCCGGGATTGTCTCGGCGGCCGACGGACTCGCCGCGCAGGGGCTCACGCTCAGCGCGGCGCGGAGCGCGATCCTCAACTATGCGCTCTCGACCGAGGGCGGCGTGATCAGCCTGATCTCGACCGCGAATTTCGCACCCGATGGTCTTAGCGGTGCCGGTGCCGAGATCGGCAAGGCGTTCGGCGCGATCCAAGCGCAGGGCGGATCGCTGCTGTCGCGCCGGTTCACCGCCAGTCTGGTCGGGCTGGACAGCACGCAGAAGCTGGAAGACGCCTATAAGACGGTGGGCGCGGGCGGTATCTCGATCGTTCCCAATCAGGTGCTGTCGTCGGCGCAACGATCGGTGCAGTCGGTCACCGACCGTCTCGACGGCTGGCGTGCCGACACCGGACCGGCTGGCGCAAAGCGCTTGTGGCTGACGCCAACCGCGTCCGCCGGCAGCGGCGCGGGTCTGTCCAGCGAGCTGCGCGGCGTGACCATCGGCGTGGACGGCGAAACGGGGTCGGATCCGATCCTGCTCGGTGCCGCGTTCACCTATATGGACGGTTCCTCGAGGCTGGTGGCGCCGAATTCGAACGCCCAGGGCGAGCAGTATGCGCTGAGCCTTTACGGAATCGGTCACATCGGATCGGCCTATGTTTCGGCAGTGGGCCAGATTGGCACCGGTACCACGCGCTTCACCCGCCGCATGGATGCGCTGGGTGTGGGGATGGAAGGTTCGCTCAAGCTCGCCACCAAGACCATCGGTGCGCGGTTCGAAACCGGTTATGCGATCGATCTCGGCGGCCCGGACGCGCACGTCGTGCCCTTCGTCGCGATCGAACCCATGCTGGTATTTCAGAAAGAGGCGACAGAGACGCTGCTGAACGTCCCCGAAAGCGCAATCACCTTCCGCAAGAAGACGATCACCGCGCTGCCGATGTCGCTCGGCGTGCAGATCGATGGCCAGTGGAAGACCGAAGGCGGTGGCAGTTTCTCGCCGCTGCTGCGACTCGCCTGGCTGCACGATTTCGAGACCGATCGCAGCGTCACGCGCAGCTTTGCGGAGCTCCCGTCGCTGCTGATCAGCCGCACCACCCTGCCGACCGATACCGATGCCGCATCGGTCCGGTTCGGGGCGCAGTGGAGCGCAGCGCGCTCGTGGTCGATCAAGGCCTCGGCGGACGCCCAGCTATCGCGGAACTATGGCACGATCGGGGGAAGTGTGAGCGTGCGCTATGTCTGGTAAGGACGGAGCGGGCCAAACGCGCCGAAAAGCAATGCGGGTGGGGCGGACGCTGCTGCCTTTTTGAGATGGGCGAAGGCATTGCATTGAATGCAGGTTTCGCCAGTCGGTGGCCGACGCACCAAGCAAATTGTCGCGCGCCTGCCGACCTGCGCTACCGAGATGAGCCTTTCCGGTCTGTCCGACGTTGCAGTCGTTCCGCGATGGTCGATCCAATGTCTGCGTTCGGAGCATCGGAAAAAGGATTTGAAGGACGGATATGTGGGCGCATTTGTGGGCGCATTATAGTCCCGAAAAATCGCGACTTGTCCTACACTTGTTCTCCCGAATGTTGCGATGTAGTATAAAAAGAGGCTCTGTGTCTGTTGCACTGATGGGTATTCACCCTGTCTGGTTCCAGGCACGAAAATCGACAAACCTGCCGTTTGTTAGAACCATTGGCGCGGTCAGCAGCCGCCAATATACGGGGGCATGCGCTAGCAATCGCGCAGCGCTGCGAGCATCGGCTTGAGATGAGTGGTGCGATTGACTTCGGGTAACGCGCGGGTTTTCTGGTAGTCCTGCAGGATCGCGGCCGATCGGCGCATGTCGGCGCATGCGCCTGCCAAAGCACCAGCCTTGTTCCGTACGGCGGCTGCCTCGTTGAGACGGATGGCATGCGCCATGCGCGCACCGGCGACGTCGCCGGCAAGAGCTACCGTACGGCGGCTGACCGCAACCGCCTCATCGGCGAGCGCCAGCGCTGCCTGACGACGTCCGGCGTTTGCTTCGAGCCCGGCCATTTGCAGCGCGCTGGAGACAAACAGGCCCATGGTGCCGGTATCGTCCGGACTAGCCGCCATCGCATCGCGCAGGATCGCATTGAGTTCGCGGGCGCGGGGCTCAGCCGCTCCCGTCCGCCCGCGCAGAACCTCGACCCGGACCAGGGCAAGAAGCGTGATCGCCAGGTTGCGGCGATCTGCCGGGGTGGCATCGGCGCGGGCGAGAATTGCCCGCTGCTCCCGTTCGGCACGTGAAAATGCCTCGAAAGCCGCGTCGAGATCGCCTCCCGTTGCCACCGCATCGCCGGTTTTCGAGTCGAGCGCGGCAAGGTTGCGCCGGATTAGGAGCGTGTCGGCCACAGCAGCGGGCAGCTCGGCGGCGGATATGCCCGCCCGGTAAACCTCGACTGCACCATTGAGGTCCCCCGCCCAAGCCCGCGCTTCGCCCTGCCGACGATAGTTTTCGAGCAACGCCGCGGCTCCTGCTTCGCGCTGGGTGTCGACATGCTGGAGCGCATGGTGGGCCCTATCGGCCAGCGCGGACGCTTCACGCGTGTCGCCAGAGCCGAACAGGACTTCGCCTGAGCGGAAATTGAGCGCCTCGGCCAGCGCGAGGGCAATAGCCGGGTCGCGCGGCTCCTGCGCATGGAGGCGCTCGATCATGGCGGTACCAACCGCGACAAGGTCGCGTCCTTCGGCCAGCCTGCCCAGCGTCGCGCCCGCGGTGCTACCGGTCACCTGACCGAGCCTGAGATAGCCTCGCGCGACTTCGAGCCTGAGATCGGCCGGGGCGGTAGGATCGTCGGCAAGACGATCGAGATAAGCGAGCGATGTGCGGGCAAGGCGCTGGCGCGCCGTTTCGGTCCCGGGAACACGCGCGACATCATCGTAGACGTCGAACATCAGTGACTTGGCGATGGAGCGCACTTCGCCAAAGCGGGCTTCTGCATCTTCGCGCGCGATCGTCGCCGCGCGCCAGTTCCACACGGTCGAGGCAAGCCCCACCCCGATCGCGACGGCGAGCGCGACGAGCAAGCCGACCAGGAGTTGGTTGCGGGCGACGAACTTGCGCGTGCGATAGCGGCGGCCGGCGGGCATCGCCGACACCGGGCGACCGGCAAGATACGCCTCGGTATCGCGCGCGAGAGCGTCGATCGTCTGGTAGCGGCCTGCCGGATCGGTGGCCGTCGCGCAGTCAATGATCGCCTGGATCTCGCCGTCTCGGGGTCGTTCGATCAGGGCGGCGAGCAGGCGGCCAGCAGAATAGACGTCGGCCAGCGTCGTCGCGCCATGCCCGGCGATCCTTTCGGGTGCGGCATAGCCCGGCGTCATCGTCAGGCGCTGCAGCCCGTCGGCTCCGTCACCGTCGGCCGCCTCGTCGGCAAGCCTGGCGATGCCGAAGTCGATTAGCTTGGCCTGACCTTCGCGGTCGACCAGGATATTGGCGGGGGTGAGGTCCCGATGGACGATGAGGTTTCGGTGGGCATAGCCGACCGCGTCGCAAATCTGGAGGAACAGCGCGAGCCGCTCGCCAGCAGACGGCGCATTATCCTCGATCCACTGCCGCAGCGGGATGCCGTCGATCCGCTCCATCACGAAATAGGGCTGACCCTCGTCGGTCTCGCCGCCGTCGAACAGCCGCGCGATATGCGGATGGGCGATGCCCGCCAGCAACTGCCGCTCGCGGGCGAACCGTTCGACCAGTCGCCCCGACAGCAACCCGGGCTTGATCAGCTTGATCGCCACGCTGTGCTCGAAATCCCCCCGATCGCGCTGCGCCGCATAGACCGAACCCATGCCGCCGGAACCGATCAGTCCGGTGATCTTGTAGGCGCCGATCCGATCGGGTGGCGGGCCCTCATCCAGGGCTCGCACTGCGCCGCCCGTCACGAGCGAGCCGGTGCTGTCGGCGCTGGCGAGATCGGTAACGCGCCGGCGGAGCTCGGGCTCCCCTTCGGTTTCACGCGCCAGCCATTCCTCCCGCTCGGCGGGATCGCAGTCGAGCATCGCGTCGAACAACGCCAGTGCCCGGCGTTCGCGTTCGAGGTCAGCCATCGCCCAGCGGGTCCGACAGGGCATCGGCCAGCCAGGCCCGCGCCACCCGCCAGCGCCGCTTGACCGTCGCTTCGGACCAGCCGGTGGCTTCACCAATCTCGCCCTGTGTCATACCTCCGAAATAGCGCATCTCCACGATCTCCATCAGCGAGGGTTCAATCGCCCCCAACCGGATTAGCGCGGAATCGAGTGCTTGCAGGTCAATCCGTACCTCACCCTCGACATTGGTCGTCAGTTCGACCGCATGGTGCGCGCGTTTGTCCGCACGTCGGGCCCGGGCGTGATCAACGAGGATGTTGCGCATCAGGCGCGAGGACAGCGCGAGGAAATGCGCCCGACTGGCAAGGTCGATCTCCCCTGCCCGGATCAGCCGCTCCACCGCCTCATTGATCAGATCATGGGTGGACAGCGATGAACTGTCTTCGCGACGCAGGCGCGCCGCCGCGATCTGCTCGAGGTCGGGAAGCAATCGTGCGATCAGACGGTCGCGCGCGTCATCGTTCCCGCCACGCCAATCGACGATAAGCATCTCGGTCTGCGAAACGGTGGTCAATCGCGGCCCCCCTTGGCTGCGTTGCGGCACCTCGCGGCTTTCCACAGCTCAAGACCTTCTGTCAAATGCAAAATTTGCGCTCGCGTGGCAATTTTTCGCAGTGCCTGACCCGTTCCCCGCACCGCCTCCGCAAGAGTCTGTAGAGGCGAGGTGTAAACCGGCCTGGAACGAGCAAAGGGGAAATCAATGTCCGTATTCAATGGTCGCGCAAACGCCAGCCGCCCGCTTCGGCTTCGGGGTCCGATGAAGCAGATGCTCGCATCGACCAGCCCGCGAGTACAGGCGATCGCGGCGCTTGCCGCTCTGCTCGCGGCACCGAACGCGCTCCACGCGCAGCAAACCATTCCCGGCGTCAGTCCCAGCTGTCCGATCGTCGACGGCGTCGCGACCTGTACCGGCGACCAGTCGGACGGAATCTTCTCAGGACCGAACAACCCCCCGCTCGACCGGCTGGTGATCGAAAACCTGACCGGTCCGATTGCGCCTCCAGGCTATTTCGGCATCGGACTGGTGAAGACCGGCCGCGATGTCACAATCGAGGTGGCTGACGATGTCGTCATCAACACGTTCGACGATCCGGGTCTCGGCGGTTTCGCCCAGGGCATCATCGCAAATGTCGACGGCGGGTTTGACCTGACCATCGACACCGGCGCCACGATCACGGCAGACGGCAACCAGGAAATCGGCATCGGTATCGAAGGGATTATTTCGGGCGGCGCGGGTGCGCTCAATATTGTCAACAGAGGATCGATCACCGCTACAACTTTGGCCGATGCTGCGCTGGGCATCGCCGGAACCTCTGACGCGCTCGGTGCCGAGTTGGCGATCGAGAACAGCGGTGCCATTTCGGTCACCTCTGCTGGCGTGGGCGAACGCGATCGCGCGACGGCCGGCCTTCGGATCCTGCATCTGGCGGGCGGCGGCGACATCTCCGTCGTCAACACCGGTGCGATCACTGTCGATGCCGGTACCGACAGCTTCGATACGGATTTCGACGGTATTGCGGGGGGAATCGTGACCAACGTGTTCGGCGCGGCGTCGCAAACCCTGATCGAAAACCGCGGCATGATCAGCGCGACCGGCAATGGCGCGCATGGCATCGTCGGTTTCGCCGAAAATGTCGATCTGGATGCCCCGTCGGGGATCACGGTCGTGAATGAGGGTGCCATCGCCATCGACGGCTTCAACAATTACGGTATTTTGGGCCAGAGTCGCGGCACCATAGCCGATGTCACCATCGGCAACCTCGGCTCGATCACCCTGACCAATGGCGGCAATTCAACCGGCCTGTTCGGCTTTCAGCAGGCGCGGTCGGCAGATGCCTTCATCGGCAACAGCGGAGCGATCAGCGGCAGTGGCCTGTTGATGCGCGGCATTGGCATCAGCACGACCGGCGCGCCGGTGGGCGGCGAATATACCATGGAAATCGCCAATGCCGGCGACATTACGCTCGATGCCCCTGCGGCATTCGGGATGACGCTTTCGGCCACCGCCGATGACACGATGAGGGCATTGATCCAGAATATAGCCCGCATCGATCTGTCTGCGTCCACCGATGCCGCTTCGCGCGGGATCAGCGTGGACTTTGGCCTGATCGACACCGATGCGGGCGACGCGGACGGCGTCTCGATCTTTGAAATGATCAACGAAGGCGATCTCGTCATGGGCGCGGGCAATGCGCTCAATATTGTCGCCGACGATATTGTGATCACCAACAGCGGCATACTCTCGACGGTGCTCGCCTCCTCCGATGTCGTGGTGCTGGAGGCGATCCGCGACGATGATGGTGTGGCCAGAATCGATTTCACGACCAGCGGCGACATCATCGCGACCGGCCCGGATTCAAGCGGCATCGCCGCCACCAACCGCGACAATGACGGGACGATTGCGATCCGGGTGCTGGACGATACTCTGGTCTCGTCGGGAACCGGAGCGGGCGTCGGCATTCGCATCCAGGGCGCCGAGAGCGATCAGGATTCGTACCAGGCAGTGCAGGCCTATACCACCGTGACCAAGGCCAAGATCTCCGACCGGGCCATGAATGCGATCACCCAATATATCCAGTCCAGCGAACCCGTGCCTTTACCCGGCACCGCGGCAGAGCCGTTCGCCCTTCAGCCGACGGTGGATTTCAATCCCGACCGCTTCAACCGCCGCATCGATGTCGCGGGCACGATCCGGTCGGACGGCGGCGCCGGCGCGATTGCCTCCGACGCCTCGCTGCTGGTCGCGGTCGATGGCGGCAGCCTGGTAACGACCGGGGACGGCGCGGCTGTGATCGCTGGCACCGAAACACTCGCGCTGATCGCCTCAGGTGCGACTCTGGCGAGCGATGGCGATGACGCACCGCTGTTTTCCGTCGCGGTCGGAGGGGATCTGACGGTCGGAGACATCACCGTCCCGCGTACCGCCACCTATGTGAACCTGTTCGGCGGCAGCGCAACGACCAGCGGCGACAACAGCGATGCGTTCGCTCTCGGCGCGGGCATTGGCAACAGCGTGGCCGGGTTCGTCGTCAACGGCGATCCCGGAACCCCCGCCATCATCGGCACGACCGGTGCCGGATCGCGCGCGTTCAGCTTTGACTCGCCCAACAGCTCCACCCTTACCGGCATCGTCGAGAATGCGCTGGTCACCACGCTGGGCGACAACGCGCCCGGCTTCGACTTCAACCTGGGCGGCGAGTCCTCGGCTTCGCTGGTGATCGCCGGTTCGACCACCTCTACGGCGGGGAGTAATTCCGATCTGGTATCCATCAGCCAGGACAGAAATTCGGACGCGCTGCTGCTCCTTGAGGGCGCCACCTTGTCCACCAGCGGGGAACGCAGCGATATCCTTGACATGGCGACAACCGGGATCGATTCGTCGGTCGCCTCAATCGTGGTGATCGGAAGCGAGCTTCGTACCGAGGCTGACGGATCGTTCGGTATCCGGACGGGCGGCGGGTTCAACGGGTCGGCGCAGGACCTGATCATTGCCGCCAGCTCGATCGCGACGCTGGGCGCCGATGCCACCGCGATCGACCTGGGCATGAATGGCGACAGCTCGGTCGCCACCGCGGTCTTGTTCGACACGATGATCTCGACCGTGGGCGACCGCAGCGGAGGCATCATCGGCGAGGCAATCGGCAACGGCAGTGCGCTCGAGATCACCCTTCAAAATGTCGCGATCGATACGCTCGGTTCGGAAGCACATGCCTTCGCCATTTCGGGCAACTATGGGGGCGGTTCGGCAAACACCGTCAGCATCGCCGAGGGCAGCCGCTTCACCACCGCAGGCGAGGGATCGCTCGGCGTCTATCTGGGCGGCGGCGGACAGGACAGCTCGGTGTTCAGTTTCGACATCAGGGACACCCTCATCGCGACACAGGGCGCCGGAGCGGATGCATTGCGCGTCGACCTCGGGCTCGCCGACGACGACAGCGTGACCGTGCTTTCGGCCTCGCGACTGGACATCTCGACGAGCGGCGATGGCGCGCGGGGCATCCTGTTCGGCGGCAGCGCAGCGGGCACTTCGATAGACAGTTCCAGCGTCTCCGACATCTCGGAATCGATCATCACAACGCTTGGCGACGATGCGACCGCTGTCGAGATTGTCGGCGTGACCGGAGACTATTTCAACGCCGACTGGACTGCGGTTGTCTCCGGGCTGGACATTACCACCGGCGGCGCGCGCAGCAGCGGGCTCATCATGGGCGGCGTCGACGGTCTTCTCGACGGCAGCACCATTTTCCGCGGCGTGTTCGATGTCGATATCGTCACTGCGGGCGAAGCGGCGCGGGGCATGGTCCTTGGCGGGCTCGGCGAGATGAACGAGAGCTCGAATGAAACCCGGATCGAAAATGTCACCATCGCTACCTCGGGCGCAGACGCGCACGGTCTGGTGCTGGGCGCGGGTGGCGAGACGTTGGCGACGGACATAGCCATAGCCACGACCGGCGACAACGCGATCGGTTTTCTTTCACAGGCGGGCGTCGGGGGGGCAACCACCATCAACGTTCTCGACATGATGATCTCCACTTCAGGCGCTGGCAGCGCAGGGATGATCTTCGAGAGCGACGAGCTTTTTGCAGGTCTCTATACCGACATGGCGGCCACCGTCACGACGCTGGGCGACGATGCCCCAGGCATCGTCTTTGGCGAGGTCGGTGCGGATGCCTCGTTGATCGCCTTCGACTTTCGAATGACGATCACGACGGAAGGCGACCGGTCGGCAGGCTTCGTCCATGGGGGGCTCACACGCTTCGCGGGCGATGACGATATCGGCAGCTTCAGCGGGACCGCTGGCTTCGACATCGACGTGACGACGCGTGGGGACGACGCGCCCGGCGCCCTCTTCAATACATTCCAAGATGGAGCCGATCGTGCCGAGATCGTCGCCATCGGTTATGATTTCTCGGCGAACACGAGCGGCGACCGATCGCCCGGCGTCGTCATCGGTGACCCAAGCGGTGCCAGAGCAAACATCATCGGTTCGTCCTTTCAGATGACCGTAGAAAGCGCGAATGTCACCACGTCGGGAGCGGATTCCACGGGCTTCTTCTTCTCGCCATGGACTGCTGGCGCAGTGGATTCCATCTTCGCGGCGGTATTCGACGACATCAATGTCGCAACCTCCGGCGTCAATTCTCACGGTATCGTGCTCGGACAGGATCTCGGTGCCGATGGGCTCGTGAACACCGAGATCGTGCTGACCGGCGGAAAATTTGTCTCCACCACCAGCGGCGTGGACAGCATTGGCCTGAGCCTCGGCGGTGTCGGCACGCTCGACGGCCAACCGCGTTCCTACGCCTTTCAGAATGTCAACGTCGCAACGACCGGCGATGAGGCTGTCGGCGTGCTGGTCGGCGGGGTGGGGGCGCTGCTCAACGGTGCGACATCGTCGATCATTCTGGAAGACTTTACCGTCTCCACATCGGGCACTCTCGCGCACGGTATGGTGCTGGGCGCAGGCCTCGGCCGGGTGCCGGACGCGGGCGATCCGAATAACGATATCGTGCTGCGGAATATCGCCTCCACCACCACAGGCGAGGGCGCGGCGGCGCTGGTGATCGGGGGAAACAGCGATGTCGCGCCGACCGCCAGCACCTTCACCGCATCGGGCACGGATGCACATGGTGTGCTGGTTGAGCTAGAAGCCGACCAGACAAGCCGCTTCACCGTTACCGGCGACACCGTGGTCACCGCAGAGGGCAGCGGCGGGTCAGGCATATTGGTCAACGGACCGGATGCGGGCGAGGATGACGACGGCGGGCCCGACGC
>TARA_R110002033_G_scaffold37969_13_pt1 | contig 12224 bp, 7 predicted proteins | sample TARA_R110002033 | Tara Oceans TARA_R110002033 (sample SAMEA4397051) | marine metagenome | biome: Polar Biome; feature: [SRF] surface water layer (ENVO:00010504); material: water (ENVO:00002006), including particulate matter (ENVO:01000060) such as... | depth 5 m
ACCGTAAAATGAAAAAAATTCATCTGATTCTAGTTCTATTTTTATCAATAACAACCATAGTTATGTCACAAAATGATGGCTGGAATATTTCAACCACAAACACAAAAAACTACACTGGTATTGTTATGGCCAATGGACGAATTGGAATACTGCCCTCAGAAAAACCTTTTCAAACCAAACAAATTATTTTAAACAATGTGTATGATAAAGAATCTATCCTGGGTGTTAGTAAAATTTTACAGGGAATAAATTTTGGCAATTTAGAATTAGAAATTGATGGTGAAAAAATTACTGAAAACAATATTACCAATTGGTCTCAAACGCTTAACATGAAAGAAGCCTATTTTAATACTTCTTTTACTTTTAAAGATAAAGCTAAAATATCCTATAAAATTTATGCCTTAAGAAATGTCCCATATTCTGGATATGTAGATATTAAAATTGAAGCTACAAAAGATTTTTCATTAAAAGTAACTGGAATCATTGAAACTCCTAAAGAATACAAAAACCCAATAAGTTCTTATAGAATTTTAAGAGATAATGAAGTTACCATGCCCATTCTTCAAACGGTTGCAAAAAGCAGGCTTGAAAGACATACTGTTGCTACAACTGCTACATTTATATGGCATGGCATTAAAAATGGTGATGAGCATCTTCGACCAGAATTGACTAATCAAAAAGTCTCAGAATATAAAAATAAACTTTCTTTTAAGAAAGAAATAAAAAAAGGAAAATTTCTTGATTTTGCATGGACTGCAGCTGAATGCTCTACACAAGATTTTAATGATCCTCAATCAGAATCTGAGCGTTTTGTGATTTTTAATTTATTAACCCCAAAGGCTGATTTATTAAAACAGCATACCGATTTATGGAGCAAATTATGGCAAAGTGATATTATAATTGAAGGTGATTTACAATCACAACAAGATGTTAGACTTGCCTTATACCATTTATATAGTTTCGGACGGAGTGATTCAAATTTAAGTATCGCTCCAATGGGATTATCATCTCAAAACTATAATGGTCATATTTTTTGGGATACAGAACTTTGGATGTATCCTCCGTTGCTATTATTACATCAAGATATTGCAAGATCATTGGTTAATTATAGGTCAGACCGCATTGAAAAGGCAAAACAAAAAGCCATAAATTTTGGATACAAAGGGGCCATGTTTCCCTGGGAAAGCGACGATACTGGGGAAGAAGCTACACCTGCATGGGCTTTAACAGGAACTTTTGAACATCATATTACTGCTGATATAGCCATCGCCTTTTGGAATTATTATAGGGTAACTAAAGATGAAAAGTGGCTTAAAGAACGTGGATATCCCATGATTAAAGAAGTAGCAGATTATTGGGTTAGTCGGTCTACTAAAAACACAGATGGTTCTTACTCCATAAAAAATGTGGTTGGTGCCAACGAGTTTGCACCTAATGTGGATGATAATGCTTTTACAAATGGCTCTGCAATAACCGCATTGCAATATGCAGTCTTGTCTGCAAATGAACTTGGATTAACACCTGACCCATTGTGGAATGACGTTGCTAAACATATTAAAATCTATAAATTCCCTGATGGCACCACGATGGAACATAGCAAATATAATGGCGCTATTATTAAACAAGCAGATGTTAATTTGCTAACTTTCCCATTAGATATTGTTAATGACAAAGCTAATATTTTAAAAGATTTGAAATATTATGAGCCAAAATTAGCAAAAGAAGGTCCTGCTATGGGAAAATCTGTTTTTGCTGTTATATATGCCAGATTAGGAGATTCAGAAAATGCATTTCGGTTATTTAAAGAAAGTTATATTCCTAACAAACGCCCCCCTTTTGGTGCTCTTTCTGAAACAGCTACAGGACATGAACCCTATTTTGCTACGGGAGCCGGTGGTATGTTGCAAACTGTTTTATTTGGCTTTGGAGGTTTACACTTAACTGAAAATGGAATTGAACAAAAAAATCCAATTTTGCCTAAAGAATGGACATCGCTAACACTCAAAGGAATTGGTATTGACAAAAAAGAATATATTATTAAGAATTGATTTTTTTAGGCATATTTTCGTAAATTAACTTTAACTAAAATACATTGTCAACATAGTTTAATTATATTCTTCCCCAACAATAAAAGCAATGAAAACAACAACATTAAAAGAAATTGCAGAACAACTGGGGTTATCTGTTACCACGGTTTCTAAAGCTCTTAAAGATTATCCTGATGTAAGTAAAAAAACAAAAGAACTTGTAAAAAATTTAGCAGACAAATTAAATTATGTTCCTAATTCTTTTGCAGTAAGCCTGAGAATGAAAGAATCCAAAACTATCGGAATTATAATCCCTACAATGGTTCACTATTTTTTTTCTAAAGTTATTGAAGGTGTTTTAAAAGAAGCTGAGAAAAAAAATTATATGATTATTTTATTACAATCCAACGAAAGTTATGAGCTTGAAAAAAAACAAGTTGATTTACTTATAAACAAAGGTGTAGATGGTATTTTAATATCCTTATCAAATAAAACTAAGGACTTAGAACATTTAAAAAAAATTATAAAACGGGGTATTCCTCTAGTTTTGTTTGATAAAATTGCAAAAACCATTAACTGCTCAAAAGTCTTGATTGATGATAGAAAAGCGGCCTATGAAGCAGTTTCTTTTCTAATTCAAAAAGGGCATAAACGAATTGCTCATTTTAGAGGCGACCTGAATCCTCAAAATTCTATTGATCGTTTTTTAGGGTATAAAAAAGCATTAATTGATCATAATATTGAATTTGATTCATCATTAGTATATATCTGTAATAATAACGATGATTTCAATGATGGATTTAATAATGCTGAAAAATTGATAAAAGATCATGGAAAGAATGTTGACGCCATTTTTGCAGTAAACGACCTTTTAGCAATAGGGGCAATAAATTATTTTAATAAAAAGAAAATAAAAGTTCCCGAAAGAATTGCATTGTTTGGCTTTAGTAATTGGTTTATGTCTTCTGTTATTACTCCTTCATTATCCTCTATTGAACAACATGGTTTTAAAATGGGTGAAAAATCAGCTCAAATTTTATTAAATGAAATATATTGTAAACAAAAAGGAATTAAAATTGAACATCAAAAAATTATTATAGACACAGAATTAGTACTTAGGAATTCTTGTTAATTCTTTGAAAATAATTTTATTTCAAAAAATTAATATTCCTTTTTAAACCTGAAAGTTTAGTTCTTTTTACAGCTGAATTTTTAAAGATTTTCTTAAAAACATCTTCGGTAATGTCTTCCCAATCTTCTCTGGTCATAGACAATAATTCTGGATTTGGATTAAATAATGGTTCATTATGTGATTTCGAAAACCGGTTCCAAGGACATACATCCTGGCACACATCGCAACCAAACATCCAGTCATCAAACTGTCCTTTAAATTCTGTAGGTATATTTTCTTTTAATTCTATAGTAAAATACGAAATACATTTACTCCCATCAACCACATAAGGTTCAGTAATAGCCTGTGTAGGGCAAACATCAATACAAGCCGTACAGGAACCACAATGATTGGTTGTTGGTAAATCATACTCCAATTCTAAGTCTACAATCAGTTCTGCAATAAAATAAAATGAACCAATCTGTTGGGTTAAAAGGTTGCTATTTTTTCCAATCCAACCTAATCCGGATTTTGCGGCCCAGGCTTTATCTAAAACAGGTGCCGAATCTACAAATGCACGACCATGAACCTCTCCAATTTCTTCTTGAATAAAATTTAGTAACGATTTAAGTTTATCTTTTATCACAAAATGATAATCGGTTCCAAAAGCATATTTGGAGAGTTTATAGCTGTTTGCTGTTTGCTTTTTGCTAGGGTAATAATTAAGTAATAACGAGATGACACTTTTAGAATCTTCAACTAATTTCGTTGGATCTAAACGCTTATCAAAATGGTTTTCCATATACTGCATTTGCCCATGCATATTATTACGTAACCACTTTTCTAGATGAGGCGCTTCTTCTTCTAAAAATTGGGCTTTGCTAACACCACAAGACAAAAAACCGAGGCGTTTGGCTTCGGTTTTAATAAGTTGTGTATGTTTTTGAATGGTATTCAAAAAAAATAATCAATTAGTTGTTCCAAATATTATTCGATGTATCTGCATCCATAAAAATACCACCATCTATTTTAATTTGACTAATATCTTTATCACTTTTTAAAGTAACGGTTACTTCTGTTGCGTTATTTTTCCAAATTTCTGGTGTTTGATGAAACTCTTTTGAAGTTCCATCTTTAAAAGTAACCATAATATTAAATGGTGCAGGCATACCTCCTATATTTTCCAGTTTAAGGATGGTTTCATTTTTATTAGTAGTAACATTCTTTATAGCTATATCAATATAACTGTTGCTAAAGTACCAGCTATCCCAAAACCAATTTAAATTTTGTCCAGAAATATCATTCATAGAATAAAAGAAATCCCATGGTATAGGGTGTTTTCCATGCCAACGCTCCATATAGCCTTGCAATGCTTTTTTAAAGATATTATCGCCCAACATATCTTTTAATGCCAAATATCCCAAGGCAGCTTTGCCGTATTCATTATTACCTAAAGCAACACCACTTAAGATATTTGAAGGTGTTATAATAGGAATTTCTTCTTCCATAGATGTATCATTAATCCATTGATTAACTCTAAATAATTTAAAAAAATCTGTTGCTTTCTTTTCTCCTAAATCTGAAATCCCAATAAGATATTCTAATGTGGTCGCCCATCCTTCATCCATAAATCCAAAACGGGTTTCATTAATTCCCATATAAAATGGAAAATAGGTATGGGCAATTTCATGTTCTACCACAAAACGAGTGTATGTTGGATCTGACTGTGAGTTATCATTGACCATCATAGGGTATTCCATATCGGCAAAACCGCGAACAATGGTAGATTTTGAAAACGGATAAGGCACACCTGGATAGTTATTTGAGAACCAATCTAAAGAGTGTTTCCCATAATTCACCATCTCTTTAAAATCTGTTGATTTTTCATCATAAGCCGCTTGCACGCTTGCTCTCCTATTTGTCTTACTATCAACAATAACACTACCTGCATCCCAATTATAATGATCGCTTACAGCAATAGCTATATCTGTAATATTTGATGCTTTCCACTTCCATGTATTGGTGACATTTTGTTTAGTGATTTGTTTGTTTTCTAAATCGTCTTTCGTTGCTATGTTTATAACATCATCACTAGTCATTGATTTTTTTAAACGCTCTGCATATTTTTTTTGTAAAACATCTTCTGGATTCAATAAATCTCCCGTTGCCCAAACAATATAGTTTTTAGGTACGGTAACTTCAAATGTGTAATTATTAAAATCGTTATAAAATTCTTGTGATCCTGTAAATGTCATCTTATCCCAACCTTGATAATCATCATATACGGCAACGCGTGGAAAAAAATAAGCTAAGAAAAATGTATTGGAATCAATAGCACCTTCTCTTCCGCTTTCTTCAGACATGTTATAATGCCAGTCTATTGCTAAATTTACTTGTTGTTTTGGTAATAGTGCTTTTGTTAATTTAATTGTTTTATTAGTTCCATCATTGGTATCATTCCATGTTTTTTCCAAACCATTTTCTGTATACCTATCAATATGAATACCCGATGTTAAAAATTTATTTGAAGCAGAAGACAATCTTACAGCTCCTGGTTTATGATTATTAAGTATTAATTTATAGTTTAAAACTTTTAGGGTGTCTGGGCTATTATTTGTATAGGTAATCGTTTCGCTACCCGTAATCGTTTTATTAGGTGGTGCTATTTGAAGTTTAATTTGATAGTCGGCTGTATTCTGCCAATAATCTTCACCAGGCTTACCGTTTTTACTCCTCGTTTTATTTTTATAAGCTTGTTTTACATCTCTTGGAATATATAAATCTTGGGCAAGACTTATTGTTGTTATGAATAAACAACTTGCTACTAAAATTATCTTTTTCAATATACTATTAATTTAAAATGAAATATATTGTAAACGTACAATATTCTTATTTTTTCTAATAGTTATTAACTTAACTTTAAAAAAGAGACTTAAAATTAATGGCTAAAATAATCCACCCTGTGTACTGCCTTTTATTTTTCCGAGATGCTTATAAGCTAATTCAGTTACTTCTCTGCCACGAGGTGTGCGCATTATGAATCCTTGCTGAATTAAAAACGGTTCATACACTTCTTCAATGGTTTCAGAGCTTTCACTTACAGCGGTTGCGATGGTTGTGATTCCAACCGGTCCTCCTTTAAATTTATCAATAATGGTAGCTAGAATTTTATTATCCATTTCATCCAAACCATGTGCATCGACATTGAGTGCTTCTAAAGCGTATCTGGCAATTTTAATATCAATACTACCATTGCTTTTAATTTGTGCAAAATCCCGAACGCGACGCAACAAGGCATTAGCTATTCTTGGTGTTCCTCTACTACGCCCAGCAATTTCAATAGCTGCTTCCATAGACATAGGAACGTCTAAAATGGTAGCGCTTCGTTGTAAAATAGTCGTTAATAATTCTGTATTATAATATTGCAACCTACTTTGAATACCAAAACGAGCTCGCATGGGTGATGTTAGTAATCCTGAACGAGTCGTAGCTCCAATAAGCGTAAAAGGATTTAAATTAATTTGAACAGTACGTGCGTTGGGACCAGATTCAATCATGATATCAATCTTATAATCTTCCATGGCAGAATACAAGTATTCTTCAACAATAGGGCTTAATCGATGAATCTCATCAATAAATAACACATCACGTTCGTCTAGATTGGTTAACAGTCCTGCTAAATCACCTGGTTTATCTAAAACGGGTCCAGAGGTTACCTTAATGCCTACATTTAACTCATTAGCAAGAATATGTGCTAAGGTTGTTTTACCTAATCCTGGAGGGCCGTGAAATAAAGTATGATCAAGCGCTTCACTTCTTTGATTTGCGGCTTGCACAAAAATTTGAAGATTCTCCAACACTTGGTCCTGACCTGTAAAATCATCAAATGATAAGGGTCTTAACTTTCTTTCTACATCATTTTCTTCTGGAGAAAAATGTTCGTTGGACGGATCTAGGTTTTCATTCATAACAAACAAATATAAAGAAAAAGCCTTTCTAAAAATAGAAAGGCTTTTTATAAATTTATTTATAAGATTCCTACCTTTGCAGGAATGTTGTTAATTTAAAATGGTGAACTCGCATCTTCTGTTAACATCATATTCTTCTTCGCTACAAATACCTTCTTTAACACACTTATTAAGCGGTTGCATTTCGCCATAACCAATACTTTTTAATCGGCTTCTATCAATACCCTGACTCACTAAATATTCTAACGTTGATGCTGCTCTTCGTTTAGATAAGTCTAAATTATATTGATCTGATCCACGAGCATCTGTATGAGCTGATACCTCAATTTCCATCGTTGGATATTTTTTCATTAAGTCAACTAAGACATTTAATGTTTTTGCCGCATCTTCACGAATATCAGATTTATCAAAGTCAAAGTAAATTTTATCTAATTCAACTTGTACAACACCTTTGTCATTTTCTTTAACACGCTCTTCTGCATGTTCAAAAGACTCCAATGATAAATAAATGTTATGTTGAATCTTTCCTTCTTTATCTGTTGAAAACTCAACATCCTGCGGAATGTAAGCTTTACGTGTTCCTCTTACTTTATACTTTTTGTTAGGTGAAATTTTAAATAAGTAACTAGCAGTATCACCAACAAGTGAGTCTTGTATAACATTACCACCTTCATCAAATAAGGTAACTAACGATCCTGGTAGTAATTCTTTCGTGTTTTTATCTTGAACAATACCTTCTACAAGATATTTCGATAACATGTTTTCTTCTCTTCCAAAATAAAATATTTTATCATAACCAGATCTGTTTGAAGACACAAACCCTTTATCTTCTTTTTCTTTTATAACAAAAGCAAAATCATCCAGATTACTATTAATTGAACTTCCTAAGTTAACCGGTTTATCAAAAACACCATTCACCATATTACTTCTAAACACATCTAAACCACCAAAGCCTTCAAGGCCATTAGATGAAAAATATAATACACCATAATCACTTATAAATGGAAACTGTTCTCTGTGCTTGGTATTAATAGTTGGACCTAAATTTTCTGGTTCTCCGTATGTTCCATCATCATTAATAGCTACTTTATAAATATCAAAACTTCCTAAAGTTCCTGGCATATCACTTGCAAAATACAATGTTTTTTCATCTTTACTCAAAGCTGGGTGCTCTGTACTATATGAGTTTGATGTAAATGGTAATGCTGTAACCTTAGTCCAATTACCATCAACCAATTCTGCTTTGTATATTTTAATTTGTGCAACACGCTCATCATCTGTTTTTTTACGAGTTGTATTGGTTCTATTAAAATACATGGTTTTGCCATCTTTTGAGAAAATGGCGTTACTCTCGTGTGTTTCTGTATTTATAGCATCCGAAAATGGAGTAACATCTTTAACGCCTCCCTCTTTAGTTAATGTAGCATAATACAAATCTAAATACGGTAATTCGTTCCAAGCATACGTTGGACTTGCGGTATTTCTTGTAGAAGCGAATGCTATTTTATCTTCTCCATAAAAAGACGCGCCAAAATCGCTCTTAGAGTTTGGATCATTTAATTGTTTTATCTTAAACGTATGAGGTGTTGTCTGTTCGATGTTTTCAATAAATGCCAAGGTATTGACGTCTTTATTGTAGTAAATTCTTAAATACTTGTCAGCATCTTTATAATTTTTCACCCCTTTTAAAGCTTGAGCATATCTAAAATAATATTCAAGATCTAGCGAATCTTTATAGGTAATGAATAATTCACGATAGTTTTTTATTGCCTTTTGAAGATTCGCATTATAATAATAACTATCTGCCAAATTTTGAAGCATTTCTTGTGTGTGTTCTTTGGTTTCATAAATTTCAGCCGCTTCGTTATAAGCTCTCATTTCAAAAAGCTGATTGGCTCGTTTTAGATTTCTTTTTTGAGCTAATGCAATTCCACTAACTAGTAAAAGGCTTGCAAATATGTACGTTTTTGTTTTCATAATTGTAATCATTAATAATTAGAAGAATCTTGGTGAACGATTATAACCACCTCTAAATCCGAATAAGTCGATATCAAACAAAATAAATATTTCATGTGATCCTGAATTATAACTACTCAAATTAGTTGTTGTATAGTCATAAGCATAACCAATTCTTAAATCTGGTGTTACTCTAAAATTAACCAAGGCACTTACAGCATCATCTAATCTATATCCCAAGCCAACTTCAAGTTTTTCATTAATTAACATATTGGCTGTCACATCAATTGCCAGTGGGGCTCCTTTTACAGCCTTTGCCATAAAAGCTGGTTTAAATTTTAGATTATCATTGACATCAAAAACATAACCTCCTGTTAAATAATAGTGAACACTTTGAACGCCTGTTGAAGCAATACCATTTTCACTTTCAAGATGTTTGGTTGACAACAAATTTGGTGCCGACAAACCTAGATAATAAGTATCTGTAAAATAGAAGGCTCCAATACCCAAATTAGGAAATGTTTTATTAATATTCTCGTTAAAAGCTATATCTGTACTCACATCACCAGACTGTAAAATAAAGCCATCAAAATTAGTGTTAAACATTGTGAATCCAGCTTTTAATCCTAATGACAAATGACTTTCTAAGCCTACTGGTAGTACATAAGCAAAATCGGCGTAGATATTGTTTTCATCAACAACATCTCCAATATTGTCATTAGTAAATGATATCCCTAGCTCAATTTTATCATTAATTGGCTTATGAGCAAAAAAGGTTCCTGTTTTTGGAGCGCCTTCCATACCAACCCATTGCGTTCTGTAAAGTCCACCTAAATTTAATATGTCTTGCTCTGCCGTGGCATAAGCTGGGTTTATTACACTCATATTATACATATACTGCGTAAATTGAGGGTCTTGTTGTGCAAAGCCTTGAAAGGACAGGAGTGTCAAACTTAACAAAGCAGCTACTTTATGATATATATTTAAATTTTTCATGTTTCTTAAATTTTGATTTATATACATTATCTGCTTAAGTATAAGCGACCTTGTTCTGGTTTGTTTTCTCCATCATTAAATTTGAAAATATAGAAATAAACACCTACTGGAAGATCTCCTTTTACTAGAGTCCTTGCTTGATTTGATGTTCCATCAAATCTCGGGTTTGATGCCCTTCCTTTGTAAACAATATTTCCGTATCGGTTAAAGATTTCTATTTCAAAATTAGGATATAGAATATCTAAATTATTATAATCATAAGTGTCGTTAACACCATCTCCATTAGGTGAAAATCCGTCTGGCAATGCTATTTTACCACATGATGTTACATCTGGAGTGACTGCTAAACGCACACTACTTTCGCAGCCTGTTGAGGCATCGTATAATGCGGCATAATAGGTAACTCCATAACTTAATAATGAACTACTTGATAATGGTGAACCACCTGTTGCAACATCATACCAAATGACGTTATCTGTAGTAGAATTATATTCTGAAATATTTAATGTTAACTCCATGATTGTTGGATTATCATTAATACACAATTCAAGATTCGGATCTATAAGTGTTGGTGTTGGAGCATCATTTACCGTTACATTAACTTGAACGTTTTGTGATGACTCACAACCTGAACTATTTGTTTGAGTTGCAAAATAATCTTCACCATCAATCAAAGTATCTGTTGGATCTAATGGTGTTAATAGTGTTGCATCTGTATACCATTTGATTGTTCCTGTTGCAGATAAAGACGCATCCAAATCGGCAACCGTTGGGTTATTCTCTAAACAAAACTCTGGATTTGCAGTAACCACTGTAGGTGCAGAACTATCATCAACTGTTACTGTTATTTGTGCACTTGAATCTGTTGCGCAAGGTGAAATAGCAGAAACCGTGTAAGTATAGGTACCATTTGCATCTGTTAAAGGATCAAATACACCTGTTCCACTAGGTAGCGCTGGCGACCAAGTTCCTCCTGTTTGAGCATCAGTTCCTAAAAATGTAAATAAATCAGTAGGGCCATCAATCACACAAATTAAAACCGCATTATCAGTTCCTGCATTTGGTGCTTGGGTTACAGTTACGTCTACTTTACTACTAAATGTTCCACACGCATTAGTTAATGAATACGTATAGGTTCCTTGAGCATCAACTAAAGGATCAAAAACTCCTGTTCCACTAGCCATAGCTGGTGACCAAGTTCCTCCTGTGTCAGCACTTCCTATAAGTGTAAACAAATCGGTAGTACCATTGTTGCTACAAACATCTAACGTATTATCTGTTCCTGCGCTAAGAGGTTCTTCTATAGTTACTGTTATTATGGTGCTGTCATCTACACATGGTGAAGAAGCAGATACATAATATGTAAATTGATATGTTCCTGCGCCGTTTACAGTAGCATCAAAAATGTTTCCTGTTAAAGCACCAGTTCCATCTGTATCTTGCCAAACACCTCCTGGATCTTGTGTTCCGTCTAATCCTGAATTTAAATCAATACTATTATTACCACTACACGCTACAATTGGCGTTGTATTTGCATTTCCCGCATTTGGTGATTGATAAATGGTTGCAGTTACTGCTGTTCTAGCTGAAGATTCACAACCTATAGTTTGTGTAGCGTAATATACTTGTCCATCAGCTAAAGCTGTGGTTCCTGATAAAGCAGTTCCTCCAGAAGGAACATCATACCATTGAACGGCTGTTCCTGTGGTGACTGCTAATTCTGATACTGTTGCTGCATCACAAAACTCTTGGGTTGGTGAAGCTGTTGGTGCTAGTGTATCGTTAATTATGATACTCACTGTTACATTTACATCATCACAACTTCCAATAGCAGCAACATCATACGTAAAGCTATATGTTCCAGCTGACAGACCATCAATAGTAACTGTATTGCCACTTAATGCTCCTGAACTATCATCATCTGCCCAAGTTCCTGTCTGGTCTTCCCCATCTAATAAATCAAATAAATTAACTGTTTGGCCAGTTGTTACTTCTGCCTTACAAAATTCAGGGAATGTTGCTACAGGTGTTCCCGATTCTGGAGCATTATCTATTACAATAGCTACTGTAGTGCTATTTGAACATCCATTTGAATCGGTTATGCTGTACGAGAAATTATAGGTGTTTACTACTAATTGACTCAAATCTAATGTGTTTCCACTTAAA
>TARA_R110002033_G_scaffold12683_8_pt1 | contig 12216 bp, 8 predicted proteins | sample TARA_R110002033 | Tara Oceans TARA_R110002033 (sample SAMEA4397051) | marine metagenome | biome: Polar Biome; feature: [SRF] surface water layer (ENVO:00010504); material: water (ENVO:00002006), including particulate matter (ENVO:01000060) such as... | depth 5 m
TCCGAACATAGTTTTTCTTTTGAAGTTAGCACATTAGTAGCAGTTCAAGGAAATTTATTATTAAAACATAATCTCATATTCCTGTATATCGAGGCAATTTGATAATAGTGTTGGTGATAAAAATGCTTGATTTGACCTGGAAATTGATAAATCTCAACTTTTTGGACACGGTTTACAACAGTAAGAAGTTAGAAAAAATCGATAAAAGGCTATAAAAAGCCGACAAACTCTTAAATGTTTGCCAATTTATGTAATTAAACAAACTTAAAACATTGTTTGTCAACTATTGGCGTCATCTTTGCTACTTAATAAGTATTATAAATTAAATTACATTACAATGAGTAAAGGAACAGTAAAATTTTTCAACGACACAAAAGGATTCGGTTTTATCACTGAAGAAGGAGTTGAAAAAGACCACTTTGTACACATTTCAGGTTTGATCGATGAAATTCGTGAAGGCGATGAAGTTGAATTCGAATTAAAAGAAGGAAACAAAGGATTAAACGCAGTGAACGTAAAAGTTATCTAAACATATATACTTTCAAGTTTAAGAAAAAGCCTTTCACATAGTGAAAGGCTTTTTTATTACCTTTCATTTTTAAGTCTATCAAAATCTTTTTCTAATTGAAACAACTTATCTTCTAGGGTATAATTGATAATCTTTCAACAGAAGAAGATACACGTTGGACCTCTATAAAAGAACAGTTTGTAAAGAATAATAAGATTAAAAGTTTTGGCAACGCCAACGAGATGGCGCAAGTACTTTCACAAATGATGGAATTTTCTGAAAACTTAGCAGGTATTAAGTCCGTTTTAGAAAAAGGGCTTAATAATGACTAACATTTAATAAGGTTGTTATTTTTTCTTTTATTCCTGAAATTCAAGCTTTCACGTCAAAATAAAGATGTAGTTTTGCACCCGCAAAAAAGCTGTATTATGAAGCGCATTAATGAATACAAGAAACTCTTCGGGGTTGAAAAAGAGATTGAACTTAAAGCACTTAAGTCCACGTATAGAGGTTTAGTTAAAGAATGGCACCCAGATAAGTTTCAAGAAGGTGACGAAAAAAGAGAAGAAGCTGAAGTTCAGAGTCGTCGTATTATTGACGGATACCACTTTTTAGTGAGTATCGCTCCTGAAACCAAAGAAGCTAATAAAGAAGTATACAACGAGTCTATAAACTCGGGTGTTGCTGATTTTCAGCATAATGGGTTAGTTTTAGAAGTTACTTTCGTTGATGGTGCTACGTATGAGTACTTCGGTGTAACGAAGCCTATTTTCCAGAAAATGATCAATTCTAACAAATTGAACAGATTTGCGAAAAGAAGTATTTTCCCAAATTATTTGTACAGAAAATCGAAACGTGACCTTCAAGAGGCATAATCGTATATAATTAATGGTTATCAAAAACGTATGAAAAATCAACAAGAGATTTTATCAAAATTGAATATTGATGCGTTGAATCCGATGCAAGAAAGTGCGTTAGATGCTATCTCATCATCGAATAATACCATTTTACTTTCTCCGACCGGTACAGGAAAAACTTTGGCTTTTCTTTTACCGGTTTTAGATTTATTGGACCATAACAACCCAGAAGTTCAGGTATTGATTCTAGTTCCTTCTCGCGAATTGGCTATTCAGATAGAACAAGTTATTCGTAATATGGGTACTGGTTTTAAAGTGAATGCCATTTATGGTGGTAGAGCTATGTCTAAAGATAAGATAGAGCTAAAACATACTCCTGCAATTTTAGTTGGAACGCCTGGTAGAATTCTTGACCATTTTATGGCTGATCGTTTTACAAAAGAGCATATTAATACTTTAATTCTTGATGAATTCGATAAGTCTTTAGAAGTCGGATTTGAAGAGGAGATGACTGAAATTCTTGCGGAATTACCAAATCTTAAAAAACGTATTCTTACTTCGGCAACGGAAGCTGTTAAAATTCCCAAGTTTGTGGGAATGGAAAACCCAAGAAGAATCAATTATCTTAAGAAAAATACACCATCAAAACTTACTATAAGTACAGTTATCTCTGAAGAAGAAGATAAGTTGAAAACATTAGTTCAACTTTTAAAATATATTGGAGAAGAACCAGGTATCATTTTTTGTAATTTAAAGGATAGTATTGATACTGTTAGTTCTTTTCTAAGTCAGAAACATATACTACATGAGTGCTTTTCTGGTGGTATGGAACAGAAAGACCGCGAACGTGCTTTAATTAAATTTAGAAATGGTAGTAGTCGTATTTTAGTTGCAACTGATCTAGCTGGTAGAGGTATTGATATTCCTGAATTAAAATTTATCATTCATTACGAATTACCACAACGTGTTGAAGAATTTACCCATCGTAATGGTAGAACCGCTCGTGTAAATGAAGCAGGTACCGCATATGTTGTAAAATGGGATAAAGAAAAATTACCTGGGTTTGCTTCAAATTCAAAACCAATAAACATCGGTAAAACCAATAGGTTAGGGGACCCATTTTGGGAAACCTTATTTATATCTGGTGGACGAAAAGATAAAATATCAAAAGGAGATATAGCCGGACTTTTTTTTAAACAAGGTGGTTTGAAGCGAGAACAATTAGGAGATATTGAATTAAAACAAGATTGTGCTTTTGTAGCCGTTCCCAAGAACAAGTCAAAAGAACTTGTAGACAGTTTAAATAATTCTAGATTAAAAAAGAAGAAAGTACGTATTACCGTACTTTAATCATAGTTAGTATTTTTGCCCTTTTTAAGGTAGTATCATGAAGGATAAACAACACGAGAACGAAACTGAAATCGATTTAACCGAGATTGAAAGTTGTATTGAGATTTTAAATCGTTTGGTAACAGATACCAATCAAATTTTTGAGATTCCTGAAGATAGAAGAATTGCCTTAATTAAAGTTGCCGGTCAATTATCTCGTCCTAATAAGCAAGAGTTTGCTAAACGGGTTAAAGATGCCAAACGTAACGAAAAAAGAAAGCAAGCAGTTCGTGATAAACATGCACGTAAAGAAACAGGTATTCGTAGCGCTCGTGAAGCACATGTTTTTGTAGCTCCTAAATTATTACCTGCTGCAGAATTAGCTAGCAAAGATTTACCTGAACTTACCACTCCTCGTAACTGCTACGTATGTAAGACAGAGTTCACGAAACTTCACCATTTTTATGATACTATGTGTACAGATTGTGGTGATTTCAATTATGCAAAGAGATTTCAGAATGCCAATGTAAAAGGTCAGGTTGCGGTTATTACCGGATCTCGCTTAAAAATTGGCTACCATATTACCTTAATGCTTTTACGTGGTGGAGCTACCGTTATAGCTACCACACGTTTCCCTGTAGACTCTGCCCTTCGTTTTTCTAAAGAGGAAGATTTTATGGACTGGGGGCATCGACTAAAAATTCACGGTTTAGATTTACGTCATATACCTAGTGTTGAGATATTCTGCAATTTTATTGAGCAGCAATATGACAAGCTTGATATATTAATAAATAACGCAGCACAAACGGTACGTAGACCCGCAGGTTTTTACCATCACTTAATGGAAAATGAAGAACGTGAGTTTTCTTCATTGCCAAAGTTTGCCCAAATGGTTTTAAGCGACCATGAAAGTTGTTTAGACGAATTAAAATCATTCAGTTCTAAAGCTTCTCCAAATCAAAACATGCCGGTTACTTGGCACGGACCAGAACCTGGTATTGGTCTACGAGCTTCTGCAAAGCTGTCTCAAATTCCATATAGTTTTGATAATGCTTTGGTAGCCCAAGAGGTTTTCCCAACGGGAGAATTGGATGCCGATTTACAACAAGTAGATTTACGTAAAACCAATAGCTGGAGGTTAAAGTTAGGTGAAATTGAAACCACCGAAATGATTGAGGTACAGTTGGTTAATTCAGTAGCTCCATTTGTGTTATGCAACCGTTTGGCAGAGTTGATGAAGAAAGAAAATACGGGTCAAAAACATATTATCAATGTTACGGCCATGGAGGGTAAATTCCACCGTTTCTTCAAAGAATCGCGTCATCCACATACCAACATGGCGAAGGCTGCATTGAATATGTTAACACATACTGCTGCTGGTGAACTAGCAAAAGACGGAATTTTTATGAATGCTGTTGATACCGGTTGGGTAACCGATGAAGATCCTGCAGAATTAGCTAAAAAGAAACAAGAAGTACACGATTTTCAACCGCCTTTAGATATCGTCGATGGTGCCGCTAGAGTAATGGACCCATTATTCGATGGTATAAATACAGGAAAACATTGGTGTGGAAAATTTCTAAAAGACTATTTTCCAATAGATTGGTAGTTATATTATTCTTAGAATAAGTTAATATTATTACTGTATTCTAAATTGTTTAATAACATTTAATAAAAAGTTAAAATTCTTACTCTTCTAATTTATTAGTCTGAATCTATTTTCGTTTTTTTGCGGCATGATTAGGCTAATTATCAAACCATTACTACAATTTCTTGTCTTTTTAATTGTCGGAATTTCTATTCCGATGAGCGGTCAAGAAACCCAAACGTATAACGGACCTTTACAAATAGGTAAGTATAACGGTAAAGCAACGTATTCTTATAAACTTGTCGAGAACGATACTGTTCTCGATGGCGATTTTACGGTACTACGTTCCAACCTTCAAGAGCTATTACAGAAACAAGATTATTCATTTCAATTTAAGGGAGCTTTCGTTGATGGCACCGCAAACGGACCATGGAAGTTTCAATTTGGGGAATTCAACTCCCAGAGTCAATCTGAAATCATAGATTACCAATACCGCGTTTTGGTAAGTGGAATTCAAAAATCCGCTAGTGGAAAAATTCAAATGGGTAAACCCAATGGTAAGTGGACCATTTTAGAAGAACAAATTGAAAATTCTGAAATATCAAATACCTTATTTAAAAGCGTTATTTCTTTTGAAAATGGCGTTCCGCAGAAGAATTTTAGCATAAATAATGAAAACTATACATTAGTAGGTAGATTTCTACGCGATGGTTTGGCCCATGATGAGTGGTCTTTATTTCCTTCAAACGGAATGGACCAATCTGAAAGCTGGTATTTTAAAGATGGCTTATTGCAATCGATTAGGGTGGATGACGAAAGTGATCATAAAACTATAAAGGGATACAAAGGCTATAACGGGCAAACTAAAATCATTAATCTAAATGCGGGTTATATTAAGGCCTTAGAAATTCAACTTTCGCAAGTAGATGTTGACATTCTACATCATAATAGTTTACCTGAACTTTTAAAGCAAAATGCAGCACGTTACCAAGAGGTTGATGATATATTATCTGAATTAGGTAAGTCAGAATTTCTTCCTGAATTTAAAGTTAAGGTTCCTTATTATCCGTTAGATTCTTTAGAAGTCTCTAAAGTTGATAGCATCGTATCCTATTATAAAAAAGCAAATGAATTAAGTGAATCTATACTGCACAATTCACAATTGAATATTCTAAAATTATCTGATACCAATACAGCGTATCAGTACAATACCGTAATTCACCTAAAAGAAAATTTTCTTAAGCCTATTCAAGAAATTGTAAGTTATGATTCTTTGGGTATTTTGGAATATACATCGCGCCAACAGCTAATAAACCATGTATTTCCGGCAGGAATGCCAAAATCTAAAGTGGATATTGAGATACAAATAGATAGTGTAATATCTTCTAAGCCGTATACAATTACTTCAAAAGCTGTAACCAATACCGATAATTCTAGCATAGCGAATATTGAAGCTGTTGCTAAAATGGGATATGACGGTATTCTGTCTATTGCCAACGAGGTTAAAGAAACATTAGCACAAGAAAAAAGACAAAATGAGTTGGCTAGTTTAGAAGAGGAAATCATATTACAGAACGATTCATTAGTAACTTTTATTGAAGCGATAAACGATAGTATTCCTCTAAAATATGCCAATTCTTTACATCAAATTAAATCTTTTGCTAGTACTACCTTGAACGATTACTCTAAAGTAAAATCTGCTCAAAACAGATTATCTGCTGCTAGAAATACGGTTGAATGTCTTGACAATTTAAATGATTTATCAAGAACGGTTTCGCAAATGCCAGTGTACCATACGGCTATTAAAGAAAGTTATACCGATCGTATTTGGAATCCGTTTATGGCAACATTGATGGATGAGGATATTAAAAAGAAAATTACATCAGCTTATTCCAAAATTTTAGAACCTTACTTTTTAACTGAAATAGAACAGCATATATCTTGTGAGACTATTGAAAATTTAAACAACACTATTACAGCTACGTACAAAAAGGTTCTAGAACTAAAAGATCAAGACACCAAAAAGCTGGAAAGAAAGCTCAAAAAAGAAAAAGACCCTGTTACTGTATTAGAGATGTTGAATGTACAAAACACTACAAAGCAATAGCCTATGAAAACGTTTCGTACACATATCGTAAAGCTTTCTTTTTTAATGCTTTTTGCCTTTATTTTTAAAGGATTAGCACAAGAAAAAGAAGCCGTAGAATTGCCAGAATATTCGAAGTATAAAGATTTAGGTACCAAAACCTGGATCAATACTTATGGGAATATTAGAATTAGCAAACGCTTATTTTGGGATGCACAAACGCATTTAAGATTAGAAGAAACGGAAGCTACGCCATTTTTTGGGCAAGTAGCTCAAGTTTATAATAGACATGCTATTGGGTATATACACTCTAAATATTTCAATGTTCGTTTAGGCGGAGTGTTACGTTTAAACTTCAATACAGATGAAGCCTCTACGGATCGTAATTTAGTACCTGAATGGCGTATTTGGCATCAGTATCAATTTGCGCAGTCATTGGCAAGTATGATGATTTATCACCGTATTCGTATTGAACATCGTTGGACACAAAGTTTTGTGGAGAATAGTGAACACATATTTAGAAACCGATGGAGGTATATGTTCAGAATGAAGATCCCGTTGAACAATCATAAGCTAAAACCTAAGACTTTTTATGTAGCTCCTGAGGCTGAATTAATCATGCAAAGTGGAAAAGCAGTTGTTGCTAGCCCTATGGAAGATTTACGATTAACGACTACTTTGGGTTATATTCTTACACCAAGATTAACCGTTGCGGCAGGAGCCATGTATTCTCAGGGTCAAGATCTAAAGAACGGCGGGTATTACAAGCAAAGTTGGGCGATGCGTTTTCACGTATACTATTCACCAGATTTTAGAAAGGTTAAAAACAAGCTTCCTGAAATTCACTTAACAGATTAATACCATAGAGCAAACAAACACTATGAAAAAAAGAGATGTAACATTGTACGGTCTGTTAGCCATCACATCTGTATTGGCAATTTATTTTGGCATCAAATCAAGCACGCTGCAAAATGAAATAGGGGAGAGTAGCAAGGCAAAAAAGGAGTTAGATGTTCTTGTAACTGGCAATAAAGAATTAATCGCAATCGATTCTGTTTTAATGAAAGGCGATTATAGTAAAGCTATTGAATCTTATAATACCACGCTTCAAAATCATGAAGAGCTGAACAGCGTTATTCCATTACGTATTGCTCTTGCTAAAAAGTTAATGCAAAATAATATTGTAAATGCATCTGATGAAGAAACCAAAAAAGCATCCATCGATTCAATTGCTATTGCCCCAATTGCGCAAAGTGAAATTAGAAGTATTGATTCTTTAAGTTTTGCATTAGAAAAAGCTCGCGTTCAACTAAGTAATATGCGCAAGCAATTGAACAATAAATCATTTGGAGAATACCTTAGTTTTACTAGTAAGAAAGGAACTGGATTGCATTATGTTGGCCAAGTAAAAAACAACAAGGCCAATGGTATCGGCATTGCCGTACTTGAAACGGGTAGCAGGTATGAAGGCGAATGGAAAGACAATCTACGCGAAGGTAATGGCACATTTTACTGGCCTGACGGTGAATATTATATTGGTAGTTACAAAGATGATATGCGAAATGGCGAAGGCACTTATTTTTGGCCTAACGGTGAAAAATACAAAGGACAGTGGAAAAATGACATGCGAAATGGCAAAGGCATTTTTCATAAGAAAGAAGGTTCTGTTATAAGTGGTATTTGGGAAAATGACAAGCTTAAAGACACTGACAAGTAGATATACGCTATAATAGCAGCATATTATATAATTTTCAGCAACGAGATTACGTCAAATCACAATATGTAATTGTCAAATTAAGAAAATCGTAAAAATGATTTTCAGTATATGTTATACGTATCAGTTTAAGTAACTTTAGGTTTTAACCAACCTATTATTTAAGCTAAATGAAAACCTTTGTTCGTTTCCTTTCCATTTCTACATTTTTACTAAGTACAACCTTAGTTCTTGCCCAAGATTTTTCCGCATTTGAATACCGTACTATTGGTCCCTCTAGAGGTGGTCGTGTTACTACGGTTACTGGTACTCCTGTTTTGCCAGGTACTTTTTACCTAGGTGCATCTGGTGCCGGTGTTTGGAAAACAGATGATTATGGCACATCTTGGAATAATATTTCTGACGGATTTTTTGATACTCCTTCTATTGGTGCTATTGAAGTTGCTCTTAATGACCCTAATATCGTTTATGTGGGAACTGGTTCTGACGGACTGCGTAGTAACATCATCAGCGGAAAAGGAGTATATAAATCTATAGATGCAGGTAAAACTTGGGACCATATCGGTTTGGCAAAAGCCGGACAAATTGGCGCCGTTGAAATTGACCCTACCAATAGTAACATCGTTTGGGTCGCTGCAATTGGTGATGCTTTTAAAGCTAATGAAGAGCGAGGCATTTACAAAACAATTGATGGTGGTGCTACTTGGGAAAAAATGCTGCACATTTCAAATACTACAGGTTTTGCAGATTTAGAACTTTTACCCGGCAACCCTAATGTTGTTTATGCAGCTGCTTGGAAAGCACAACGTACTCCTTGGACAATTATATCTGGTGGAGAGAACAAAGAAGGCGGTATTTATAAATCAGTTAATGGAGGTGAAGATTGGATAAAGCTGGAAACAGGATTGCCAAAAGGATTGATAGGTAAAATAGATTTAGCAGTATCGGCCGTAGATTCAAGTATTCTTTATGCTGTGATTGAAGCACCAGGTGATGAAGGCGGAGTTTACAAATCTGTTGATCAAGGAAAAACATTTGTTCAAACGTCAAGTAATAAAGGTTTGGTCAACAGACCATTTTATTATACAAACATAGAGTTAGACCCAACCAATCCTGATATTGTGTATTCTAATGCCAATCCTTTATTAAAGTCTACGGATGGTGGTAAGAACTGGACAATGATGGCTGTACCACATGGCGATAACCATGATATCTGGATAAACCCCAATAATCCTAATTTATTAATTCAGTGTAATGATGGTGGCGCCAATGTATCGCATAACGGAGGTAAAACATGGTCCTCACAATTCAACCAACCAACAGCTGAAATTTATCAGGTAGCGGTAGATGATCAATATCCTTATTGGATCTATGGTGCACAACAAGATAATACTACCATTGCAATTCCAAGTTCTGCACCTAGTGGAACTTCTGTTCAAGGTACACAGGTAATGATTGAAGTTGGTGGCTGTGAAACAGGTCCGTCAATTCCTAAGCCGGGCGATCACAATATCGTTTACAACAATTGTAAAGGACGCTTTAGTGTTTATAATAAAATAACAGGTACAGGTAGAGAATACTCTATAGGTGCTTCCAATATTTACGGACATAACCCTAAAGATTTAAAATACAGGTTTCAACGAGTAGCTCCTGTTCACGTATCTCCACATGATCCTGATGTAGTTTACATGGGTTCTCAATTTGTGCATAAAACAAGAAATGACGGAGTTATTTGGGAAACCATTTCTCCAGATTTAACTGCCTTTGAAGCAGATAAGCAAGTTATTTCAGGAAGTCCAATAACTAGAGACATTACCGGTGAAGAATATTACAGTACAATTTATTCGATAAGAGAATCTAAAATAAAGAAAGATCTTATTTGGACGGGATCTAATGACGGGGTTGTTTCAATAACCCAAGATGGCGGACAAACATGGTCAAATGTTACACCTAAGAAAATGCCAAAAGGCGGAAGAGTTGAATCAATTGAACCTTCTCAATTTGACCCTGCAAAAGCATATATTTCGGTAGACAGACATTTGTTAGGTGATGCTACTCCGTATTTCTATAAAACAGCGGATTATGGTAAAAGTTGGGAATTGATAAGTACCACTACAAACGGAATTCCATCTGACTATACAGCTAAAGTATTACGTGAAGACCCAGAAACTGCTGGACTTTTATATGCAGGTACAGAATACGGAATGTTTGTTTCTCTGGATGACGGTAAACAATGGAAATCGTTTCAACAAAACTTACCCGTTACACCTATTACCGATATCATTATTAAAAGAGGAGATTTGGTTTTAAGTACCATGGGGCGTGGTTTTTGGGTATTAGATAATATTACCTCCTTAAGAAATACAGATATTGCGACACTTTCGGATACTCCTGTTTTGTTCAAACCAGATAACACGATTAGATATCGTACACCAAGAAGAGCAAAAGGTTTTCCTAATTACCCAACAACCGGAGTATTAATTGATTATTACTTGCCAAAGGAATTTAAAAGCGAGGTGCAATTAGAAATTTTAAACGCCTACAAACAGTCTGTCGCTTCTATTTTAAGTGATTCTACAAAGATTAAATCTAGCAAGGAAGAAGTTGAAAACATGGGGCTTAGTATGACTTTTAGTTACTTTGATGCAAAGCTTGAAACCAAAAAAGGTATAAATAGATTTCAATGGGATATGCGTCAAAAAGGTGCATGGAGCGATAAAGAATCTAGAAGGTATAAAAATGGACCTGTAGTACCACCAGGTAACTATATTGCTAAATTAACAGTAGGAGAGAAGACGTTGGAGCAGCCTTTTGAAATTTTGGTAGATCCACGTTTAGCAGAAGAAGGTATAGATAATACTATCATTCTTGATCACTTAGCTTTTGAAAATAAAGTGATTGATTTATTAACGGAAGCCAGAAAGTTTCAGTCAGAATTAGAAGCACAAATCAAGAAAACTAAAGGAGATGAAAAAGCTTCCTTAGAGACTGTTTTAAAAGAAATAAAAAATGATGAAGGTGCATATCCTCAACAAATGCTGGTTGCCCAAATATCCTATTTATCCTATATCGTTGGTGGTGCAGATAAAGTGCCTGGCAATGAAGAAGTAGAACGTCTTAAAGAGTTACAACAACAGTTTAATTCTGTGAAAAATAAAGTAAAACTTAACTAAATATATACTGGGCAATTGTTACGAATAACAACAATTGCCCAAAAATCTCGTCGATAGAATAAAGGTTTCCGTATAAACAAAAGAGCTAGACTTCTATTACATTCTACCAAAGAAGTATAAAGTTTCATTTTTGAAGTGTTAATTAAAAACACGCTTTAAATGAAACAATATATGATCATAGCAAGCATTTTATTTGCTCACTTTGCTTTTGCACAGGATGTAGAAACCAATACCGCCTCTAAAATTTGGTCTTTAGAAGATTGTATTTCTTACGCAATAGAAAATAACATTACTATAAAAGATGCTGATTTAAATACCAGTATTTCTGAAGTAAATTATAACAAAGCCAAATCTGCTAAGCTTCCAAACTTATTTGGTAGTGCTTCCCAAAACTTCTCTAGTGGTACATCTATTGACCCAATTACGAGCGATTATGTTTCTGATCAAATACATAGTACCAATCTTGGTATTAATAGCTCCGTAACACTCTTTCAAGGAAATCAATTAAGTAATCAGGTAAAGCAAAATCAACTATTAATAGAACAGAATAGTTTATTGGCACAAGAAGCTAAAAACAATATTGTAATAAGCATTCTAGAATCTTACCTGCAAACCCTATATAGTAAAGAAGGGATTAGCATTGCAGAAAATAATCTAATTGCTTCAGAAAAGGAAGTACTACGTGCCAAATCAAGATTAGATGCAGGTACTATTGTATTAAGTGATTATACAGAAGCTCAAAGCCAGGCAGCAACTAATAAATACAACGTAATTGCAGCAAAAAATGATTACGAGCTTAACATCATCAACCTAAAACAATTACTTGAATTATCGCCCTTAGAGGATTTAACTATTGAAACGGTTGATGAGAATCAAGACTTGATAAATCTAGAACTAAACAAAGAAGCTATTTACACCAATGCCTTATCGTATTTACCAGAGGTAGAGGCTAGCAAAACAA
>TARA_R110002033_G_scaffold130272_1_pt1 | contig 12206 bp, 10 predicted proteins | sample TARA_R110002033 | Tara Oceans TARA_R110002033 (sample SAMEA4397051) | marine metagenome | biome: Polar Biome; feature: [SRF] surface water layer (ENVO:00010504); material: water (ENVO:00002006), including particulate matter (ENVO:01000060) such as... | depth 5 m
TTTATAATATCGTCTACACGACCTGTAATAAAAACGTAACCATCTTCATCTTTGTAGCCACCATCTCCTGAAAAATAGTAACCAGGAAAACGATTTAAATACCCAGATTTAAAACGCTCTGGATTTCCCCAAAGATTACTTAAAGTACCTGGTGGTAATGGTAGTCTTACAGCAACATAACCTTCTACATTATCTTCAACAATCTCACCTTCTTCATTTAAAATTTGAATATCATAGCCACAAACAGGAAAACCTGCAGAACCTGGTTTTACAGCTTGCAATCCTACGCCAACCATATTGGCTAACATTGGCCAACCACTTTCGGTTTGCCACCAATGGTCTATTACTGGTACGTTTAGTTTTTCTTCTGTCCAATTTAAAGTTGCAACATCACAACGTTCTCCCGCAAGAAATTGATATTTTAAACAAGACAAATCAAAACGCTTAATCATATGGCCTATTGGGTCTTCTTTTTTAATGGCTCTAATTGCAGTTGGCGCAGTAAACATCACCTTTACATTATGCTCGCTAATTACCCTCCAAAATGTAGACGCATCTGGCGTTCTTATTGGCTTGCCTTCAAACAAAATAGTTGTATTTCTATTTAATAAGGGGCCATAGGCAATATAGCTATGTCCTACAACCCAACCAACATCACTTGCTGCCCAAAAGACATCGCCTTCATCTACACCATAAATATATTTCATAGAGAATTTTAAAGCTGTTGCATATCCTCCTGTATCTCTAATTATTCCTTTTGGTGTTCCTGTAGTTCCAGATGTATACAAAATATAAGAAGGGTGCGTTGACTCTATTGATAAAGCCTCAATTGATCGTGATTTTTCAACCAAAGTAGTATAATCTACATCGTAGCTTTTCTGCGGAATTTCAACCCCTAATTCCCTATCAAAAACAATAACATGTTCTGGTTTGTTTTTTGCTTTAATAATAGCCTCATCTACAAATGGTTTGTACGGAATAATACGTTCTATTTCAATTCCGTTAGATGCCGTAATAATCGCTTTGGGTTTGCAATCGTCAATACGTATTGCCAACTCATGTGGTGCAAAACCACCAAAAACAACAGAATGTATAACACCTATTCTTGCACAAGCGAGCATAGCATATAATGCCTGCGGAATCATTGGCATATAAACGATACAAGTATCTCCTTTTTTTAGTCCTAAATCTTGTAATCCACCAGCTAGTTTTGACACTTCATGATGTAAGTGATTAAATGTAATATGTTGTTTTGTATTGGTAACTGGAGAATCATATATAATTGCATTCTGTTCTCCAAACCCATCATTTATGTGCTTATCTATGCACAAATAACTTAAGTTAAGTTGCCCATCTGCAAACCACTGATTGTAGTTGAATTTATCCTTGGACATTATTTGTTTTGGTGCTTTAAACCATTCTAATTGATTGGCGTGGTTGCTCCAAAATTGCTCAGGATTATCAATACTATCAATATAAAAATTTTGGTATTCCATGACTATGCTTTATTAGAATTAAGCAAGCCAAACCAATTAGGGTTAAGCACTTTGAGCTTTACTAACGCCCAAATTATCACTACAAAACAAACACCCATTACTATAGATAGTATAGGAGTTACGTCTGAAATATTTTCGAATTTAAATCTTAAATATAGCGTAGCTACAACATAGATACTAATTATAATATCTGACGCTAAAGGGTTTATACGAAATTTCATGTCTTTAAACTTTTAATTAAACTTAGTTTGTTTGCATACAAAACCAATTTATCAAAAGACTTAAAAGACTATTTCTAAGTCACGAGTTCCAGTATTTCTGAAACTATTTTTTTTACCGAAAAAGGTTTTGTTAAATATTTATCTGCTCCAAGTTTTAAACCTTTTTCAATATCTGAAGCTTTATTTTTAGCAGTTAAAAAAACAACTTTGGTATTTTTTAAACTGTCTGTATTTTTAATATGTGTTAATGTCTGATAACCATCTACATTGGGCATCATAATATCTAACAAAACTACGTTAGGAATATGATGTTTTAATATCTCTAAAGCCTCACTTCCATCTCTTGCAATAAACACTTCAAAATCTTGTTTTTTGAAGGTATATTCTAACGACATCACAATATTTGGTTCATCGTCAACAATTAAAATCTTCTTCTTCATACTTTCTGTGAACAATTTACTTAAAAGGTATCGTAAAAACAAGCGTTGCGCCATTTTTAACGTCTTTTATTGCCCAAATTTTTCCTTTATGTTTTTCTACTATTTGTTTTGTTATTGCTAATCCCAATCCGCTACCTTGTGGTTTTCTAGTATTTTGGTCTTTAGACTGGTAAAATTTATCGAAAATAAATTCGTAATCCTCTTCAGGAATCCCTTTACCATTGTCTGTTACAGAGATTTCAATCTTTTCATTTCCTAATTTATAATCTACTATAATTTCTCCAGTTTTAGGGCTACAAAACTTAATAGCATTAGACAGTAAATTGGTCAATACTTGAAGAATACGGTCTTCATCATAATTAGTACTAAAACAATGTGTATTCTTATTTATGATTTTCACCTCCTTTTTAGCTGCTATTTGGGAGATACTAGAAATCGCTTTAGCTATCGTTTCTTGAATATCTCTGTATTGCAAATCTAAATGCAAACGACCCGTTTCTAGTTTTTCAAAATCTAAAATATTATGAATTAATCGTCCTAAACGATCAGAATCTTGAAGGATGTTCTTTAAGAATTGCGCCTTAGTTTCCTTTGGCATATCATCATCTTCATCCATTAACAGTTCTGTAGCAGCACGTATTCCTGTTATTGGTGTTTTAAGTTCGTGCGCAACAGTATCTAAAAACTCGTCTTTTTGTCGGTCTTTGCTAATTAATTCTTCATTAGCATCTTTTAGTTTTGAAGACAATTGAGACAACTCATTTGACTTTTCTAGAAGAACTTTATTACTGACAATGTTTTCTTTAGATTCTTCTAAAATCTTCAGCACTTCAACCAAACTAATTTGTTCTTCTTTTACAACACTAGCAATTAATATTTTTGCTGAAGCAGAACCTATACTTCCGGTTAATAGTTTTTCAGAAAAATTAATTAATCTGGCATCAGCTAATTGCGTGTCTTGTGGTAACTTATATTTAGTAAAAAATATTGTTAGTGCACGAGTAGCTCTTTTTTCGCCTAAAAAACGAACAAGTACACTTTTAATATCAGATACAAAAGCTTCACCTTTCCAAACCAAGGCACTGTCTTGAAGGGTTGAAAAGTTTTTACTATCTACAAACATTTCAGCATAATTACGCTCTCTATAATTTCCTTTAGAAATTAATGAAAACACTAAATAAGACATAACATTAAAGCTTATACTCCAGAAAAATGCATGTGCTGGAGGACTTAAAAAATCGATACCAAATAGCGCGTGAGGCTTTAAAGCCGAAATTCCTAATAAACCATATTGGGTAAAATCGTCTGTTCCTGTATAGGCTTGCAATGTAAATGGTAAAACTAATGTATAGACTGCTATTAGAAAGCCTACTATAATCCCAATAATTGCAGCTCTTGAAGAACCACGATTCCAGTATAAACCAACAAAAAATGAAGGTGCTAGTTGCGCTATAATAACAAATGAAATTAACCCTATTGAATACAGCGATAGTTCTTTTGAAAACGAAACATAGAAAAAATACGCTGAAATTATAATGGTAAAAATGGAAATACGACGAATATTTTTTATATATTTTGAATTTCGTTCTGGTTGGTTTTTAATGAATTTATCTAGAAAACCATATGGAATAATAAGGTTATTACTAACCATTGTAGATAATGCTAATGTGGACACAATTACCATTGATATTACAGCTGAAAAACCACCAAGAAAAACTAGTGTGGCTAAAAAAGAATTACCATTTTCTAATGGCAATAATAGCGTATAATATTCTGCATTCTGAGTTGAACCAAAAGTGAGCTTTCCGGCCCAAGCTATAAAAATAACAAACAGATTAAATAACAGCAAATACAATGGAAACAACCAAATGGCTTTTTTTAAATGCTTTTCTCTATTGTTTTCTAAAACCGAAACTTGAAATTGTCTTGGTAGTAAAAAAATAGCCATAAAAGATAAAGCAATCATAAAAAACCAATTAAAACCGTCTTCTACTCCACCTAGCGTTGTGAGTTCTTTAAAGTTTTCAGTAATTGAAATTTTATTATAAATATCTGTTGTGCCATCGAATAAATAAAACGTGACATAAACTCCTATTGCTAAAAAGAATACTAGTTTTAAAACTGATTCAAAAGCCACAGTAGCAATAATACCTTTATGTTTTTCGGAAGCATCTGTATTTTGAGTTCCAAAAAAGGTTGCAAAAATAGCTAGCAATAACGCAACGTAAAAGGTAGAATCATCAATTACAGCAGTAGAAATATAACTTGTATCATCTGACATGATCTCAAAAGTTTCTGAGACTGCTTTTAGTTGTAGAGAAATGTATGGCAATGTTCCGAACAAACACACAATTGTAACTAAAGCTCCCAAAAATCTATTATTTCCGTAGCGTAAGGAAATAAAATCCGCTATAGAAGAAATTTTATGCTGCTTAGAAATTCTTATAATTTTCCGTAATACTACAATCCACAAAGGCGCAGCTATCACTGGTCCCAAATAAATGGGTAGAAAGTTAATACCAGAATTTGCAGCAATCCCAACACTTCCATAATACGTCCAAGCAGAACAATAAACCGCTAATGATAATGTGTATACATATGGGTTATTTACCCACTTACTTTGTCGTTTTTTCTCTGCAACAAATGCTAAGAAAAATAACACCGCTAAATAGATTACTATGACAACTATTAATGTATAATTATTCATAGTGACGTTTTAAAACGATGTATGAAATTATGATGGACAAAAACCAGATAGAAAATATTGAAAAGTACAAGGTTGGAACACCAAAAATGGCACCTTCATTATTAAAAATTAATACAAAAGGAATATTAAAAATTAAAAACAAGGCTATAGACAAGACTACTAACTTTTGTTCGTGACGTTTTTTCATGTGATACTAATAGCTCAAAGCAGTTTCAACTGTACTTAACCAGACAATATTTATAAAATTAAGATTATTCTCCTAATATAAGAAATCAGCACTACATAAATGCAATGCTGATTTTCTAACTAACAAAATTAAAATTATGTTCTAATTATTTTAATAAGAACAAGAATTTAATGGTCTGAAGCTTCACCTGCTCCTGAAGGTATTCTTATACTCTCTACCATGTCTTGAACATTCTGTGGAGGCGCTGGTGTTAATCTCGAAACAACCATTGAAATTACAATATTTACACACATTGCAATGGTTCCAAATCCTTCTGGTGAAGTACCAAACCACCAATCTTCTTTTGTACCTCCTCCAAACATGTCTAGTTTAAATTTCATCATATAGAATAACATTAATACAATACCTACAACCATTCCTGAAATAGCACCTTGACTGTTCATACGCTTATCAAAAATTCCGAGAATAATAGCAGGAAAGAATGAGGCGGCTGCGAGACCAAATGCCAAGGCGACGACTGCGGCGACAAATCCTGGTGGATTAATACCAAAGTATCCTGCAATTAAAATTGCTACAAAAATTGAAATTCTTGCTGCAGTTAACTCATTTTTATCTGAGATGTCTGGCTTTAATTGTTTCTTAATTAAATCGTGAGAAATTGAAGTTGAGATTACTAAAAGTAAACCTGCTGCTGTAGATAAAGCTGCTGCTAAACCACCTGCTGCCACTAAAGCAATAACCCAATTTGGTAAATTAGCAATCTCAGGATTTGCCAATACCATGATATCTCTATCTACATACAATTCATTTTTAGCAGCACTTGCATTAGAAATCATACGTTCACCATTAGCTCCTCTAGCATCTGTATATACCGGCTTTTTACCATCTAAAGCATTACCTGCCACATACTGTATTTTTCCATCTCCATTTTTATCAGACCAAGCAATTAAACCTGTATTCTCCCAATTTTTAAACCAAACCGGAATTTCAGAATATTGCTGATTACTAACAGTTTCAATTAAGTTTGTTCTTGAGAACACTGCAATTGCAGGTGCTGTAGTATACAAAATTGCGATTAAAAACAAAGCATAGCCTGCAGATTTACGTGCATCTTTTACTTTGGGTACTGTAAAGAAACGCACAATTACGTGAGGTAACCCAGCGGTTCCTGTCATTAATGCTAAAGTAATTGCAAAAACATCCCAAGTAGATTTTGTTCCGCTTGTATATTCATTGAATCCTAATTCTGTATGAAGCTTATCTAACTTATCGAGCAGAAATTCTCCACCTTCAACAGTTCCTCCCATTCCTATTTGAGGAATAATGTTCCCTGTCATTTGCATAGAGATAAAAAATGCAGGTACCATAAAAGCAAAGATTAAAACACAGTATTGTGCCACTTGTGTATATGTTATTCCTTTCATACCTCCTAATAACGCGAAGGTTAAAACCACTGTCATTCCTATAACTACACCAATATTAATATCAACCTGTAAAAATTGAGAAAATACAATTCCTACACCTCTCATTTGACCAGCTACATAAGTAAATGATACAATTAAGGCACAAATTACAGCAACTGTTCTTGCTGTGTTTGAGTAATATCTATCTCCAATAAAATCAGGAACTGTGAATTTCCCAAACTTCCGTAAATAAGGTGCCAAGAGCAATGCTAAGAGCACATATCCACCTGTCCAACCCATCAAATAAACAGAACCATCATAACCTGCGAAGGAAATAATACCTGCCATACTAATAAAGGAAGCCGCACTCATCCAATCGGCTGCAGTTGCCATACCATTAGCTAAAGGAGAAACACCTCCTCCAGCAACATAAAATTCTTTAGTTGAGCCAGCTCTAGCCCAAATTGCTATTCCGAAATATAGGGCAAATGTAACCCCTACTAATAACCAAGTCCACGTTTGTACACTCATAATTTATATATTTTTAGTTTAGTTAAGGATTACTCGTCGTAACCGTATTTTTTATCTAGTTTGTTCATTAATCTAACATACACGAAAATCAGAATCACAAATACATATATTGATCCTTGTTGTGCAAACCAAAAACCCAGTTTAAAACCACCAAGTTTAAATTCATTTAATGCTTCTCTAAATAATATGCCACACCCAAATGAAACCACAAACCATATAGTCAGTAGAATCGCTAAGTACTTTATATTTTCTTTCCAGTACGCTGTTGCGTTTTTTTGTTTTTCACTCATAGTTTTTAGTTTTTATAGATAAATCATTGCTTGAAGCGAAATAGTATTTGCGTCTAAAGCACCAAACTGTTGATTTTTATATTCTAAAGTTAATTTTGAATTGTGTCCACTCATATAAGCATTTACTCCTATTCCTAGTGTTGATCGATCATCACTTACAGCATCATAGCTATGTGTACCATAACTTACGTAAGGCTGGTACCTCGTTTTGGCAGCATCTCCATTAAAAACATAACCAACATGACCATATATCATACTTCCTGTTCCGTAAGCACTGTAGAGATAGTTCTTTCCGTAATCACTATTTTGATATACTGCGTATGCTGTTATTGCACTTCCATTCTCTCCTATTGGTGAATCATAAAAAGCATCTACTGCAAAAATAGATACATCTTCACCTTCTAAATTAGGTGTTAAAGCAGAACCTGTATCTACAACAGAACCTTTAGGGTGCATAAAAAAACCTGCACCAATATTAAAGACTTTTTTTCCACCTAAATACGTACCAACTTTATAAGGTAAAAAGTTAGACTCTTGATCAAGGAAATGATAATCAAAATAACCAGCGTATGTTTTACCTGCGTCTTTAGACCCAAGATTTAAACGACCATTATAAACAGCATCTCCACCAGCAACCGCAGTTCTAGAATCTAAAGAAGAAGCAGAAGCATCGTTTATTGCTAAACGATATTGTAGTTTATCAAATTTACCTTTTAAGAAGACACCTAAATGACGCGCAAACTGATCAGACAAACCTATTGTTGCCCAAGATTGACGGTTATTATCTAAGGTCATCATGTTTAAGGTACTTTGATTGTTTAGCCTTGAGATACCATTAAAATAATGTAAACCTCCACCAATAGTGTGATCTTTACCCAAATTGTACTGTGCCCAAACATCGTGAAAAAAGAGCTGAGAGCCATCTCCTTTACCTGTAGGACTTAACGTTGTACTTGTTAAGCTATTTAACCCAAAATGTGTTAAAATTAAAAAGTCCTTGTTGATTTGTGCAAACATTAAAACTCTTGCACGACGTAAATTGAAGTTTAATTTACTGTTTTCATTTCCGTTAGAATCGAATGAATCATCGGTATTGTAATTAGCCTGAACCTGTGCCCAAGAAATAAGACGAAGATATTTAGAGCCATCTTCGTTAAATTTAAACTTAAGTCCACCAGTGTAGTCTGGAGAGCCTTGAGCCTTTAATAATTGAATGGACACTAATAAGAGTCCAATCAATAATAAGTGTAGTTTTCTCATTGTTTAAAAAATTAGTTAGTTATTAAATTGGTTTTGTATGCACCACTAAATTCTATAAAACAATCAGTTAAAATAAACTTAATATATTTTTTTGTTAATTTACTATACTAATCTTTAAAACGCTCCCATTTAATCAACATAAACTTATCACCTAGTTCTGTAACAACAACACCTGCTCCTTTAATATTTGCAGCATCACTAAAGTAAAGCCCAAGCTCTGTAGCATTTAGTATTTTGTAAGTTGGATGGTAGTTAGAATTATAAGGTCGTTTTATGTTATATTTTTTAACCCAATTCATAATACTCACATGAGAAACACCCAGTATACGCTCAATCTCTCTATATGTTAAGCCTTCTAAATACAACTGAAGCGATTTGTTAACGTAATAATCATCAATTTGCTTTCCTATTTTATTTACAGAAAAAAAATAATTACATTTTTTACACTTATAACGTTGCCTACCACTGACGATTCCGCTTTTTATATAATGACTAGAACTGCAATTTGGACAACTATCAATATTCATATATATCTATTTAGCATAAATATATCAAATTAGCGATATAATTCAAAATAAAATGTTAAAAAAGTAATGGTTTCACATAAAAAAAGCTCCAAAACAGCGAATAACACTAATTTTTAGAGCTTAATTTATAAAATCTGAATATTTACTTAATTCATTTCAGGTATACTATTTGTTAAAAAATACTTCTTCCTCTTTAGTTAACAATCTAGAATGAATTAAAAACCGAAGACCTAATGGAATTTCTAAAGAAAAACTTGCGCCTCTTCCTTCGGTAATATCAACGGTTAAATGTGTATGTTTCCAGTATTCAAACTGATCTTGATTCATATAAAAATTAACACCTTCAACAACACCTAAATGAATATCGCTCTCATCTAAATACATATCTCCTTTTTCAAAAATCATAGGTGCAGAACCATCGCAACAACCTCCACTTTGATGAAAAATTAAATCACCATGCTTAGCTTTTAGTTGCTTAACAATTTCTGCCGCTTTTTCCGTTATTTCTACTCTTTTCATATTCTTATTATATTAAAAAAGGTTGAGTCATTTAACTAACCCAACCTTTAACAGCTATTAATTAATTTAACTCTAAAAGAATCCTAATTTATTCTTGTCATATGAAATTAACATATTCTTTGTTTGTCTGTAATGATTCATCATCATTAAATGATTCTCTCTTCCAAAACCAGATTTTTTATAACCACCAAATGGTGCATGAGCAGGATAAGCATGATAACAATTCACCCAAACACGACCTGCTTTTATAGCTCTAGGTATTTGATATAATTGGTGTGCATCTCTCGTCCAAACACCAGCTCCAAGACCATATAAAGTATCGTTTGCTATCTCAATAGCTTCGGTTTCATCTTTAAACTTAGTAACACATGCTACTGGTCCAAAGATTTCTTCTTGAAACACTCTCATCTTATTATGTCCTTCTAATAATGTGGGCTTAATGTAAAAACCACCTGCTAAATCACCTTCTAGTTTATTAGCTTCACCACCAGTTAAAACTTTAGCACCTTCCTCTTTTCCTATTTTAAAATATGATTGGATTTTCTCGTATTGATCATTAGAAGCTTGTGCACCTACCATGCAACTAGTATCATAAGGACTATTTTGTACAATAGCTTCTGTCCTAGCAATAACGCGCTCCATAAATGCATCATAAATATCCTCTTGCACTAATATTCTAGACGGACACGTACAAACCTCACCTTGATTAAAAGCAAATAGCACTGCGCCCTCAATAGCTTTATCTAAATACGCATCATCTTCATCCATTACACTATTAAAGAAAACATTTGGAGACTTCCCACCTAATTCCATCGTTACTGGATTTAAATTTTTTGAAGCGTATTGCATTATTAATTGACCTGTTGTAGTCTCACCAGTAAAAGCCACCTTGTCAACCTTAGAACTAGATGCCAATGGTTTCCCTGCCTCTGGACCAAAGCCATGCACAATATTTATAACTCCAGGAGGAAATACATCTGCTATTTTTTCCATTAATAAAGTAGCTGTAGATGGTGTTTGCTCTGCTGGTTTTAACACCACACAATTACCTGTTGCTAAAGCTGGTGGTAATTTCCATGACAGCATTAACAAAGGAAAATTCCATGGAATAATTTGACCTATTACACCAAGTGGCTCTTTAATATTCATAGACAACGTATTTTGATCTAGCTCTGTAGCACTGCCTTCTTCTGCTCTTATACATGCTGCAAAATAGCGCCAATGATCAACTGCTAATGGAATATCTGCATTCAACGTTTCTCTAATTGGCTTTCCGTTATCACAAGTTTCTACCAACGCAAATTCTTCTAAATTTTCTTCTATAATGTCTGCTACTTTATTTAACATTGTTGCACGCTCCGTGGCTGAAGTATTTCCCCAAGCATCTTTAGCTGCATTAGCTGCGTCAACTGCATTTTCTACATCTTCCTTTTGTGACCTAGGATATTTAGCAATTAATGTTCCGTCTACAGGAGACGTGTTATCAAAATAATCTCCACCTACTGGTGGCACAAATTTTCCATTGATAAAATTGGAATACTTCTCTTTAAATTTTGGTTTAGAATAACTCATACCTGTTGTTGTTTATTTATTAGTTTCTAATCTTTATAGCCAAAAAATTGACTATTTATTAATTTTGTTAAAGTTATTTTATCATATTCGAATTAAATTGAACGTATTTATTATACCTTTGAACATATCTATTATTAACAATTTTTAAGACTATTTTTTTGTAATATTGAGAATGAGCAACTTATTAACTCGACATAAAAGCCAAAGAAAACTGACTACTTTAGTAGAAAACAGAACGACTTATAATGCTGAATATGCCGAGCTTAATATTTATGAAACTCATGCCTTTGCAGAAAAAGTATCTTTAACTTTCGATTTTCCGATTATTGCCAGTATGCTAACTGGCAAGAAAATAATGCATCTTGATGGATTTGATGCTTTTGATTTTAATCCAGGAGAATCCGTAGTAATGCCAACTAATAAGGAAATGATTATTGATTTCCCTGTAGCAACAATAGATAAACCAACGCAATGCTTAGCTTTAGGTATTGATGCTTTTAAAATTGAAGAAGTGGTTGAAAAATTTAATCACAATGTTGCTATTGAAAACGAAAACAATACTTGGGATTTAGAAAAAACCACATCTCACCTCATAAATAATGTAGATGTTAATCATTTAATAGAAAGACTCACCTATACATTTACTAACAGTAATAAATCTAAAGATGTTTTATTAGATTTAATGATACAGGAATTGATTGTGCGATTACTTCAAACTAAAGCAAAATCATTAATAATTAATGACACTCATATTTTCACGGACACAAGAATTGGCGCTGTCATTAAGTTTATAAAAGATAACTTAACAAATAAAGATATTTCTGTAGATCAGTTAGCAAAGAAAGCCTACATGAGCACATCTCACTTTCATAAGCAATTTAAAAACACGTTAGGCATCTCGCCTATAGATTATATAAATTCGGAAAAAATTAAGTTTTCTAAAAAGCTAATTAAAGAATCTAAAAATTTAAGAATGTCTGAAATTGCTTTTCAATCTGGATTTAATAACACGAGTTACTTCAATAGGCAATTCAAAAAAATGGAAATGATGAC
>TARA_R110002033_G_scaffold340_4_pt1 | contig 12172 bp, 15 predicted proteins | sample TARA_R110002033 | Tara Oceans TARA_R110002033 (sample SAMEA4397051) | marine metagenome | biome: Polar Biome; feature: [SRF] surface water layer (ENVO:00010504); material: water (ENVO:00002006), including particulate matter (ENVO:01000060) such as... | depth 5 m
TATTTTTTAAGAAATTCATGTGTTTTCATAATAAATTGTAAATTCGCAAACTATGGAATTTTCATCAAAATTGCTTGAACGTGCGGTAAATGAAATGTCACAATTACCGGGTATTGGTAAACGTACGGCATTGCGTTTGGTTTTACACATGTTACGGCAGCCCAAAGCGCAAACTTTAGCCTTGTCTCAAGCTTTGCAAATTATGCGGAATGATGTGAAATTTTGTAAATCGTGCCATAACATTAGCGATGTTGATTTATGTGAAATATGTTCTAGTGTAAATAGAAATTCCGAGATTATTTGTGTGGTTGAAGATGTTAGGGACGTTATGGCCATTGAGAACACAAGTTCCTTTAAAGGTTTATACCATGTTTTGGGAGGTAAAATTTCACCTATGGATGGTATTGGCCCACACGAATTAAATATAGAATCTTTGGTTACTAAAGTTAAGCAGGGAAAAGTAAAGGAACTTATTTTTGCGCTCAGTTCTACCATGGAAGGCGATACCACAAATTTTTATATTTATAAACAAATACAAGATTATAACGTTTTTACATCTACAATAGCTCGGGGGATTTCTGTTGGAGATGAATTGGAATACGCAGATGAAATTACTTTAGGAAGAAGCATTTTAAATCGAATTCCTTTTGAATCTTCCTTAAAACTATAACCAACCAAGCTTTTGAAACTCTCAATTATCATCTTAAATTATAACGTGCGTTACTTTTTAGAACTCTGTTTAAAAAGTGTGCAAGCAGCAATACAAAATATTAATGCAGAAATTATTGTTGTGGACAATAACTCGGAAGATGATAGTTGTAAAATGGTAAAGGATTTATTTCCAGAGGTTAATCTTATTGAAAATAACGAGAATTATGGATTTTCAAAAGGTAATAATATTGGCGTACTACAAGCTAAAGGGGAGTATTTATGTATTTTAAATCCTGATACCGTTGTTGCTGAAGATACATTTACAAAAGTTTTAGAATTTGCAGAAAACAAACAAAGCCTTGGTATTGTGGGCTGTAAATTAATAAATGGCGCAGGGATATTTTTACCAGAAAGTAAGCGTAATATACCTTATGTAAACGCTGCTTTTAAAAAGTTGTTTGGAAAACCTGATGAGTATTATGCCAATCATTTGGGTAAAAATCAATCAGGTCAAGTAGATATTTTGGTTGGTGCTTTTATGTTTGTAAAACAATCGGTTTATAATGAAATTGATGGTTTTGACGAAGATTATTTTATGTATGGCGAAGATATTGACATATCCTACAAAGCTTTAAAGGCTGGATATAAAAATTATTACTTTGGGGAAACTACAATTATTCATTTTAAGGGCGAGAGTACATTAAAGGATAAATTTTATGCACGTAGATTCTATAGCGCCATGCAAATTTTTTACAAAAAGCACTTTAAGAAAAATTTCTTTTTTGATATTTGTGTTTGGTTTGGAATTAGGGTAGTTTATTTGTTTAGAAAGATGCCAGTGAGTAAAATAAAACCAATAAATGAATATGTATTAATTTCAAATAAAATGAATGAGAAGCTAAAAAATGTCTTAGCTAAGGATCTTATTTTAAGTTCCAATCTTGATGTAGTTGATAATAGTTCGGAAGTCATATTTGATGCAAATGTGTTAACTTATAAGCAGATTATTTCATTTATGGAAAATAAAAATGAATATAAATCTTTTACCTACAAAATATTACCTAAAAACTCTAAATTTGCATTAGGAAGCAATAATGCAATTACCAGAGGGAAAATTATAATTTTTGACTAGTATTTTTTGTTAATAATTCAAATTAAATGATGATTTTTTATTAATTTTGCATTTTAAAATCAAAAAACAAGCACTACATTATTAATATGGCAAAGTTTGAGCTGAAATTACCAAAAATGGGAGAAAGTGTTGCCGAGGCAACCATAACCTCTTGGTTAAAAGAAGTTGGAGATACTATAGAATTAGATGAAGCAGTTTTGGAAATTGCTACAGATAAAGTGGATAGTGAGGTGCCAAGTGAAGTTGATGGTGTTTTGATTGAAACGTTTTTTAATGTTGATGATGTCGTGCAAGTAGGTCAGGTTTTGGCAATTATTGAAACTGAAGGCGATGATGATGATTCTGTTGTAGAAGATGAGGTTGATGAAGAAAATAATGAATCTGTTATAGTAGGAGATATTGAACAAAGTATCAATAAAGTAAAAGAAACAGTTGCGCCTGTAATATCATCTGGTAATCGTTTTTATTCACCATTAGTAAAAAATATAGCAAAACAGGAAGGTGTTTCCCAGCAAGAACTTGATGTTATAAAAGGAACAGGTAAAGAAGGACGTGTTACTAAGAATGATATTTTGGCTTATGTTGAAAATAGAGGTGAACAACATAAGCCTACTGAAAAGCAAGATGAAATACCCGAAGTTAAAAATATAGTTTCGGAAGTGCCAAAACAAGTTTCTACACCAGTAGTAGCCAGTGGTCAAGATGAGATTATTGAAATGACCAGAATGGGTAAACTTGTAGCGCATCATATGGTAAAATCTGTTCAAACCTCTGCCCATGTACAAAGTTTTATTGAAGCTGATGTTACTGATATTTGGAATTGGAGAAAAAAAGTTAAAGATGGGTTTATGAAGCGTGAAGGTGAAAATTTAACCTTTACACCTATATTTTTAGAGGCTGTGGCTAAGGCTTTAAGAGATTTCCCCATGTTGAATATTTCTGTTCAAGGCGATACTATAGTAAAAAAGAAAAATATAAATATTGGTATGGCAGCAGCTTTACCAGATGGTAATCTAATTGTACCGGTAATTAAAAATGCCGACCAACTTAATTTAGTTGGCATGACAAAGCAAGTGAACGATTTAGCTAATCGTGCTAGAGTTGGTAAATTAAAACCAGATGACACCCAAGGAGGGACTTATACCGTTACCAACGTAGGTACTTTTGGAAGCATCATGGGTACACCTATTATTAACCAACCACAAGTAGGTATTTTAGCGCTTGGAGCTATTAGAAAAGTACCTGCGGTTATTGAAACCCCAGAAGGTGATTTTATTGGTATCCGTTACAGAATGTTTTTATCGCATTCTTACGACCATCGTGTTGTAAACGGTGCTCTTGGTGGGCAGTTTGTTAAAGCAGTTAAAGATTACCTTGAAGCTTGGGATGTTAATAGAGAGATTTAAAATTAAAAAATAAACAATTGTTAGACCTGACCTTAAAACGGTTAGGTTTTTGTTTTATAGACTTATGTATTTTAGTACCTTTACATTTATTATTATTGTGGCTTTTGTATGAATGTTAAAGGTTTCTTAGTCCTATTTTTTTGTTTTAGCCTATTATTTATTAATGCACAATCTGATACATTATATGTTGATGAAAACAATCAAGATATTTCTAAAACAATTTATCTTAAAAAAAGTAAATCTGGATTGTATGATGGTCAACGTTTTTCAACAGATACCATTGTATTAGAAAAATTAAGATTGCGTAATTGTTTTGGAGAATTAGAACCCAGAGTAAAGTCGCAATTATTTAAACTTCTTCATAGCAGAAATCATATTGATACAACTAAAACATTATTAATACATTATGGCGATACATTAAGAAAGCCATCTTATTATATTAAAAATAATAAGGAAAGAAAATATATGTATTCTTTTGCCCATGAGCATTATAATACACATAAAGGATTTGTTTTAGCCCATAAAATTTGTAAAAACAGATATAGAAAGTTTAAAAAAATAGCACAAGTTTTACATTTTTACAATATAAATAATGGACACCCAGAACAATATAAAGGTCATGTTTGGTATAAAGATTATAGTTCTTTATTAAAGAAATTATTTTTAAGTGGATATTTACATTCTAGAGTTATAATTATTCGTCCAAATGGTGAGTTTTTTTTAGGATATCATAATCATTATTTATTCCGCGATGTGGTTAAAAATCGTAAATGGGAAAAGTCTAAAAGCGAGTTTAAAAATAAATTAGAAGAATTAAATCAATACAATCAGTAAAATGAACTTAAACCTCACAAAGCCAATCTGTTTTTTCGATTTAGAAACCACAGGAATTAGTATAACCCACGACCGAATTGTAGAAATTTCAATTCTTAAAGTATTTCCTAACGGTAACAAAGAAAGTAAAACCTGGTTAGTAAACCCAGAAATGAAAATTCCTAAAGAGGTTATTGAAATTCATGGGATAACCAATGAAAAAGTTGCTAACGAGCCTACTTTTAAAGAACTCGCCAAGGACATCTATAATATGATTAAAGACTCCGATTTAGGGGGCTTTAACTCTAACCGTTTTGATATTCCGCTTTTAGCAGAGGAAATGCTTCGTGCTGAAATTGATTTTGATATGAAGAATTGTTTAGCTGTAGATGTGCAAACTATTTTTCATAAAATGGAGCAACGTACTTTAACTGCCGCTTATAAGTTTTATTGTGATAAAGATTTAGAGGGTGCTCATGGTGCTGAGGCAGATACAAATGCAACTTACGAGGTTTTAAAGGCTCAAGTAGCCAAGTATGATGAGCTTGAAAATGACACCAAATTTCTAGCGGAGTTTAGCTCACGTAAAAAGTTTGCAGATTTTGCAGGTTTTATAAGCTATAATAAAAAAGGAGAAGAGTGTTTCTCTTTTGGCAAGCATAAGGGTAAATTAGTAACTGATATTTTAGAAACGGAACCCGGTTATTTTGGATGGTTGCTAAATGCAGACTTTCCGCTTTACACTAAAAGGGTGTTGACCGCTATTAAATTAAGGAGTTTTAATAATAAATTGGGGTAGGAGAAATGAAGACGGAAGCTATCAAGTTTGCGGACTAGGTACTGACTGCAGACTGATGACTGCCAACTGCGGACTGACCCCGCGTTAGGGATTGCAGAGGAAAGCCCACAGCGATAGCGAGGACTTGTAACGCAAAGCCCGACCCGATAGGGGAACGCCCAAATTAAAAAATAAAATAGATTTAACTCTTTGCGTCTTTGCGACTTTGCGAGAGAAAAAAAAAGAACATGAAATTAATTTGCATTGGTAGAAATTATACCGAACATATAGAAGAATTAGAAAATGAAAAGCCAACTGACCCCGTAGTATTTTTAAAACCAGACACGTCCATTCTTCTCAAAAAGCAACCTTTTTTTATTCCAGATTTTTCGGATGATGTGCATCACGAGGTAGAAATTTTGGTGAAAATTAATCGAGTGGGCAAACATATTGATAGAAAGTTTGCGCATAAATATTACGAAGAAATTGGTTTGGGTATCGATTTTACAGCACGCGATTTACAAAGCAAATTAAAGGAAAAAGGCCTGCCCTGGGAAAAGGCAAAAGCGTTTGATGGGGCCGCTGTAATAGGTAATTGGTTGCCCGTTAATGAGATACAGGATGTTGATGCTATTGGATTTTCCTTAAAAAAGAATGACAAAATTGTACAAAATGGAAATACAAGCCACATGCTTTGGAAAATTGATGAATTAATAGAATATGTGTCGAAATATTTCACTTTAAAGATTGGAGATATTATATTTACAGGCACACCAGCAGGGGTTGGCAAAGTAATTGCTAACGATAAACTAAAAGGATTTATAGAAGACCGGGAAATGTTTTCAATAACAGTAAAATAAATGGAACAGCATTATAAATTATTTAGAGTAAGGGAGTTAGCTGATAACGATGAGGATTTTATAGCATCTTTGGCTGAAGCTTTTTTAGAGGAAGTACCTGTAGATGCAGAACGATTAAAAAAAGCGGTAGCAGAAAAGGATTATTATAATGCCTACCAAGCGGCTCACAAAATGAAACCAACGGTAGACTTATTCGAATTAGGTGTACTTGATGATTTAATAGAAGTACAAGATTGGGGAAAATTCGAGCAAAAAGGTGTTGATATATCTGGAAAATTAAATATAGTTTTGGCTGCAGTTGAAAAAGCTGTTGAAGAAATCAGGGCCGATTTTAATTTGTAATTGGTTATTTTATACCAAGAACCCCTTTAGAAATATGCATTGCCACGAGCATATGAGGTACATCTACGGTTTCAGCAATCTTTAAATCTCCAGCCAAAGAGCACAAAGCATAGGCTTCATTTTCACTCAAATTATGTTCCTGCATTAAATAATCTATCATGTATAATGTTGCTTTTTTAGCAGCTTCATCAATAGTTGTCGCAAAACCCGTTGTAGCATAATAATCTTCGGTTTCATATTGGGGTTCTTTCAATGTTTTGTTTTTTATAACGTCTAATTGATAAATAACTCGTAACGGTGCTTCAATAGCCGTTCCACATACCTCACCATGTCCTTGGGCTGCATGACCATCTCCAACTGAAAATAATGCACCTTCAACAAAGACAGGAAAATAAACCGTAACACCTTCTGTAAGATTTGGGTCGTCCATATTACCTCCATTTGCTCGAGGAGGAATAGTAGATAACATCTCATTAGTTGCTGGAGCAACACCCATAACACCTAAAAAAGGTTTTAATGGGATTTTGATATTATCATTAAAGTCAACATGAGTCTTGTCTTTACCAAGTTCATAAATTCTTAAATATTCTCCCTTTATGGAGTCTGCAACAAAACTAAAGCCAGGATAAATAGCATTAAAACCCCAATCACCAATCTCAATTTTATGTAAAGTAACTTTTAATACATCTCCAGGAGAGGCGTCTTCAACATATACAGGCCCAGTTAAAGGATGGATAGGTTCAAAATTTAAATTTTTTAAATCTTCTACTGTTGAATTTAAATTGAGTTGCTCATCAAAAGCATCTTCTGTAAATACTTCAATAATAGCACCTGATTTAACCTTTAGAATAGGTTCAATAGCACTACTAAATTTATTATGTGTTTGGTCTTTAGTTAGTGTGAATTGAGGCGTTATTGTATTTTCGCTTCTTTCTATTTCTAATTCAGTTGTAGATTGTTCATGCTTATTACTTTCATTTTTGCAAGACATTATTATTAGAAAAAGAAAAAATAAGGACAGTAGAATGCTTTTTTTCATAGCTAAAGTTTAATTGAATTAGTCTTTTAAAAATAAGTAATAATAAGTAAATAACCTTAAATTTGATTTTTTATTTTAACAAAAATATATTTTAAATATTTTGAATGCAGAAATAATTACAATTGGCGATGAGATCCTCATCGGTCAAGTCGTTGATACCAATTCTACTTTTATCGCCAAAGAACTTAATAAAATTGGCATTTCTGTTTACCAAATAACATCGGTTCAGGACGACAAGGAGCATATTCTAAAAGCGTTAAAAGAAGCCGAAAGCAATGTCGATATAATCATTCTTACCGGTGGTTTAGGCCCGACTAAAGACGATATTACTAAAAAAACAATTGCAGAATATTTTAATGATACTTTAGTTAGAGACGATTCTGTACTTGAGAATATTGAATATATCTGGAAACATTATGTTGGAGGATCGCTTTTACAGGTTAATAGGGATCAAGCTTTAGTGCCCTCGAAATCCCAGGTTTTAATGAATAAATTAGGGACAGCTCCAGGAATGTGGTTAGAAAAGGATGATAAAACTTTTATTTCGCTTCCAGGGGTGCCTTATGAAATGAACGCCCTTATTGAAAATCAGGTTATACCCAAATTAAAAGACAAATATAATTGTCCTTATATTTTGCATAAAACCTTATTGGTTTATGGCTTAGGTGAAAGTGCTTTAGCGGCGAGAATAGAATCTTGGGAAGATGCCTTGCCAAAACATATTAAGTTGGCTTATTTGCCAAATTTAGGAAAAATGCGATTGCGTTTATCAACCAAAGGGTTTGATGAAAAGTTATTAAAACAGGAGATCCAGCAACAAATTGACAACGTTATCCCATTAATTAAAGATGAGTTTGCGGGCTTTGAAGATGAGGAAGGCTCGGTTGAAATTGTAATAGCAAAACAACTTATTAAATTAGGCAAAACCTTATCTATTGCCGAAAGTTGCACAGGAGGTGCAGTAGCAGAGCGTTTTACAATACATTCTGGTGCATCTACCTACTTTAATGGTGGTGTTGTGACGTATTCCACAGCATCTAAAATAAATGTATTAGGCGTTTCAAAAAATATTATAGAAGAATATTCTGTGGTAAGTTCTCAAGTAGCTGAATCTATGGCGCAAAAAGCGATGCAATTATTTCAATCAGATTTTGCTGTGGCAACAACAGGAAATGCAGGGCCCAGAAAAGGAGATTCTGATGCTGAAGTTGGTACGGTTTTTATAGCAATTGCAACTAGAACGGGAGTCTATTCAGAGAGATTTAATTTTGGAAATCACCGCATAAAGGTCATAAATAAAGCGGTAAATAAAGCCCTTGAAATGCTGCTAAAAGAAATTTTTAAAAATTGATAAAAATAGATTGGCATAATATAAAGAATTTGTATATTTGCACCTCGATTTTAAGCAACACCAATTTAAAGTTATAAATAATGTCAAGAGTTTGTGAACTTACAGGAAAGAAGGCCATGGTTGGAAACAACGTGTCTCATGCAATGAACAGAACTAAACGCAAGTTTAACGCGAATTTAGTAAAGAAACGTTTTTACATTCCAGAAGACGACAACTGGATAACTTTAAAAGTTTCAACATCTGCTTTAAAAACGATCAACAAAATAGGTATTTCTGCGGCTATTAAAAAAGCGAAATCCAACGGTTTTTTAAAATAATTAGTTGCAAAATAGGATGAGATTTCCTTCCGAAACTTCGGAATCACGGAAATGACAAAAAAATATTAAACATGGCAAAAAGAGGTAACAGAATACAGGTAATTTTAGAATGTACAGAGCATAAAGAGTCTGGTCAAGCAGGAACTTCACGTTACATTACAACAAAAAATAAAAAGAATACGCCAGATAGAATGGAAATTAAAAAATTTAATCCAATTCTTAAACGTATGACAGTTCATAAAGAAATTAAATAATAATTAGAGATTTAAATAAATCTCAAATAATTCAAATTAGAAGTTTTATTAAAAACTTCAAATAATGCATAAGTCATGGCAAAGAAATCAGTAGCATCATTACAAACAGGATCTAAAAGATTAACTAAAGCAATAAAAATGGTTAAGTCGCCAAAAACAGGAGCTTACATGTTTGTTGAATCTATTATGAATCCAGAACAAGTAAACGACTTTTTAGCTAAAAAGTAAAAACTTACTTCACACAATATATTCAAAGCAGTTTTCTACACGGAAAGCTGCTTTTTTATATTTATATTTGAGCGAACCATAGTGTTTTCTGCCATAATAGCAGTAAAATTTTATGGTAAGATAATTGACATTAGTGATTTGGGTGTTACCACAATCCCGATAGCTATCGGGAGGGCTTTCCACTATATCTTTTTAAAACGTCATTGCGAGGACAAAGGACGTGGCAATCTGCCAAATTTCAGTTCTCTTAATAATGTTAGTTTTTAAAAGTTTTAAAAAGGATGTCGTTGCAATCCCTAACGCAAAATAAAGTTTGAATTAAAAAACCAACCAAACAGTAAAATGAGTTTTTTTAAAAAAATATTTTCTTCAGAAAAAAAGGAAACCTTAGACAAAGGATTAGAAAAAACCAAATCCAGTTTTTTAGGTAAACTAAGTAAAGCCGTAGCTGGAAAATCTAAAGTAGATGATGAGGTTCTAGATAATTTAGAAGAGGTTTTAGTATCAAGTGATGTAGGTGTGAATACTACGCTTAAAGTTATTGAGCGCATTGAAGATCGTGTATCAAAAGATAAATATTTAGGAACTGATGAATTAAATCTAATACTTCGTGAAGAAATTGCGGGTTTGCTAAGTGAAACCAATTCTGGCGAGGAAACAGAGTACACCATTCCCGATTTACCAAAACAAGCAGATGGCACAAAAACACCTTATGTGTTAATGGTTGTGGGCGTAAACGGTGTTGGGAAAACGACAACGATAGGAAAGTTAGCTTATCAATTTAAAAAGAAAGGGTTTAAAGTAGTTTTAGGAGCTGCTGATACCTTTAGGGCTGCGGCAATCGATCAACTTCAGGTTTGGGCAGATCGCGTAGATGTGCCTATGGTACGCCAAAATATGGGAAGTGATCCCGCATCTGTAGCCTTTGATGCTTTAGAATCTGGTGTTAAACAAGGTGCTGATGTTATTATTATTGATACTGCAGGACGTTTGCATAATAAGGTAAATTTAATGAATGAGCTTACTAAAGTGAAACGCGTGATGCAAAAAGTAGTAGATGACGCACCTCATGATGTATTATTGGTTTTGGATGGCTCAACAGGTCAAAATGCTTTCGAGCAAGCAAAACAGTTTACTGCAGCTACTGAAGTAACTTCGTTAGCAGTTACCAAACTTGATGGAACTGCAAAGGGGGGCGTTGTTATCGGTATTTCAGATCAGTTTAAAATACCTGTAAAATATATAGGCGTAGGCGAGGGTATTGAAGATTTACAGGTTTTCAATAAATATGAGTTTGTAGATTCGTTTTTTAAGTAAATTGATTTTTCATTCCCTCGAAGGAGGGAATCTCATAATTAATTTTTTTTAGTAAGTTTATAGCTATGAGTTATAATATTTACCATAATCTAATAATAAAGGCTTCTCCAAAAGAAGTTTTTGATGCCGTGTCTCAACCAAATCATCTTGATAATTGGTGGACTTTAAAATCTTCGGGAAAACCGGAATTAAATGCAGAATACAATTTAAATTTTACCGACCAATACAATTGGTTTTGTAAAGTTTCAAAAATAAAAGTGAACGAATCCATTCATTTTAAAATGACTAAATCTGATTCCGATTGGAATCCTACGACCTTTGGTTTCGATTTAGAGGCTAAGGAAAATGGCGCTTATCTTAAATTTAGTCACGAAAATTGGCCTGCAAATAATGATCATTTTAAACATTCCTCATTTTGTTGGGCGATGCTTTTAAATGGATTAAAAAACTATGTAGAAAAAGGTGTCATTATTCCTTTTGAAGACAGAAACTAGTCAATCAAAGCATTAATTTTTTCCCAAAGGTCATTATCAAAAGTAGATAATGCAAAATTTTCACCATCAGCAGCATCACCCATCCTAATGACAACTAATTTTTTACTTGGTACTATATAGATTTTTTGATCATTTTTACCTAAAGCGGCGTATAAATCATTTGGTGCATTTGGAATTAATTTTCCCTGAAATTCAACTTGCGACCCAGGTAGGCGGTAGCTGTCTTTTCCATTTAACCACCATAAATAGCCGTAAGATTTGTTGATATTTTGAGACGTTGTGGTAGCTTCATTTAAAAAACTTTCAGTAACTATTTGAGTGCCATCCCATTTCCCATTAGCATAAATCATGAGTCCAAAACGTGCCATACTTCTGGTATTACTGCCATAAATACTTAAATCGCCCAAAGAAAACCAACCCCCAGACATACCAATTTTATCACGTAACTTAGTATTAAAATAATTAGTCCAATTTTGGTTACTTGCTTCTGAAATCACGTCTTGCATTTTCACATAAACATTGTGGTAAGCCCATCTATTTCCAGCATCAGAAACATATTGCAAATTACTTGGTGATACATCATCACCTAAAGTATCATCCAAACCAGAATTCATAGATAACAAATTTTTACAAGTTATCAGGTTTTCTTTTTCCAAAGGCGCACTTGTCCAGCCAGTATCTAAATAATCAGACACTTTGTTATTAATATTTATCAAACCTTCATCTTGTGCAATTCCAGAAATAGTAGTTGTTAATGTTTTTCCAGCACTTGCCCAATACCAAAGTTTCGAATCGTCGTGATCATTAAAGTATGCTTCAATAACAATTCTCCCATGATATAATACTATAAAACTTCTTGTGTTTTTTTCTTCTAAATAATCTAACAAAGGTTGAAGTTGATTCTCATCCCAACCCAAATCTGCTACGGATTTTGTTTCCCAAGCATTAGAATTTATAGGTGGAAAATACAATTCATCCATAGTTGGTTCTGGTCCTGTAATGGGTTCATTAGATGAACAACCAAACACGAAAAAAAGAGCAAGTATCGAAATATAAATCGTAGGCTTCATAATGTAGGTTTTCAATTTTGGACTCTCAAATATATAAAAGGTTTAATTTACTTAAAAATTAAAAGTTTTTGGTATCAGGGCAAACGCATTAAACTCAACATTCCTATTTTTAGCCACGAA
>TARA_R110002033_G_scaffold5302_7_pt1 | contig 12162 bp, 14 predicted proteins | sample TARA_R110002033 | Tara Oceans TARA_R110002033 (sample SAMEA4397051) | marine metagenome | biome: Polar Biome; feature: [SRF] surface water layer (ENVO:00010504); material: water (ENVO:00002006), including particulate matter (ENVO:01000060) such as... | depth 5 m
CCGTGAAGGCTGCTCAAGGGCCGCCGACTTCCCTTTTGCACCGGACTGGGCAAGAATGAGCCCAAGCGCAATAGCGCATCGGGAGGGAAGCGATGTTATTTAAGATGATCCTGGACGGGTCCGGAGAGGACGAACGGCCGATTGTGAGGGGCTTCCTGAAGCACCTGATCGCAGGCTTTTCGGTGGGGCTTCTGATCGGCGCGGTCGGCCTGTTCATGGTGATCGCCGCGTTCGGCAACCTCAAGCTCGACATGCCCATCCTGTTCATCGCGGCCATGATGCTGCAATTCGGGCCGATTGGCGGGCTTGTCGGCGTCGGCATCTATCTCTCGCGCATCACCGACAGGTCGCGGGAGGATGATGAGGATGACGGCCCCGGCGGCGGCACGAAAGTGAGGGTCGAAGCAGTTGCAAGCGCCCATCCGGCGCCTCCCCGGCTTCAAGCGGCGACAGCCAGCTAGATCTTGCCTTCTTCCTTGGCACGCTTGTAGCGCTCGCGGCGAGCCGCCATCCTGTCAGCTACGGAAGCCGACTGCGGCACACGCGTCGGCGCTTCACCGGCTGGCACAGGCGCCACTTCAGGCTCCGGCGGTGCCTCTTCTTCCAGCTTGCCCTCGGCGATCAGCTGCTTGCGGCGGGCGGCCACGCGGGCCTCGCGCGCCTGCAGGGCCGCGCTCTTGGAATTGAACATGCCGGACAGTTTGGACTTCTGCGCGCCCTTCAGGGGCAAGCCACCTTCCGCGCGCTCAGCCCGTTTGGCCAGGATCCGCGAAATCCGGAAGGACACATACATGGCCACCAGAACGGCCACGAGCATCATACCGGACATCTCGGGCGCGAACAGGTTGTACCCGTTCTGCGCCATCATGGCCCACATCAGGCCAACCGAGACAACGAGCATGATGGCGAAGAGAATGAGAAAACGTTTCATCTAATATTCAGGTTCTTTTCCAAATTACCTCAACTACACCTACCTGGTCTTTAGACAACTGTCGTCCAATGGCGATTAATTCTAAGTCTTCTTTTGGGATGTCATCTATCAATGCGAGAGCAGATTCACGACTAGTTTGATCGTCAATCAATCTAAATATTTCAATTCCAACGTTTGTGACAGGCGTGGCTCTTAGGTATATACTTTTGGAACCAGTCCCACTTCGTGGCTGTAAAACGATAAAGTTATGATTGTAGGGAATGAATTCCGCCAGATCATCGACAACGCGCAGCGGTTTCGCAACGTCATCTACTGTCTTAATAATTCCCAATTCATCAAGTGTTAGAAAGTTTCCATAGTATTTTTCTTTGTATTCCTTTGAAAAGAACAAGAAATCACCAAAGAAGTGAGCACGGAACTCCGTGATCCATTCTGCTTGTTTCCGGCTCAACTCCGAAATGACACGCATCGTGGCCAAGGAAATTGCACCATCATTTTTTATTTCAGACGCTAGCACTTTCCCCCATAGCTTTCGCGCGTAGTCTGTTGTCGCTTTCCCAGCGTACTCACTAAAATAATTCAGCCAATCTGGGTCAATATCAGACGCCTCATCTTGGCCTTCCTCCGCCATATCATTAAACGCGCGACCCTGAGATTTCGACTGTTTGAACTCTTCTAAGGCTGCCTCCGCTACAGCAGATCGATTTTCTGTAATCCTCAATGAATCGTTCAACCAAGTTGACGAGGCGCGGCTAATCAATTCCGCGTCAGAACCGAGACTTGCGGCAACGCTCTGAGCCAGTGCGTCAGAAACAATACGTCTTGCTTCACTCTCGTTTACTAGTTCGTGAGTCTCTTTTTCCAAAGAGAACGCCAAATGATCAAATCCACTGGCGCACAGCCGGTCAAACGCATTCCGGGTACGCCTCATCGGCAAATCGGGTATTTTAGCCAGCACTTTATCTAGCCATCCTTCTCCCTTCGGCTCTGTGGACACAATATCACTCATGAAATTACCTACCACCACTTCTCCGGTTTCGCCACGAACCCGGCTGCGCGTTCCAGTTCGCCGCCGACACGGAAGCAGGCCGTCTCGTCCAGCGCCTTGCCGATGACTTGCAGGCCAAGCGGCAGGCCGCTCTTCGACATGCCGGTTGGCACCGAAATGCCCGGCAGGCCGGCGAGGTTCGCCGTCACCGTGAACACGTCGTTGAGATACATTTCCACCGGGTCGCCGCTCTTCTCGCCAAAGGCAAAGGCAGGACTCGGGCAGGTTGGCGTCAGCACGGCGTCACAGCCTTCGAAGGCAGAAACAAAATCGTTGAGGATCTTGGTCCGAACCTTCTGCGCGCGCAGGTAATAGGCGTCGTAATAACCGCTGGAGAGCACATAGGTGCCGATCAGCAGGCGGCGCTGCACTTCCGCGCCAAAGCCGCCGGCCCGCGTGCCCTCATAGGTCTGCGTCAGGTTGTTGCCTTCGATACGCGCGCCATAGCGCATGCCGTCATAGCGGGCGAGGTTGGACGAAGCCTCTGCGGGCGCCACGATATAATAGGCGGGCAGCGCGTATTTCGTGTGCGGCAGGCTGATCTCGACGATCTCGGCGCCAGCATCCTTCAGCCAGGCGATGCCCTGGTCCCACAGCGCGTTCATCTCGTCAGACAGGCCGTCGATCCGGTATTCCTTCGGAATGCCGATCCGCATGCCCTTCACGCCCTTGGAGACATCGCTGCGCCAGTCCGGCGTCGCCACGTCCAGCGACGTGGAATCCTTCGCGTCGTGGCTGCACATCACTTCGAGGAGGATGGCGCTGTCTTCGACGGTCTTGGCAATTGGCCCGGCCTGGTCGAGCGAGGAGGCGAAGGCCACCATGCCGTAACGGCTGGCCCGGCCATAGGTAGGCTTGATGCCCACTGTGCCCGTGAACGCCGCTGGCTGGCGGATCGAACCGCCTGTGTCCGAAGCGGTGGCCGCGAGGCAGAGGTTCGCCGCAACGGACGCCGCAGAGCCGCCCGACGAGCCGCCGGGCGTCAGGCCCTGATTGTCGCCAGCCCGGCGCCAGGGGTTGATCACATTGCCGAAATGCGAGGTCTCGTTCGACGAGCCCATGGCGAACTCGTCCATGTTGAGCTTGCCCAGCATGACGGCGCCTTCGTCCCACAGGTTCTGTGTGACAGTGGATTCATAGGTCGGTGTGAACTCGCCGAGGATGCCGCTGCAGGCCGTCGTGCGCACGCCCTTGGTGCAATAGAGGTCCTTGATGCCGAGCGGCGCGCCTTCCAGCCTGCCGCCCTCGCCCTTGGCCAGTTTCGCGTCCGACGCATCCGCCATGGCCAGTGCCTTCTCCGGCGTTTCCACGACATAGGCATTCAGCACCCGGGCGCCCTCAATGGCGCTCACGAAGTCCTGCGTGATCTCGCGCGACGAAAACTGTTTGGCTTTCAGGCCATCAAGCGCTGCTGCGAGGGTGAGTTTGGTCAAATCGGTCATGTATAATCCCGCGAAGAAATCTGCCCGCCTGCTATGACGGCTTGGGGGGAAAGTTCAAGTCTCCGTGACCGCGCTTGTCAGTTCCAGTGGCCCGGCGCATCAATGAGTTTCGGAACATTTGCCCGGATTCCCCGCATTTTGACGGGCAGCACACCCGATAAAGGACAAGATAATGCGCCTCATTGCACTCGCTCTCTCAACGGCCCTCCTCGCCGCCTGCACCAGCCACGCACCCACGCAATCCAAGGCAAAGGGCGTTGCCCAGTTCGCCGACGACGCGCGGCTGGGGGAAGAGGTCAACAAGGTCTGCTTCGCTTCGACCATAGACGGCTTCCATGACGCCACCGATGACACGGTCGTCCTGTCCAAGGGAAATGATGACTATCTCATCGAAACCTTCGGCGGCTGCTTCAACCTGGATCAGGCCCAGCGTCTGGCGGTGGATTCCACCACAGGCTGCCTCGGCAAGGGCGATCATATCATCACCTCAGATTCCATATCGGGGCACAGCGACACCGGCTTTGGCGTGCAGCGCTGCACCATCAAGGCAATGTACAAGTGGGATGCAAAAGCCAAGGCCCCCGCAGAAACCGAAGAATCCCAATAGCGCCACATCTGGCCTGTGCTAGACATGTGCCCATGCCCCATCCAGCACAGGCCTCGTTTGTCGAGGTAAAGACTTCCCCCTTCCACGGCCGCGGCCTGTTCGCGGTTGCGCCCATTTCAAGCGGCCAGACAATCGCGGTCTACCCGCTGCTTGTCCTGTCACACGAAGATACAGCCACCGTCCGCTCCACGCTGCTGCATCACTACGTGTTCTATGTGGACGAGAGAGACGACGGCACGATGCGCGCCGCCGTTGCTTTCGGTGAAATCTCGATGTGCAATCACAGCCCCGAAGCGAATGCCGATTTTGTGGTGGATGGCGAGGCACAGACCGTCACGCTCTCGGCCCGCCAGGCCCTTCAGCCCGGCGACGAAATCCTCATTGATTACGAGGAATTTGCCGAAGAAATTATCTGAGGCCTAGACCTGGCCCGAATTCACCAGCGCGCGCAGCTCGCGGCGCAGCACTTTACCGATAGGCGACTTTGGCAGCTCATCAACGAAGTGCACCTTGCGGGGGCGCTTGTAGGCCGTCAGCTGCCGGGCGCAGTGCGCCAGCACGTCCTGTGCTGTCAGTTCCGGGTGACGGCGCACCACGAAGGCATGCATCACATCGCCCGTATCGCCATCCGTCACGCCAGCCACAGCCGCCTCGGCAATGCCCTTATGCTCGGCCAGAACCGCGTCAACTTCGCTCGGGAACACGTTGAACCCGCCGACCAGCAACATGTCCTTGCTGCGATCCACAATGAACAGATAGCCTTCATCATCGAGATAGCCGACATCGCCCGTCTTCAGCATGCCAGCCTGATAGGCTGCTGCCGTTGTCTCAGGTCGGCCGAGATAGCCCGCCATGACCTGAGGACCCGCCACGGCAATTTCGCCAACTTCGCCCGCTTTGGCAAAGCCGCCATCCTCACGCAGGATCGCGACGCCCGTGCCCGGCAGCGGCAGGCCGGCGGAGCCGACCTTGGTGCGTGCGTCAGGCGGGTTCACGCTGATCAGCGTCGTCGCCTCGGTCATGCCATAGCCTTCGATGACGCTGGAGCCGGTCAGCCCGGTCCATTCCTTGCGAACTTGCGGGCTCAGCGCCATGGCGCCGGAAATCGTCAGCGTCAGGCGGGGCGGGCTCTCGTAGAACCATTTCTCTTCCATCAGCTTGGCAAACAGCGTGCTGACACCCGGGAACACGTCCGGACGAAATTTCTTGAACGCCGCCTTCAGGTTCGACAGCGGCTTGGGGCTCGGTACGAGCACAAGGTGCGCCGCATTGCGCAGCGCGATCACAGACGCGAAGAGGCCGAACACATGGTAGACCGGCAGGACCAGCAACATGGTTTGGCCCGGCTTGTCGATCATGTGCGGTGAGAGGCTGGCGAACTGGTCAACATTGGTCACGAGGCCCGCTTCGGTCAGGCGCACACCTTTGGAGATGCCCGTCGTACCACCTGAATACTGATAGATCGCATCCTCTTCGGCCTCGCGGTCGTCCGCATAGTCGGAAATCGGCGTCGTGTGCGCCGCACCGAGCTTCAGCGCCTCGGCCATGGGCACATGATCCACGATCAAGGGCCGGCCCATTTTCTTCACATGCTGCAACACGAAATCCATCGCGGCCTTTTTGACTGGCGAGAAGAAGTCGGTCAGCGACAGCGACACGACGGTATGAATGCCTGTGCCGGTCAGCGCCTCTTCCGTCATCTCGGGAAACAGGCTCGATGTGATCAGCACGTAGGCTTTCGCATCGCGCAGCTGGCGACGTGTCTCATGCGCGGTGTAGAGCGGATTCACATTGGTCAGCACTAGGCCGGCGCGCAGCACGCCCAGCATGGCTACCACGTAGGAGATGCAGTTCGGCGACTGGATAGCCACGACATCGCCTTTTGACAGGCGCAACTCGTCGCGCAGGTAGCGCGCAAGGTTGGCCGAATGGATCTCGACATCGGCAAAGCTCAGTGTCGCGCTGGCGCCGTTCGGCAGGGCGGTTGAGAGGAATGGCTTGGCCGCATGATCGCGGGCAGCCGCCTCCATGAGGGCTTCAATGCGCCGGGGCACGTAGGCGCCAAGCTCTGCCTGGAAGGTGGCCGCTTCCCGGTTGTAGAATTTCGGGACCGGCTGGTCCTGATACGGAACGGCACTGATTGGCAAAACGGCAGACATGTACTCTCCAGCCCCGTGGCAAATCGGGATCGTCCCAACCTGACACATTGCTTTTGAAACATGCTGAACCTGATCGATGAAATTTCACCGATCAGGAAGATAGATAGGGGGCAGCGCCCTGAACGGTCTCGGAACAGCCGGAACGTGGCCATCAACAGCCTAGAGAGCGCAGTCCATATCCTCCGTGCCGTCCCTGCGCTGCCATTGGTAGGCCTCCACCGTCTCACCGCGCGGCAGATAGGTGATATCGCTGATCTCTCCATTCCGGCGGATTTTCAGTTTCAGCATTTCTGTCTGATTGCCCTGGATGCCATCCTGCGGAACCGGAACAACAATCTCGTCGCCATTCCGCAGGCCCGCCTGCTCTGCAGCAGACCCTGCGACGAGCCCACGAACAATACGTTTGGGCTCTGCCAGCACGGCTGTATCAAAGCCAAGCTCGTACCGACGCATGGGCCGGGTCGTCCGTTCAAAGCACGGACCGAAAGCATCCGAAGCCGGGATCGGCATGTCGCCATCCAGGAAGCCCCGGAACGCCGTGACCGCATCCGGGCCAAGCTCATCTGACAGCAGCTCCTCCCAGTCAGCATTCGTCGTAACCTTGCCACGCTGTTCAAGCGCGAGCATCGCCAGCATCAGATCGTCCAGCGAGCGCGCGCCGTTTGAGGCCTTGCGAACAGCATCATCGACGGTCGCAAAATAAAGCATGCCGCGATCATAGGGCAGCGTACGGATACGGGTGTCAGACCAGAAGCGCTTGGGCACTTCGCTGTTCGGCTCTGTCGCCATAAGGCTCGTATAGTAGCGGCCTGCACCACTATTCAGATCATCAAGGAATCCATCCGGCGTGATGGCGTCAAACCGAAGGGCCAGCCGGCGCGCATAGAAAACTGCAAGCCCTTCGCCAAACCATGACGACTCCAGCCCGGGCGGTGACTCGATATAGGGCTGGAAGGTGTGGAACATCTCATGCGCAAGCGTGATGCGGATCTTGTCGACATCCGCTCCATCGCCCGCTCCAAAGGTCGTCACGAAGGAATGATAGAGACCTACCCCACCGCCAGCATTGATTGGATTATAGCGCAGGAAGACACCATAAGGCGGAGGCGTTTCCTGGCCAAAGAACTCTGAATAATGACCGTACAGATTGCTCGTCCATGCCAGCAGCTTGGCAGCATCAAAGGCCGGCTCCCCCTGCCATGCGCCAAAGAAACCTCTCGTCGGCACAACTTTCGGATAAACGCCAATCTGGCCCGCCATATAGAAGGTCATGCGCAGCTCGGAAGCCGTCAGCCGCTCGGGCGCAATCACGTGCCCTTCGCCAAAGGTCGTGACGCCACGCGCGCCAGCCGGCAGCGCCGACAGGTCCCAGTCAAAGCTCGCGCGATATGTTGCGTCGCCAGGCGGCAGAGGAAGGAACACATGCCCGGACGCGGAAACGCCGCCGCCGTCTGCGCTGAAGGAAAAGGGCGGCGCCGGTCCACGCGGCGGCAGAGTGGCTTCCGCCGGAACGGTAAAGCTGACGGTCACGGGCCCCACAATGGGTCGATCAGCCAGCCAGGCCCGGGAAGGACCGCCGCTCTCGGCATCACCAGCCGCCTCAAGAGGGGCGTTGATGTCACTGACGCGGAGCGTCAGGGGGCCTTGTGCATCGCTTGCCTCCATGTCGGTCAGCGTCGTGGCAACGGTGTCCACATTGCTCACGACGAGCGGCATCGCCAGCACCGGTTCCAGCATGTCGCCGGTCTCCAGCGCCGAGAAGCGCAAGGTCACAGCGACCGTATCAATCGTTTCGCTGTGATCCGGGTCCGCATGCGGCTTCAGCGTGATGGCCAGGTCGGTTGCCTTGACTGGAGATTCGTCCGTGGTGGCGCAGCCAGAAACCAGTCCCGCAATCGCCGCCGCCAGTACGGCTCTGCCTATAGCGGCGCACACATTCTGACCAAACATTTGACCTCCAGACGCCATTACACGGCGAAACATCAACACAGCACAGATTGCCCAAAGGGGCCTGCATCTGGAAGCCTAAGGGACGCATCCGACTATTTTCATCCCATTTGGCGATATCAGCCCGGGAATACGAATAATCTATGTCGGCGGAAATTGGGGGAAACCTATCTGCCCGTAAACACCGGCTTTCGCTTCTCGAGGAAGGCCGCGGCACTCTCGGCGGCATCTTCGGTCTCCATCAGGGACCGGATTTCCTTGATCGCCCAATTGCCGACATCGCGCCAGTCGGGGTCCAGCGTGCGGCGCAGACCCGCCTTGATCGACTGCACAGCGCGCGGCGGGTTGGCGGCGATCTTCGCGGCTATGCCCATGGCCGTCGGCACAAGGTCATCCGGAGCAACGACCCGCGATACGAGGCCGATTTCCTTCGCCATCTGCGCATCAATGATATCCCCCGTGAACAGCATTTCCGCCGCCCGCTCGCGCCCCACTACCTGCGCCAGCCGACCCAAGCCCGGCGCGTCGCAGCAGAGCCCGCGCTGCACGAACAGCTCGCCGAACTTCGCCGTCTCCGATGCAACACGAATGTCCGCCATCAGCGCCAGTTCCATCCCCCAGCCGAGCGCAAAGCCATTGACCGCCGCAATCACCGGAATGTCCGTATAGAGCAAGGCGTCCGCCGCTGGCGTCAGCCCGCCCGTACGGCGGCCCCGCGCCTTCATCTCGGCCGGGCCCTTGGCCTTCTGGCTCAGGATTTCCTTCACATCGTCGCCGGTGCAGAAGCCGCGCCCCTCGCCGGTTATCACGATCACCCGCGCCTCGCTGTCGCGCACGGCATCTTCCAGCGCCATGTACAGCTCATAGTTCAGCGCATTCATCACCTGCGGCCGCCGCAGCGTCAGCAGCGCGACATGGTCCTTCATCTCGATCGTCATTACCGTCATGGCGGCCTCCCTTATTATTTTGGGAGAGTATGCGGGCCCTGCCTGGCCTCGAACAAGCGACGACGTCGGGTAAGGCTCAGGGCGTCATGCGCTTGTGGGCGAGCGTATTGCCGCGCGCGCTATAGCTATAGTCCAGCCTGTTGGCGCCAGCATCGATAATGTTGAAACAACGCGGTTCATCATCCCCTTCGGCTTTCAGCGTGAACGACATGCCGTCAGCTTCCGGCGTCATCGCTGTGCAATCAGTCACCACCGTGATCGTCTCGTCGCCCAACGGCTCGTCATTGTAGACGCTGCTCATCCTGTCGCCGCTGATCGTGAACACATTCAGCGGGTCTTCCAGCGACTGCCAGGTGCCCTGCATCATTTCCAGCAGTTTCGGCTCTTCGTCCATCTGCACGGCGGGGGCCGGTTCGGCGGCAATTGGCTCTGCGACAGTTTCAGCCGGCGCGTCTTTCGGCCCCGGATTGCAGGCGGCCAGAGCGGCAAGTCCGACGCCAGCCAGTAATGCTCGAAACTTCATGTCCATTCATCCCTTGTGATACGTTTGCGCCGCCAATCCCATCAGGACTCGCGGCGCAATGCACGTGACAAAATAGAGGGGTCTAGCGCTTGAGGTGCTCAAGGCCCTTGATGGTGCCGGGCTTCACCGACGGGTTCGACGCATTGGTCTTCACCTTCTCGGCTTTCGGCTTGCGGACTTCCTTGTTCGTCTTCTTCTGACCTTTGGCCATGACATGTGTTCCTGTGTGTGGGCCCCAAACGGGCCCAGCCTCACAGGTGGGGGTGATCAGGTGCTTAAATAAGGCAGGCGCCGACTTATGTTTCGTGGCGCCGCGCCGGGCCGCCTATTCGACGGCCTTCGGCACCACGAAGAAACCGTCCTGGCTGCTCGGCGCATTCGCGAGGACCTGATCCTGGATATTGCCATCAGTGACAACGTCGTCACGCATCGGCAGCTTGGTTGCCACCACGGACGTCATCGGCTCCACGCCCTCGACATCCACTTCATTCAGCTGGTCGATCCAGCCGAGGATGCCATTCAGCTCTCCGGCCATCTCTTCAAGGCGCTCTTCGGGCACCGCAATGCGCGACAGGCGGGCAACCTTGCGGACGTCTTCCTTGGTAACGCTCATATTATGGGCTCCGATGGCTTGGCTTCGTTCCCGCCCGAATACGCGATAGGCAACAAGGCTTCAAGGCGCTATGTGAGCGGCCAATGGCCGTTACAGATCTCGATTCCCTGCCGCACACCGGCGTCCTCCTCGGCATCGATCCCGGCACGAAGACAATGGGCGTCGCCGCCACCGATGGCATCCGCATGCTCGCGAGCCCGGTCGAGACCATCCATCGCGGCAAGGCGCTGGGGCCCATGATCACCCGCCTCTTCGAGATTTACGACGACCGCAAGGCCGTCGCTCTCATCATCGGCCTGCCGCTCAACATGGATGGCAGCGAGGGCCGCCGGGCCCAGTCCACCCGCGCCCTCGCCTGGAACATCCTGCAGAAGCGCGACGTGCCGATCTACTTCCAGGACGAACGCCTCTCCAGCGCTGAAGCCGAAAGCGCGATGTGGGAGGCAGAGGTCTCCCGTAAGCGCCGCGACGACCGTATCGACGCCCAGGCCGCCGCCATCATCCTCAAATCAACCCTGGACCTTCTGGAGCGCCGCCCATGACATCCTTCATCTTTGCGCTCCTGCCCGTGATCATCATCGTCGCCATCGGCCGGCTGATCGCAGCCAAGAACTGGATCACCCCCGAAGGTTGGCGCGCCATCGAGCGCATCTCCTATATTCTGCTCTTCCCCGCGCTGATCATCCGCTCGCTCGGCAATGCCCCGTTCGACACCGCGCCGTGGAAACTTGCCGCCGCGCTCATCATCGCCCAGCTAGTCCTCGCTGCGATCGGTTTCGGCGCCCGCCTGTGGCCCGGCATGGAACGCCCGGCTGTTGGCTCGATCATCCAGTCCAATGTCCGCTGGAACACGTTTGTGGCGCTATCGCTCGGCTCCATCCTGTTCGGCGACGAAGGTCTCGCGCTTGTCACCATCGCCGCTGCCGCCATGATCCCGACCGCCAACGTGCTCTCGGTCTATGGCCTCATCCTCAATGCCGAACACGCCCCCGGCACCAAACCCCGCCCTTTCCGCGCCCTGATGACCAACCCGCTGATCATCGCATGTGTGATTGGCGGCATTATCGCGGCCACCCATTTCCAGAGCCCGAAAGTGCTTGATGACACGCTCCGCATCCTCGGCCAGGGCACAATCGCGCTCGGCCTGCTCAGCGCTGGTGCCGGTGTCGACCTCGCTGCCCTGCGCCGCGCGGGCGTGCGCACTTTCACTTGGGCCCTCGTGCGCCTGCTTGGCCTGCCCGCTGCAGCGCTCGCAGCAGGCCTCGCCATCGGCCTCAGCGGCACACCGCTCGCCATCATGCTCATCTGTGCCAGCGTGCCGACCGCCACCAATGGCTATATCCTGGCCCGCCAGCTTGGCGGCGACGGCCCGCTCTCGGCCAACCTAATCGCCGTGGAAACCGTGCTCGCCATGATCACCCTACCGCTGATCTGGTTCACCGCGATACATTTCGGCCTCGCCTGAGGCTTGCCGCCGACCGGAATCGCGCCTAAACCGCCCCAAATCGAAAGGGCTTCCATGCCGATGGCGGGATACACTTACAGCTTCGATCACGCGCACTTGCTGGGAATCGAAGGCCTTCACCCTCTGGATATCACCCACATTCTGGACCTCGCCGACCGCTATGCGGATGCCACGCGCGCGGGCCAACGCGCCGATCCGGTCCTCACCGGGCGCACAGTGGTGAACCTCTTCTTCGAGAATTCCACCCGCACGATGAGCAGTTTCGAGATCGCCGCGAAACGCCTCGGCGCCGATGTCGTCAACATGCCGGTCGCCAATTCCAGCGTGAAGAAGGGCGAGACCCTGATCGACACGGCGATGACGCTGAACGCCATGAAGCCGGACGTGCTGGTCATCCGCCACTCGGCCTCCGGCGGAGCCAAGCTGCTCTCCCGCAAGGTCGACTGCGCGGTCATCAATGCCGGCGACGGCACCCATGAG
>TARA_R110002033_G_scaffold87527_2_pt1 | contig 12162 bp, 11 predicted proteins | sample TARA_R110002033 | Tara Oceans TARA_R110002033 (sample SAMEA4397051) | marine metagenome | biome: Polar Biome; feature: [SRF] surface water layer (ENVO:00010504); material: water (ENVO:00002006), including particulate matter (ENVO:01000060) such as... | depth 5 m
AAAAGTTTTGTTTTTTTATAAGCTTAAAAGTAATACATTTGAGTTATATTATTGTTGACTTAATGAATCTTTTAAACCAAAATATAGCGTCTGTTATTTCTTTTTTTTCAAAAGGAAATGCTACTGTTTTTGGTACAACTACAATTACTACGACCCTTTGGGGTTGCTAATTATATATTCTTCAGGCTATCTTTGTAATTTTAACAATTACAAAAACACTAATTATTTTTTTGATTATCAATTCATTAAAACATGAAACATCAACACACCATAAATAGATGTTATATGTCGGAATTGAAAACTTTAAATCTAAACACATGAAAGTTTTAAAATTTGGAGGAACTTCGGTAGGTTCTTCAAAAAACATAAATAATGTTATCAATATTTTAGAAAATTACTCTAAGAAAGATACTGTGGTCTGCGTTGTTTCTGCGGTTGGCGGCATTACAGATAAATTACTTTTAGCAGGAAATCAGGCAAAAAATAAAGATATTGGGTATGAAGATGCATTTAACACCATTAAAGAGATTCATTTCAATATTATAAATGAATTAAATCCTCATAAAAGTGCAGCTATAATTGATTATGTAGATTCTAAATTAAGCGAGCTTAAAAGTTTGTTAGATGGCATTTATTTAATCAATGAACTATCTCCAAAAACATCAGATAAATTGGTGAGTTTTGGTGAGTTATTATCATCGTTTATTATTGCTGAAACCATGAAAAATCGTGGATTATCTGCAGATCGTAAAAATTCTCAAGAGTTGATGATTACTAACTCTAATTTTACAAAAGCTGAAGTTAATTACCCTATCACGAATGCCAATATCCAATCATATTTCAAAACAGCATCCCAACAAATCACGATTTTGCCTGGCTTTGTATCTATGTCTGTTGCGGGCGAGCAAACAACCTTAGGTCGTGGTGGATCGGATTTTACAGCGGCAATCGTTGCAGCGGCTTTGCAAGTGGAACAATTAGAAATTTGGACCGATGTAAGCGGAATGTTTACAACCAATCCGAAATTAGTAAAACAGGCCTACCCTATTGAAAAAATATCGTATCAAGAAGCGATGGAATTATCACATTTTGGTGCCAAAGTATTATATCCACCAACCGTACAACCTGTTTTAAATCTCAACATTCCTATTCATATAAAAAATACCTTAGAGCCAGATGCCGTTGGAACTATTATTTCTAATGATAAAACAGGTTCTACTCAGGCTGTTAAAGGAATTAGTAACATTTCGAATATAGCGTTGCTTACATTACAAGGAAGCGGTATGGTCGGTATTCCTGGGTTTTCTAAACGTTTGTTTGAAATTTTATCTCAGGAAAAAATTAATATTATTATGATAACGCAGGCGTCTTCAGAGCATTCTATTTGCTTGGGAATTGACGAAAAAGAAGCTGAGATTGCCAAATTCGCTATTGATACTGCTTTTGAAAATGAAATTGCTTTGCATAAAATCGACCCGATAATCATAGAAAAAGACCTTTCTATTATTGCTTTGGTGGGTGATAATATGAAAAATCATCAAGGAATAAGTGGTAAAATGTTTAGCTCCTTAGGAAAAAATAATATTAACATACGAGCGATTGCTCAAGGCGCTTCCGAAAAAAATATTTCAGCTGTGATTGCTGAAAGCGATGTAAAGAAAGCACTAAACACCTTGCACGAGCAGTTTTTTGAAACTAAAACAAAACAGCTCAATGTATTTATTACTGGTGTTGGTAATGTTGGAGAAAAATTAGTTGAGCAAATTAAGCAACAGCGCAAATATTTAAAGGAAAACTTAAAAATTAACTTACGCATTGTGGGATTATCAAATTCCAGAAAAATGCTTTTTGATGAAGAAGGCATCGATTTAAAAAACTGGAAAATACTATTAAATGAAGGCGAAGTAGCTAGCTTAGAAGGATTTTTTGAAAGTACAAAGGCGATGAACTTACGCAACAGCATTTTTGTAGATGTAACTGCTAATAGAGATGTAGCTGACTTTTATGCAAAATATTTAAGACAAAGTATTGGCGTGGTGGCATGTAACAAAATTGCATGTTCTAGCAACTTCGAAAATTATAAATTATTAAAAGATTTATCTTTAAAATATAATGCGCCTTACTTGTTTGAAACCAATGTTGGTGCCGGATTACCAATAATAGATACGCTTAATAATTTAATTACTTCGGGTGATAAAGTAACCTCTATTCATGCGGTTTTATCGGGTAGTTTAAATTTTGTTTTTAATAATTTTAATGATACTACTAAGTTTTACGATGTCGTTAAACAAGCTGCTGCCGAAGGTTACACAGAACCAGATCCGAGAATTGACTTAAGTGGTGTTGATGTGGCCAGAAAAATATTAATTCTTGCTAGAGAAAGTGGTATTGAAATGAATTTAGAAGATATTGAAAACACACCGTTTTTATCTGAATCTGGAATGAAAAGTGATTCAGTTGATGATTTTTATCAAACCTTAATTTCAGACGAAGCGCATTATCAAAGTTTATATGCTTCCGCGAAAGCAAAAGGATGTCAGTTAAAATATGTAGCCCAATTTAATAATGGAAAAGCAAGCGTTAGTTTGCAGGAAATTCCGAGCGATCACCCTTTTTATAATTTAGAAGGAAAAGACAATATTGTGATGTTTTACACGCAACGCTATAAAGAACAACCTATGATTATTAAAGGCGCTGGCGCAGGTGCCGATGTAACGGCTTCGGGGCTATTTGCGGATATTATTAGAGTTGGAAATAATTAATTTAAAGAGAAGAGAATATAGAAAAGAGAACTAAGACACTAAAAATTGTCTATTTTCTTTTCTCTATTGTCTTTTGTCTGTATAATATGAATGAAATAAAACTATTTTCACCCGCTACAGTTGCTAATGTTTCTTGTGGTTTCGATGTTTTAGGCTTCTGCTTAGATAGTGTTGGTGATGAAATGATTATTAGAAAAACCGATAAGAAAGGTATTTACATTACTAAAATTGAAGGGTTCGATTTGCCTTTTGAAGCTGAGTTAAATGTGGCTGGCGTTTCTGCATTAGCCATGTATGAAGCTGCTAAACCAGATTGCGGATTTGAAATTGAAATCTATAAAAATATCAAACCAGGAAGTGGTATTGGCAGTAGTGCTGCTAGCGCTGTCGGAAGTGTTTTTGGCATGAATGAACTTCTTGGAAGACCTTTTAATAAAACCGAATTAACAGCATTTGCCATAAAAGGTGAAGCCTTAGCCAGTAAATGTGAACATGCCGATAACCTCGCTCCTGCTATGTTTGGAGGATTTACCTTAGTGAAGAGTTTATCTCCGTTGCAAATATTGGAAATACCTAGTCCCGATGATTTATACGCAACGATTATTCATCCACAGATTGAAATTAAGACCTCTGAAGCTAGGGCTATTTTACCGCAAAACATTCCTTTAAGTGACGCCATTGCACAATGGGCAAATTTTGGAAGTTTAATACATGCATTACACACAAGTGATTATCCTTTAATTGAAAGCTCACTTCATGATGTTATTGTAGAACCGTATAGAAATCAGTTAATTCCTTATTTTAAGGAAGTGAAATATGCCTCATTACAAGCAGGTGCTTTAGGCGCTGGAATTTCCGGCTCTGGACCTTCAATTTTTACTTTAAGTAAAGGTCTTGAAACTGCTAAAAATGTAAAACAAGCAATGAATGATATTTATTCTAAAACGAGTTTAGATTTCGATATACATGTTTCTAAAATTAACAAACAAGGCATTAAAATAATTGATAATTAATAATACATAGTCATTCCGAATCACGATTTTTGCGTAAAATGGCAGTCCGTTTTTTGAAAAATAAAGTCAGAAATAAAAATTAAAAAGATTACCACGCTACATTTCATTGCGCTCGTAATGAAGTAAACATTTGTGAATTGGTGGCGAGAATAATAAAAATGAATTACTACAGTTTAAACAAACAAGCACCAAACACATCATTTAAAGATGCTGTTATAAAAGGATTAGCGCCCGATAAAGGATTGTATTTTCCTGAAAGTATCACGCCTTTACCACAATCTTTTTTTGAAAACATTGATGATTTATCACATTCAGAGATTGCTTTTGAGGCAATAAAACAATTTGTGTCTCCTGAAATTCCTGAAGATATTTTAAAAACCATTGTTGAAGAAACCTTGTCTTTTGAATTTCCGGTAGTGAAATTAAGCGAGAGCATTTCAACTTTAGAGTTGTTTCATGGACCAACCATGGCATTTAAAGATGTTGGCGCCCGCTTTATGGCACGTTGTTTAGGATATTTCAACAAAAACAATGACCGGGAAGTCACCGTTTTGGTAGCCACTTCTGGTGATACTGGTGGCGCAGTAGCCAATGGGTTTTTAGGTGTTAAAGGTGTAAATGTCGTTATCCTTTATCCTAGTGGAAAAGTAAGTGATATTCAAGAAAAACAATTAACCACATTAGGTCATAATATAAAAGCGTTAGAAGTTAAGGGGACGTTTGATGATTGTCAGGCCATGGTAAAAACGGCCTTTTTAGATACAGAATTAACAAGCAAAATGCAGTTAACTTCTGCAAATTCAATTAATGTGGCACGTTGGCTGCCGCAATTATTTTATTTTATGTTTGCTTACAAGCAATTACATAATAAACATAGAAACATTGTATTTTCCGTACCTAGCGGAAATTTTGGAAATATTTGCGCTGGTATGATGGCGCAACAATTGGGCTTACCTATTCATCATTTTATAGCTTCAAATAATGCTAATAATGTAGTAACACGCTACTTGATATCAAGATTGTATGAACCAAAACCATCTGTGCAAACCATTAGTAATGCTATGGATGTAGGAGCGCCAAGTAACTTTATTCGTATTCATGAAATTTACGAAAACAATTACGAAGAATTAAGAGAAAACCTGTCTTCGTATAGCTATTCAGATGATGAAACCAGAGAGGCAATGTTAGAAATTTTTAATAATTTCAAGTATGTTGCAGATCCGCATGGCGCTGTCGGGTATTTGGGTTGCAAAGAGTATTTAGAAGAAAATCCTGATTCTCATTGTGTGTTTTTAGAAACAGCACATCCTACTAAGTTTTTAGATGTTGTTGAAGATGTTATTAAAGAAAAACAACCGCTTCCAGAGCAAATTCAATCTGTAATGGGAAAAGACAAAGAATCGTTTAAAATTAGTACGTATGAGGAACTAAAATCGTTCCTTTTAGCTTAAATATTTTGGATTGTAATTTATGACAACCATTATTAGAGCAACTTTAAAAGATAAAGAACTGCTCGCTAAGCTAGGAAAAGCGACCTTTATTGAAGCACATGGCAAAAGTGCTTCAAAAGACATTATAGATACTTATGTAAGCAAGAAATTTTCTGTTGAAGCGTTCGAAGATGAGTTGAAAGATTCAAACAATATCTTTTATATTCTGTATTATAACGAAAAAGCTGTCGGATATTCTAAAGTCATTTTTAATTGTCAACATTCTAATATTTTATCTAAAAACATCACCAAATTAGAACGCTTGTATGTTTTGGAAGACTTTCATAGTTTAAAGTTAGGGTTAGCACTTTTTGATTTGAACTGTCAAGAAGCGATTAAAAACCAGCAATCAGGTATGTGGTTGTTCGTATGGACAGAAAATCAAAAAGCCATCAATTTTTATAAAAAAGTTGGATTTAACGCAGTAGGTTATCATGATTTTGAATTATCTCCTACACATTATAATCCAAATCATCAAATGCTATTGCTTTTTTAAAATTAAACTCATATTACAATGAATGTTACGGACTGGATTGGATTATTAGGTGTTTTTCAAATATTACTTGCTTACATTTTAAATGTTACAGGCAAAGCTTCTAACAAAAGCTTAAACTTTATTATTTTAAATATCACAGGTGCTGGTATGGCTTGTTTAGCTTCTATTTTATTAAATTACTGGCCTTTTATTATCTTAGAAGGGGTTTGGACAATGGTTTCCCTTTACGCATTAGTTATCCGAAAAACTTGAGTTTTATTTATAGTTCGTTCAAAATTAGAATTCAAATTCTTACCTTTCTATAAAATTTCAGCGATTTGAAATACGACCCATTAATGCCTCAAAATTATTAGTTCTAATTCCGAAATTCATGATTTTCAAAAAACCATCTTTGTACAAATCAGTTATTTTAATTATCTCTTTTCCTTTGCTTTTGTTCTGTAATAATCCTGAAAAGATACATATAAGAACTACTCAATCAGTAGTTGGTGATGGTTTCCCTGGCACGACCATAACTAATGAAACCCAAACGTTTAAAAATGCGGTCGAAGAACATGGTCAGTTACGTATTTCAGGAAATAAAATTTTAGATAAAAATGGAGATGTTGTTCAGCTAAGAGGCATTTCTTTATTTTGGAGTCAATGGATGGGTAAATATTACACTAAAGAAACGGTTAAGTGGTTAAAGGATGATTGGAATTGTAATATTATTCGAGCAGCCATGGCAGTTGATTATAATGGTTATCTTTCTAATCCAGATGCTGAAAAAGCCAAGATTGAGACTGTTATTGATGCAGCTACAGCAGAAGGAATTTATGTGATTGTAGATTGGCATGATCATGAAGGCCAAAATCATTTAGAAGAAGCAAAAACCTTCTTTTCTGAAATCGCTTCGAAGTATGGAAACATTCCCAACATTATTTATGAAACCTATAACGAGCCCTTAAATGTGTCTTGGACAGATGTTTTAAAACCTTATCACGAGGCGGTTATTGCAGAAATAAGAAAACATGATCCAGATAATATTATTATTTGTGGTACTAGAAATTGGTCTCAAAATGTGGATGATGTTATTAGTAATAAAGTTAATGATCCGAATATCGCATATACCTTACATTATTATGCCGCTACGCATAAGCAAGAACTTAGAGACATTGCATTACAGGCTTTAAATAACGATATACCACTTTTTGTTACTGAATACGGAACAACAGAAGCTTCCGGTGATGGTACAATTGACGAAGTAGAATCGAATTTGTGGTGGGATTTTTTAGATAAGTATAACATATCTTGGTGTAACTGGTCTGTTGCCGATAAAGATGAACTTTCGGCTGCTTTAAAACCTGGTGCTAGTCCACTTGGAGGATGGACTGAAACACAAACAACAACCTCGGGAATAATGGTTAGAAACGAATTAAAAGTCAAAAATAAAAAATACTAAAAATAAAAATTTAAAATGAAAGACTCTACAGACGATTATTTAGGCAATCACTACATTCACAGAAGCAATTGGCTAAGAGCTGCCGTTCTCGGTGCTAATGATGGTATTTTATCTACCGCAAGTATTGCTATTGGTGTTGCGGCAGCAAGTGATGTACAAGAACCTATAATTTTAGCGACGCTAGCAGGTTTGGTTGCAGGTGCCTTATCTATGGCAGCTGGTGAATATGTATCGGTTAGTTCTCAAACTGATGTTGAAAAAGCTGATATTGAACGAGAAAAAGTCGAGTTAAAGGAAATGCCCGAATTGGAATTAAATATGTTAGCTAAAATTTATGAAGAACGAGGTTTAAAGAAAGAAACTGCCATGCTCGTTGCAAAAGAATTCACCGAAAATGATGCCTTGGCTGCTCATATAAGAGACGAACTAGGTATTAACGAAATCAGTCAGGCGAAACCTATACAAGCTGCATTTGCTTCAGGACTAGCCTTTACATTTGGTGGTGTTCTCCCATTGCTAGTAGTTATCTTTTTTCCTGTTAAAAACTTAGAATATTTTCTTTACGGATTTGCCATTATTTTTCTAAGCTTTTTAGGGGCTTTAGCTGCCAAAACTGGTGGTTCAAGTATTACAAAAGCAGTTATCAGAATAACTTTTTGGGGTACTGTCGCAATGGGATTAACAGCACTAGTAGGTTATTTGTTTGGTGTCAACCTTGCTTAAAGAATTAAAAGTTTATAGTTTTCTTTGAAAACTGAGAACATCATAAATATTCTTATTTATTAATATTTCAACTTTTTAATACAACTGAAAAAACTATCCTATTATGAAAAATAAAAGTACGGGACTTGAACGTAGAACGTTTTTAAAACAAAGCGGACAATTTGCTGTCGCTACCATGTTTATGGGCTTGGGGACTTCAAAACTTTATGCAGCCCTTGCTCCTTCAGAAATGAATGTTTCAATTCCAAATGTAAAACTTAACAATGGTGTACTCATGCCGCGTCTTGGTTTTGGTACAAACACTTTAAAAGGTGAGATTGGAATACGAAGTGTTGCCGATGCGATTTCTGTAGGATTTCGACTTATAGACACGGCTTATATTTACGGAAATGAGCAATTTGTTGGTGAAGGAATTAAACGAAGTGGTATTGATAGAAAAGAACTTTTTATAACGTCTAAACTTTGGGTTGATTTTGCGGGTTATGAAAGCACGAAGAATGCATTCAAAGCAACTCTTGAAAAAATTGGCGTTGACTATCTTGATTTATATTTAATTCACCGTCCGAAAGGAGATGTAAAAGGAACATGGAAAGCTATGGAAGAACTTTTAAAAGCAGGTAAAATTCGAGCAATTGGTGTTAGTAATTTCACACCTGAGCAACTAGAAGAGATGAAGGAATATGCTGAAATTCAGCCGGCAATAAACCAAATAGAAACACACGTTTTCTTTCAAGAAAAAGAATCTTACCCATATTTGAAAAATTCTGAAACACAAATGGAAGCTTGGTCGCCTTTTGCAGCCGGAAGAAATGGTATTTTTGAAAACGAAACGCTCGCCGCTATTGGTAAAAAGCACAATAAAAGTATTGCTCAGGTTTGTTTAAGATGGCATTTCCAAAGAAATGTAGTGGCTATTCCAAGATCGACTAATAAAGATCATATGATTGAAAATTTAAAGATTTTTGATTTTGAACTCGATGAATCTGATATGAAAACGATTTCAACTTTAGATTTAAACAAAACGCAATTTCCTGAGTGGACATAGAAAAGAAACGTTGCATTAATGCAATCCAAACAAAGGTTATTGTGAAGCTTTGGGGTTAGACTATAAAAAAACTTCGAATAAAATTTCACAGCAACACTCTCAAGAATAAGTGTTTTCAATAGTAGTAATTATAAACTCCCTAATGGAAAAGATTGAATGCATTATAATTAAGAATAATTTAACGAACGTACCGTTTAATCTTTTTGTTACTCCAAAAGTAAATCTATAAATTTTCAATACATTTGCTCTTTGAATTTTTAAGTATTTGCGCAACTAAAAAACCCTTTTTATGAAGAATACAGCCTTAACAGAAACCCATATTGCTCTTGGAGCTAAAATGGTCCCTTTTGCCGGATTTAATATGCCTGTTCAATATGAAGGCGTGACAGCAGAACACGAAACGGTAAGACAAGCTGTTGGTGTGTTTGATGTTTCTCACATGGGAGAATTTTTAGTTGAAGGTGAACATGCTTTAGATTTAATTCAGAAAGCATCAAGTAATGATGCGTCTAAACTAACCATAGGAAAAGCGCAATACAGCTGTATGCCAAATGATGATGGTGGTATTGTAGACGATTTAATTATTTACAAAATAAAAGAAGAAACGTATCTGTTAGTGGTTAATGCTAGTAACATTGAAAAGGACTGGAACTGGATTCAGTCTAAAAATAGTGTTGGTGCTACTATGCGCGATTTAAGTGATGATTATTCACTGCTCGCCATTCAAGGGCCAAAAGCCATCGAAGCGATGCAGTCTTTAACTAGTCACGATTTAGCCGATATTAAATTTTATAATTTTATAGTAGGTGATTTTGCAGGTATAGAACATGTGATTATTTCTGCTACGGGTTATACTGGTAGTGGTGGCTTTGAAATTTATTGTAAAAACAGTGAGGTTAAGGAAATTTGGGATAAAGTTTTTGAAGCTGGTGCTGGTTTTGGTATTAAACCAATAGGTTTAGCAGCTCGCGATACATTGCGTCTAGAAATGGGGTATTGTCTCTACGGAAATGATATTGATGACACCACCTCTCCTATTGAAGCTGGTTTAGGTTGGATTACAAAATTCACTAAAGACTTTACAAATTCAGAAGCTTTAAAATCTCAAAAAGAGCATGGTGTTACTCGTAAACTTATTGCGTTTGAATTGGACCAACGTGGTATCCCAAGACATGGCTATGATATTGTTGATGGTAACGGAAACAAAATTGGTCAAGTTACTTCTGGCACTATGTCCCCTAGTTTAGGTATAGGTATTGGTTTGGGCTATGTGTCATCTATTTTTTCTGAAATTAATAGCAAAATAAATATTCAAATTCGTAAAAATGCTATTCCTGCAACCGTTGTGAAATTACCGTTTTACAAAAAATAATATGCGAAATTTTCAACCAATTCTTAAAGAAATTTATGCCTCTGCTACTAATTTAAAAGACAAAGGTACCGTAGCATCATACATTCCAGAATTGGCAATTGTTGATAAGCAAAATTTTGGCATTCATTTAAGAACTGTAGATGGTCATGAATATGCCATAGGTGATTATAATAAGCCGTTTTCTATTCAGAGTATCTCTAAGGTTTTGTCTCTCACTATGGCGACTTCTCTTGTTGGAAATAAGATTTTAAAACGTGTAAACGTTGAACCTTCTGGACATCCATTCAATCAATTAGCCTTGTTAGAAATTGAAAATGGTATTCCTAGAAATCCATTTATTAATGCTGGTGCTATGGTCATTGCAGATATATTGGTTTCTCGTTTACAAAACCCAAAAGAGGATTTTTTAAACTTTGTAAGAGAGATAACCAATGACATTTCTATACATTTCAACGAATCGGTTGCTTATTCTGAAAAGGTAACAGGATTTAAAAATTATGCTGCTGCTAATCTTTTAAAATCGTTTGGAAATCTTGAAAATGATGTAGACGTTGTTTTAGATTTTTATTTTCATCAATGCTCTATTGAAATGACTTGCAGTCAGTTATCCAAAGCATTTTATTTATTTGCTAATAAAGGAAAATGTTTGCGAAATGTTTTGCATCTTACCGAAAGTCAGGTAAAGCGTATTAATGCTTTAATGTTAACCTGCGGTTTTTATGATGAAGCCGGAGAATTTGCTTTTGAAGTAGGCTTGCCTGGAAAAAGTGGTGTTGGCGGAGGCATTGTTGCTCTTCTTCCTCATGACTTCATCATTACAACTTGGTCTCCAGGACTCAATGTTAACGGCAATTCTAAACTTGGTATGCAAGCTTTAGAGGAATTTACTACCAAAACTCAACTGTCTATTTTCTAGTTGATTTTCAAATTGATTTATGATAGAAAAAGAAAATAAACATAAAATATTAATTTTAGGTGCCAGTGGTTTTCTTGGTGGTAGTTTATATAAAGAACTCTGCTCCTATTTTCGAACGTTTGGAACCTATCATTCCGACAATTATCAATTAAGTAAAAACAAACATTTTTTTCAATATAATTTAGAAGAAGATGATGTCTTTGAAATTTTAAATATTGTAAAACCAACCATCATCATATCATCACTTAGAGGTGATTTTTCAGCTCAAGTGATTGTTCATGCTCATCTTTCTGAATATATTCTATCGCATGATTGCAAACTCATTTTCTTGTCGTCTGCAAACGTTTTTGATGCTTACAGTAAATATCCAAGCTATGAAAATGATAAAACATTAAGTAATAGCATATATGGTCATTTCAAAATAAAAATTGAAAATATGCTTTTGCGACTTCCTAAAAAGAAAGTCGTCATTATAAGATTACCTATGGTTTTTGGATCGCAATCTCCAAGACTAAATAAGATTGCACAAAGCTTAAAAGACCAAACACCCATTGAAGTATTTCCTAATTTAATTATGAATGCGACGACAGACTCCAGAGTGTCTCAACAAATTCATTATATTATTAATAGAAATAAAACAGGAATTTTTCATCTTGGAAGTAATGATTTAGTGCATCATGATGATTTTATCAAAGAAATTATCGAAACTTTAGGCGCTAAAAAAGTTATTTTAAAAAATGTATATACAACAAACGATGACCGCTATCTAGCTGTATTGCCTAAAGACAATAAACTACCTAAGCACCTACAATCTGTTAGTCAGGAAATAATATCAGAATTAAACAGATAATGGAATATTTTATTTTCAAATCAGTAATTTAGTGGTCATACACAATTAAAATTA
>TARA_R110002033_G_scaffold6273_6_pt1 | contig 12156 bp, 13 predicted proteins | sample TARA_R110002033 | Tara Oceans TARA_R110002033 (sample SAMEA4397051) | marine metagenome | biome: Polar Biome; feature: [SRF] surface water layer (ENVO:00010504); material: water (ENVO:00002006), including particulate matter (ENVO:01000060) such as... | depth 5 m
ACAAAAAAGAAAGAAGTAACTGTAGAAGAGCGTTTAAGAGCTCTTTACGATTTACAGCTTATTGACTCTCGTATAGATGAAATAAGAAATGTTAGAGGAGAACTTCCTTTAGAAGTTCGTGATTTAGAAGATGAAGTTGCTGGTTTGAACATTAGATTAGAAAAATTAGTTTCTAGTTTAGATGTTATTGACAATGATATTGTTGCTAAAAAAAATCTAATAGAAGAAGCTAAAGCTTTAATTAAAAAGTATAGCGAACAACAAAAAAATGTTAGAAATAACAGAGAATTCAATTCTTTAACAAAAGAAGTTGAGTTTCAAGAATTAGAAATTGAATTAGCTGAAAAGCATATTAAAGAATATAGGGTTCAAATAGAGCAGAAAAAAGAAGTTATTGCTGAAACTAAAGAACGATTAAAAGAACGTGAAAATCACTTAAAGCATAAAAAAAGTGAGCTTGATGCTATTCTAGCTGAAACTCAAAAAGAAGAAGAAGCTTTAATTGCAAAATCTGAAGATTACAAAGAACAAATTGAAGATCGCTTAGTTGCTGCTTATACTAGAATTCGTGAAAATGTAAAAAATGGTTTAGCAGTAGTTGCCATTGAAAGAGGTGCTTCCGGTGGATCTTTCTTTACTATTCCGCCTCAAGTACAGGTAGAAATTGCTTCAAGAAAAAAAATTATTACGGATGAGCATAGTGGAAGAATTCTAGTAGATGGAGTTCTTGCTAATGAGCAAAAAGCGAAAATGGAGAAAATGTTTTCAAAACTTTAATCCACTAATAATATTAATAAGGCTTCAATCTACATTGAAGCCTTATTTTTTTAATAAAATTTTTTATGATTTTTATTAAGGTTTCATGATTTTATTCGTCTATTATAAAAAAGATTAAAAATTATGAAAAAGTTGCTTACCCTATTATTAATATCCCTACTGTTTAGTTGTCAAAATTCAGCACAAAATAAAAAAGACCAAAATTCTTTAATGAATGCTAAACCGGTTGAAGTACCTATGAAAAATGGAAAAGCTAAAGCTTATTTTTCAAGTGGTTGCTTTTGGTGTGTTGAAGCCATTTATGAAAGTGTAAAGGGTGTCGATGAAGTTATAAACGGATACTCTGGTGGTCATACCAAAAACCCAACCTACGAGGCAAGTAATACTGGTAGAACGGGGCATGCAGAATCAGTTGAAGTTATTTATGATCCAAAAATAGTAAGTTTTGCAACCTTAGTTGATGTTTATTTTGGTTCGCAAAACCCTTTACAAGTAAATGGTCAAGGTCATGATATTGGCTCACAGTATCGCTCCATTATTTTTTATCAAAATGAGGAACAAAAACAAATTATAGAATCTAAAAAGGCCGCATTGGAAAAGAAACTGAATGCTAAAGTCGCTGCTGAGGTTTATCCATTTCAAAAATTTTGGAAAGCAGAAGATTATCACCAAAACTATGTCCGTTTACATCCAGGAAACAGTTATGTACAAAACGTTTCAATTCCAAGATTAAATCGGTTTAAAGCTAAATTTCCTCAATTATTAAAAGATAACAATTAGAGTTTTGTCGCTTTTATCGTAAAAATTAAAGGATACAATTGGTTCTTTGTAGTGTACATACCAGATTTTGTTTTTATCAAATCTGGTAGTACATCATAAGGACTTTCATTAAATTCTTTTAAATAATCTATATGTAATCCTGCTTCGGTTAATACCGAAACTACTTCGCCCAGACCATGATTCCAACCATATTCTTTGCTAATCATTTTTGATTCTGTATCGGCGTACGTCCCTTCATATTCTTCATAAATTACCTCGTCTTGCATATAGCCATATTTCATAATAGGTTTCCCTTCCAGATAGTCAAACATCCAAACAATCGGGTGAAACTCTGCCATAAAAAAGGTGCCTCCGTCTTTTAAACGTTCAGCAATCATTTGTCCCCAAGGTTTTAAATCGGGCAACCAACCAATAACACCATAACTGGTAAATACAATATCAAATGTTTCTTTAATATACTTAGAAGTTTCTAATACATTGCAACAAATAAATTCGGCATTTAATTTTAATTCTTCATTAAGAGATTTTGCTAGTTTTATTCCTTCATCACTTAAATCTACACCTGTACACATGGCTCCCATCCTACTCCAACTCAATGTGTCCTGCCCAAAATGACATTGTAAATGCAACAACGTCTTTCCTTTAACATCTCCTAAGGCATCAAGCTCGTAAGGCATCAATGATGATTTTCCTTTTTTAAAAGCATCCAAATCATACATGTCGCTTTGCACATGTATTTTAACCTTTTCATTCCATGTGGCTTTATTAACTTTAAAATAATTTTTGTTAGAATTCATCTTCAAATTATATCTTTACAAAAACCTAAATTATGAAAAATTCTATTTACATATTAGCTTTAGCATTCGTTGTGGTTTCTTGTAAAGAAAATAAAAAATCCGTTACCTCTCCAACACCTCTAAGTATTGCTGAAAAAATAGCCAATGCGAATGGGTTTAAACACTGGAAGGATATATCTGAAATAGACTTCACTTTTAATGTAGACAGAGATTCCTCTCATTTTGAACGATCCTGGAATTGGAAACCAAAAACTAGTGATGTGACTTTAATATCTGGAAAAGACACCATTTCATACAACAGAAAATCTGTAGATAGTCTCTCGTTAAATGCTGACAAAGGCTTTATTAACGATAAATTTTGGTTACTAGCTCCGTTTCAATTAGTTTGGGACAAAGGCACGACCATTTCTGAACCTAGCCTTGAAGAAGCTCCTATAAGCAAACAAAAGCTTAACAAAATTACGCTAACTTATACTAGCGATGGTGGCTATACGCCTGGTGATGCTTATGATTTTTATTATGGTGATGATTTTTTAGTCAAAGAATGGATTTACAGAAAGGGTAATTCTAAAGAACCTTCAATGATAACCTCATGGGAAAATTATGAAGATTTTAATGGCTTAAAAATTGCAAAAGAACACAAAAAACCTGAAGGAAACTGGAAACTTTATTTTTCAAATATTAAAGTAAAATTTAACTAAAATTTTTGAAAATTAATAAGAATTAAAAGATCTAAAACTTATTTGTAAGACGTATATAACATATAAATTTTCCGCTTTATGCGTCTATATATATCAAAAGTGCTTCAGTAAAAAAACTGAAGCACTTTTCTTTTTCCAACTATTTACTTTATCCTTTAAAGTCTTCTTTTAAATGTGTTCCGTCACAATAAGGTTTATTATGAGACATCCCACATCTGCAAAATGCTGTAGTTTTATTCTTTGTTTCTTTATTTCCGTCTTTATGAGTAACATTTAAGGTTCCATAAACGAGCAAAGGACCATTTTCCATAACTTCAACTTTAGTTTCTAAAACTTTAGAAGTTTTATTGCTTTCAGCATTCATATAATAACTTAAAGCTCCTGAAGGACATTGCTTAACTTGTTGTATTAAAGCTTCAGTCGACGCCTTATCTATTTTTATCCAAGGCTTATCCTTAGGTTGAAAAACATCTGGTAATCCTTTAACGCAAACAGCAGAATGAATGCATGCTTCTGGCTTCCAAACTACTGTTACATCTCCGTTGGAATATTCTTTTGTTTTACTCATTTCTTAAAGTTTTTTTATAAATATACAAAATTTCATATCAGCTAAAATCTCAATTTTGAAGCTTCCTTTCTAATTATATAATCCTTATTTTTGTTAAGAACCAAAACATAAATCACTTTGTTAAACTATCAGTTAAGTCTTGATTTTGCTAAAAAGCAAGACAAAAATGACCCATTAGCCTCCTATAGAAATCAATTTCATATTCCGAAGAACAACCAAGGAAATGAGTTGATTTACATGACTGGAAATTCGCTAGGTCTTCAACCAAAACAAACAAAAGCATACATTAATCAAGAGCTTGATGATTGGGCAAATTTAGGTGTTGAAGGGCATACCGATGCTAAAAACCCATGGCTAAAATATCATGAATATTTAACGGATAGTATGGCTAAAATTGTAGGAGCTAAACCTATAGAAGTCGTGGTTATGAATACATTAACGGCCAATTTACACTTCATGATGGTATCCTTTTATAAACCAACCAAAAAACGTTTTAAAATACTTATCGAAGCTGATGCCTTTCCATCTGATAAATATGCGGTTGAATCTCAATTGCGTCATCATGGATTTGATGATAAAGCAGGATTAGTCCTTTGGAAAGCCAGACAAGGTGAAGAATTAGCTAGATACGAAGATCTCGAAGCCATATTAGAAACTCACGGCGGCGAGATTGCTTTGATTATGATTGGCGGTGTTAACTATTATACGGGTCAATATTTTGATTTAAAGCGCATCACAAAACTTGGTCATAAATACGGTTGTATGGTTGGTTTTGACTGTGCTCATGGTGCTGGAAATGTAGAACTTAATCTACACGATTCTGGAGCGGATTTTGCCGTTTGGTGTACCTATAAATATTTAAATTCTGGTCCTGGAAGTTTAGCCGGATGTTTTATACATGAGCGTCATGCTTATAACAGAGACCTTAACCGATTTACAGGCTGGTGGAGTCATAACAAAGAAACACGCTTTAGAATGCGTGATGAGTTTGACCAATTACCTGGTGCTGAAGGTTGGCAATTAAGCAATCCGCCTGTATTATCAATGGCAGCTATTAAAGCCTCTTTAGATATGTTTGATAAGGTTGGAATTAAAAAGCTAACTGAAAAATCTAAAAAACTAACAGGCTATTTTGAGTTTTTATTGAAACAATTAGGTGAAGATGTTATTAAAATCATTACTCCAAATAATCCTGAAGAACGCGGTTGTCAATTGTCTATTCAAGTTTTGAATGCAGACAAAAGTTTGCATAATAAGTTAACAGAAGCTGGAGTGATAAGTGATTGGCGAGAACCCGATGTGATACGTTGTGCACCCGTTCCGTTATATAATTCATATCAAGATGTCTATTATTTGGTTGAACGATTGAAACACATTTTAAATGAATAAACAGCAAAACGTATTAATTATTGGTGCAGGACTTTGCGGTTCTCTCCTAGCCTTGCGCTTAGGCCAACGTGGTTACAATGTAACTGTTTACGAAATGCGTCCAGACTTACGCAAAGTAGATATTTCTGCAGGTCGTTCTATCAATTTAGCATTTTCAGATCGTGGTAATAAAGCCATGAAATTGGTTGGATTAGAAGACAAAGTGAAAGCGCTTTGTATTCCCATGAACGGACGAATGATTCATGATAAAGGAGGCTATACGTTTTTATCTAATTATAGCGGACGAGATTATGAATATATTAATTCCATTTCTCGAGAAGACTTAAATGCCTTGCTCTTAAATGAAGCTGAAAAGCATGACCACGTCACCATTCATTTCAACAAAAAATGTCAATCGGTTGATTTTGAAAATACAACGGCTATTTTTAAAGATTACAAAACCAACAACGAGTTTGTAGAAGATGCTGATATTATTATTGCTACCGATGGTGCAGGTTCATCCATGCGAAAAAGCTATTATTTAGGTAAAAAATTCTTGTTTAGTTTCTCTCAGTATTACCTAACACACGGTTATAAAGAGCTTAGTATTCTTCCAACCAAAACGGGTGATTATAAAACCTATAAAAATGCACTTCACATCTGGCCTCGAGGCGCTTTTATGCTCATTGCATTACCTAATTTAGACGGAAGTTTTACCGTAACGCTCTTTTTAAGTTATGATGAAGGCAAATACAATTTCAATAACCTTAATAGTCCAGAAATAGTTAATGAATTCTTCGAAAAAGAATTTCCTGATGCTTTAGCAATCATGCCAAATCTAACAGACGATTTCTTTAAAAATCCGACATCGCCCTTAGGAACCGTTAAATGCTCACCATGGCACTACAAAGGCAATACTTTGCTTATGGGAGATGCGGCTCATGCTATTGTACCGTTTTATGGGCAAGGTATGAATGCTTCTTTTGAAGATGTGGTTGAATTTGATAAAGTTTTAGAGACTCACAAAAACCCCATATCTGAAAGTGATTGGGAAACCATTTTTAAAACTTACGAAAACTCACGTAAAAAAGATACTGATGCCATTGCCGATTTAGCTATTGACAATTTTCATGAAATGAAAGAGCACACCGCTAACCCTATATTCCAGAAAAAGCGTAAATTAGAAATGGCTTTAGAAAAGTATTTTCCGGAAGACTATTCGTCAAAATATGCCTTGGTAACGTTTAATGAAGACATTGGGTATCGTGAGGCTATGTTAAAAGGTCGCGCACAAGACAAAGCTATTTTAAATATGCTGGCAGATGGTGATATCACGACTGACATTGACATGACAAAAGAAAATTTAAAGTCTGTTTTAGAAAACATAAAAACCGAAACCGAAGCCATTCTTGAAGATGATAGAATTGCGGGGCTAAAATAAATAATTATGAGTAAAGATAAAACGGTAACTCCTAGAGGAGCCTATCCCCATACAAAGCGTGTTGGAGATTTTATATTTGTATCAGGAACTAGTTCGCGTCGCGCAGACAACACAATTGCAGGGGTTGATATTATTGACAATATGGGAACAAAGCGTTTAAATATTGAAGTACAAACTCGGGAAGTATTGTTAAATATTGAAAAGAATTTGGCTAAAGAAGGCGCCACATTAAAAGATGTGGTTGATGTCACCTCTTTTTTAGTAAACATGAATGATTTTGCTGGTTATAATAAAGCCTATGCTGAATTTTTTAATGCTGAAACCGGACCAGCACGTACAACCGTAGCCGTTCATCAATTGCCTCATCCAGATTTGGTAGTAGAAATTAAGGTAATGGCTTTTAAGAAATTAGAAACAAGAAGTTAGATTTAAGACAAAAGATATTAGATTCTTTTATCTTTAGTCTATCATCTTGAATCTTTTATCTCTGAAAATAAAATGAAGATAGAAAACTACATCAACGGAACCTTCCATGACCCAATATCAAATCATTGGATAGATAATTATTGTCCTGCCAACGGTGAAATCTATGGTAAAATTCCTAACTCATCAAAAGATGATGTAGAAAACGCCTATATTGCTGCACAATCTGCATTTCCTAGTTGGTCTCAAACCACTTTAGAAGAACGAAGCAGAATCTTAATTAAGATTTCAGAATTAATAGAGGAAAATTTACAACGATTTGCTGAAGCAGAGAGTAAAGATAATGGCAAACCTATCAGTTTGGCTAAAGTAGTTGATATACCAAGAGCTGCCAGTAACTTTCGTTTTTTTGGAAATGCCATTACACAATTCGCTAGTGAAAGTCATGAAAGTATTGGTCAAGACGCTGTTAACTATACCTTACGCCAACCTCTAGGCGTTGTTGGTTGCATTTCTCCTTGGAACTTACCGCTATATTTATTCACTTGGAAAATTGCGCCTGCCATAGCTGCCGGAAATTGTGTGGTTTCTAAACCTAGCGAAATTACTCCCATGACTGCTTACCTTCTCGGAGACATCTGCAACCAAGCCGGCTTGCCAAAAGGTGTTTTAAACATCGTTCATGGTTTGGGTAGCACAACAGGGCAAGCCATCATAGAACACCCAGATATTAAAGCCATTTCATTTACTGGCGGAACAACTACCGGTGCACACATTGCAAAAGTAGCTGCACCTATGTTTAAAAAATTGTCTTTGGAATTAGGCGGTAAAAACCCCAACATCATTTTTGCTGATTGCGATTATAATGAGATGTTGGAAACTACCGTGCAGTCCTCATTTTCTAATCAAGGACAGATTTGCTTGTGTGGAAGTCGCATTTTTGTTGAAGCATCTATATACAAACAATTCAAACAAGATTTTATAGCTAAAGTAAAGCGTCTTAAAGTTGGACATCCATCAGAACCAGATACTAACATTGGTGCTTTGGTATCAAAATCACATTTAGAAAAAGTGATGCAGTATATTGAAATTGCTAAACAAGAAAACGGAACTGTTTTATGTGGCGGACATGAAGTAAGTGTTAAAGGATTTGAAAACGGTTATTATTTAGAACCTACCATTATTGAGGTTTCTACAGATGAATGTCGAATAAACCAAGAAGAAGTTTTTGGTCCGGTAGTTACTATTATGCCTTTTAACACTGAAGATAACGTTCTGCAAATGGCTAATAAAGTAAAATATGGTCTATCTGCAACCATATGGACGAACGATTTAAAACGAACCATGCGATTGAGCCACCAAATACAAGCTGGCATTGTTTGGGTAAATACTTGGATGATACGTGATTTAAGAACACCTTTTGGAGGTATGAAAGCCTCTGGGGTTGGCAGAGAAGGTGGTTTTGAAGTACTTCGTTTTTTTACCGAAGCTAAAAATGTGTGTATCAAATATTGAAAACTAAATGTCTCCTCGAGCGCAGTCGAGAGGTTTAATATGAAATTGTATTATGTTTACATCTTAAAATGTTCTGACAACCTTACTTATACAGGAATTACGAATGATTTAGCTAGACGTTTGGAGGAACACCAAAAAGGATTAAACAAAAATTGTTTCACATATAAAAGAAGACCTTTAATATTAATTTTTAAACAAGAATTTAATGATGTTGAACAAGCTATCTATTTTGAAAAGAAAATAAAAAATTGGAGTTCAAAAAAGAAATTTGCATTAGCAAATGGTGATTTTGATATGTTACAAATTTTATCTGAATGTAGAAATGCAACTCATTCCGATTTTAAACCTGAAAATGATTAAGGTCTCGACTGCGCTCGACCTGACAAACCTCGACTGCGCTCGACCTAACAATAAAATAAGACTAAAATGAATTTAAACTTAAAGAATAAAAATGCACTAGTCTGCGGAAGTACTGCAGGCATAGGAAAAGCAACGGCGCTTGCTTTAGCTAATGAAGGCGTCAACATTACCTTAGTAGCGAGAAATAGACAAAAACTAAAACAGGTAGTATCTGAATTACCTCATAGCGAAAGTCATAATTATATTGTCGCCGATTTTTCTAACCCAAAAGAACTGCGAGAGCAAATCATAAAATACATTGAAAAATTTCATGGATTTCATATTCTAATGAATAATACGGGCGGCCCCAGAAGTGGAGACATTTTAAACGCCAGTTTAGAAGAGTTTGATAATGCCTTTACACAACATCTAAAATGTAATCATGTATTGGCACAAGCCGTTATTCCTTTTATGAAAGAAGAAAGGTTTGGTAGAATAATCAATATAATCTCAACATCTGTTAAAGAACCAATTCCCGGTTTAGGTGTTAGCAATACCATTAGAGGTGCTGTTGGTAATTGGAGCAAAACCCTATCGGTAGAATTAGGTCCTTTTGGCATTACGGTTAATAACATATTACCTGGTTTTACTGAAACGGAACGCCTTAATGAAATTATTAAAATTAAGGCTAATGTCGAAGGGACATCCGTTGAAGAAATGGCTGAAATCATGAAAAACTACAGTCCAGCTAAGCGATTTGCAAAACCCGAAGAAACAGCAAGCGCTATTGTGTTTTTGGCAAGTGAAGCTGCTGGATACATTAACGGAATTAACCTTCCTGTTGATGGTGGACGAACAAAAAGTTTGTAACTTTATATTTAAATCTTGCGTGAAGGATTGAAGCAAGCTACCGTGTAGCGCGGAAAGCCTGACCCAAAAGGGCACGCCCAAAATAATATCAACCTATGAGTAAATTAGTTTCACCCTTAAATTTTAAAGCTTGGATAGAAGAAAACCGCCACTTACTAAAGCCACCTGTGGGCAATAAAGTGGTTTGGAAAGATGCTGATTTTATTGTAATGGTTGTTGGGGGACCCAATAACAGAAAAGATTATCATTACAACGAAACGCCTGAATTTTTCTATCAGATTGAAGGTGATATTGTGTTAAAAATTATTGATAAAGGCACTCCTAAAGATGTTCATATTAAAGAAGGTGATATTTATTTGTTGCCTCCAAAAGTACCACACTCACCGCAACGTGGAGCTAATACCGTTGGCTTAGTCATAGAATATAAGCGACCCGAAGGTATGCGCGATGCACTTGTTTGGTTTTGTGAACACTGCGTAACTAAACTATACGAAGAAGATTTTACGCTTAAGAATATAGAAACCGATATGCCTAAGATTTTTGATAGATATTATGGCGATTTAAATAAACGTACCTGCCCAAACTGTGGCGAGATTATGGAACCACCAAAAAAAGTGAAAATCGATTAAATTTTTATGACACGCAAACTTCGTATTAACGGCCATTCACATTTGTTACCTTACCCAGAGGAAATTCCAGATTTTATGCGTGAAAAAGGAATTTTTTGGGTTGATAAAGACCGTAAATTCATGCTTCAAAAAGATTGGAGTCGCCCCGTAACAGACTCAAGTTTCTTTTTACATGAAAAATTAGAATGGATGGAACGTTTTAAGATAGACCATGCGGTTGTTTTAAATCTGTCTCAGCTTTATGGCAATGGGTTGCGTGTTGAAGAAATGAAACAAGCCTTACGTTTTCAAAACGATTTTAATGCGCGTATACAAAATGAAAATCCAAATAAATTTACCTGCGGATTTGTGGTTCATCCTGGTTTTGTAAGAAGTGCTTGTTGGGAAATAGAACGTTGTGTTGAAACCCACGGTATGCAATTATTATGTTTGCCAACCCATTACATGGACACAATTGGTACTTGGCGCTGTATTTTTGATGAAGAAAATGAACCTATTTTTGAACTAGCTGACAAATACAATCTTGCTGTAGAAATCCATCCGTATGATGGCGAAAAGTTTATAAAATTAGAGAACACCTCTTGGAGATTTCACCTTATTTGGATGCTGGCTCAATGTGCTGATGCCTACCACTTTTTAACATTAAACGGCTATCAGGAAAAATATCCGAATATGCGTACCTGTTTTGCTCATGGTGGTCAATTAGCTCAAATTAATTTAGGAAGACGTATTCAAGGATTTGATGGGAGACCCGATTTATTTGAAGGCAAACATCACCCAAGAAAAGCAGTTGGACATAAAAATATCTTTTTTGACACTTTAGTTCATGACACTGGATCATTGGAATTATTAATAAAAAACCAAGGTGCTAAACAAGTGATTATGGGATTAGACGACCCCTACCCATTAGGTGAAATGGAAAGCATTAAACAATCGTCGTATCCCGGAAAAATATTGGACCTTGCCATGGATCGCAAAATAATTACTGAAAAAGAGCGAGATGCCATTTGGGAAGACAACGTGATTCAATGGTTGTGTGGCGATGATGAGACAGCTAAACAAAAATTACTTAAAAGAATACAATCTTAATGCATTTTTTACCCGAAGATTTAGATGATTACATCATAAAACATTCTGAAGAAGAACCAGAATTACTTCAGCAATTAACGCGCGAAACCTATCAAAAAATTCTGCAGCCCATTATGCTAAGTGGACCTTATCAAGGACGTGTTTTGAGTATGATTTCGAAATTGAAACAACCAAAAAATATTTTAGAATTAGGAACTTTCACTGGTTATGCCACGCTTTGCTTGGCTGAAGGTTTGCAAAAAGAGGGCGAAATTCACACTATTGATATTAATGAAGAGTTAGCAGATTTTCAGCGTAAGTATTTTGACAAATCTGATTATGGATCTCAAATCATTCAGCATTTAGGAAACGCCATAGATATTATCCCAAAACTTGATAAAATGTTTGATTTAGTTTTTATTGACGCCGACAAACCTAATTACGTAAACTACTTCCATTTAATTATAGACAAGTTAAATACTGGAGGCATTATTTTATCTGATAATGTGCTTTGGCATGGAAAGGTTGTTGAACCTTTAGATTCCAAAGACAAATCAACAAAAGCTGTTTTAGATTTTAATACCCTTTTAAAAGAAGATACAAGAATTGAAACTGTTGTTTTACCAATAAGAGACGGCTTAACAATTAGTAGAAAAAAATAAAAGTTTATAATTTACGCTTTACAGATCCTGTAAAATCGTCTAAATTATCTTTAACCTTTTTAAGTTCATCACCAATCTCTTTGGTGAAACTAGTGTCAATACCATTATTTTCAGCACTCTTTGTGATTTCGTTTTTAATATCATTGGTTGCATCTTTAAGAACTCTCATGCCTTTTGCCATCCCTTTGGCAATATCAGGCACCTTGTCAGCCCCAAAA
>TARA_R110002033_G_scaffold112364_1_pt1 | contig 12143 bp, 15 predicted proteins | sample TARA_R110002033 | Tara Oceans TARA_R110002033 (sample SAMEA4397051) | marine metagenome | biome: Polar Biome; feature: [SRF] surface water layer (ENVO:00010504); material: water (ENVO:00002006), including particulate matter (ENVO:01000060) such as... | depth 5 m
AATAACCTTTAATTTATGAAGAAAAATTATATTTTTGCACCGCATTAATTTAAGACATATGGCCACTTATAATAAAAGAGGATACAAAGGAAAGAATAAAGGAGAAAAAGAGCATAATATTGAAACAGGTTCAACAACTGCTGAAGTTTTTAATACGCTAGATTCAACTGCATCAAAAACAGAAGCTTTTGTAGAAAAAAATCAAAAATACATTTTTGTAGTTATTGGTATCGTTGCTGCTGTTGTTTTGGGATATTTAGGATATAATGAGTTTATAGGCAAGCCTAAGCAAACTCAGGCAATGAACGATATGTTTCAAGCTCAAAAATATTTTGATGAAGCAACAACTGCTGTAAAAAAGGATTCATTATACAATCTAGCTTTAAATGGAGGTGAAGGAAAATTTGGTATGTTAGATATCATTTCAGAATACGGTGGCACACCAGCTGCTAATCTAGCTAATTATTATGCAGGAACTGCTTATTTAAGATTGAAAGATTATAAAAATGCTATCGACCATTTAAGTAAGTTTTCAAGCGATGATGAAGTTTTGGCTCCATTAGCAAAAGGTAATATAGGCGATGCATTTGTACAATTAAATCAATTGGATGATGCCTTAGATTATTACGACCAAGCAGCTAATATGCGTGATAATGAATATACAACACCTATGTATTTACACAAAGCAGGTACTATAGCTTTAGATTTGGGTAAAGCAGATAAAGCTTTAGGGTATTTTGAAAAAATTAAAGAAAAATATCCAAATGCTTCAGAAACTGCTATGGTTGATGTACTAATTGGAAAAGCAAAAGTGTTGGCAAATAAATATTAATATGGCTACGGCAAATCATAATTTATCATCCTATGATAAAACAACAATCCCAAACGCGAATAAATTTCGGTTTGGGATTGTTGTTTCAGAATGGAATCCATCTATAACTGAAGGATTGTATAAAGGCGCTTACGAAACGTTAATTGAACATGGCGTAATACCGAATAATATTATTCGTTGGAATGTTCCTGGTAGTTTTGAACTTATTTATGGTTGCAAAAAAATGCAAGAGCAAATGGTTAATGCTGTTATTGCTATTGGAAGTGTTATTCAAGGTGAAACTAAACACTTTGATTTTGTATGCAAAGCCGTATCACAAGGAATAAAAGACCTTAATGTTGTTGACGAAACACCCGTAATTTTCTGCCTGCTTACTGATAATAATATGCAACAAGCTATTGATCGTTCTGGTGGTAAACACGGCAATAAAGGAACGGAAGCTGCTATAGCTGCCATAAAAATGGCTGAGTTACGTAATAATAGTTAGTATATTTAGTAATTAAAGTGGTATTTTCAGTACAAGGCATGCATGTGTTTTGTTAACAATTTTTGGCAATTCCTTTCCCTGTTTCTATCTATTTTTAAGTATTTTTGAGCTCTAAGCATTAAAATTATTTTGTTTAATCAACGTAAGAATAAATCATTCAACTATAAACCTAGATTTTCAAACGAAAAAAAAACCGAAACAAATCTGGGCGATGATGCTTCCGAATTAAAAGAATTTAGTTCTAAATGGAAGCAAGATAGTCACTTGAATAAGCGTAAGTTAAAAGGGGGCATGTCAATACGGATGCTTATTATAGTTTTGGTATTATTATTGATTTGCATGTATATATTGGATTCTAAATTCATGTAACTTAAAACCTTAGAAAATTATGGGATTTTTAAAATTACGTAAAAACAAAAAATTTAGCTATACACCACGTCATTTTGATGACAAGGGAGAAGGAAATCCGTTTGAGATTAAACATAAATTTGATGATTACAGAAAAACAGTAGGTGATAATAAAGGACTTAAAACTAAAATTAATAACGCTTTAGACGATCTTAAAAACAATCAGGACAACGCGGCTAACAGGCGAATCATAATTATAATTTGTATTCTTATTTTGGCGTTTCTATTTATTATTGATTTTGATTTGTCAATTTTCTTTCCAAAAAAATAAATGGCAGACATTATACAACTATTACCAGATCATGTAGCAAATCAAATTGCGGCTGGAGAGGTTGTACAACGACCTTCTTCGGTTGTTAAAGAATTGCTTGAAAATGCGATTGATGCAGATGCAACAGTGATAAAACTTATCATTAAGGACGCTGGAAAAACGCTTGTTCAAGTCATTGATAATGGCAAAGGAATGAGTGCTACCGATGCTCGCTTAAGTTTTGAACGTCACGCTACTTCTAAAATTAAAACGGCTGACGACTTGTTTGATTTACATACCAAAGGATTTCGTGGTGAAGCTTTGGCAAGTATTGCAGCCATCGCACATGTTGAGTTAAAAACTAAGCAAGCAGAAGAGGAAATAGGAAGTAGTATTGTTATTGAAGGTAGTAATATTGTTTCTCAAGAGGTTGTAGTAACGCCAAAAGGAACCTCTTTATCTGTTAAAAATTTATTCTATAATATTCCAGCAAGACGAAATTTTTTGAAGTCGAATACAGTAGAATTACGTCATGTTATTGATGAGTTTCATAGAGTAGCTTTAGCACACCCCAATATTTCATTCGCTCTTTACAATAACGGAAGCGAAACATTTAATTTGCCTGTTAGCAATTACAGACAACGAATTGTAAATATTTTTGGAAATAAAACCAATGAAAAGTTAGTTCCTGTTAATGAAGAAACTGAAGTTCTTGAAATTTCTGGTTTTGTAGGAAAGCCTGAATTTGCAAAGAAAACGCGAGGTGAGCAGTATTTTTTTGTTAATAATCGTTTTATTAAAAGTGCGTATTTAAATCATGCAGTTTCCTCTGCTTTTGATGGGCTACTTAAAAACGGAACTCATGCTAGTTATTTTTTATATTTAACAGTTAACCCTCAGACTATCGATATTAATATACATCCTACAAAAACAGAAATAAAGTTTGATGATGAGCATACATTATATGCCTTATTGCGTTCTGCAGTTAAACATAGTTTAGGACAATTCAATATTGCACCAGTATTAGATTTTGATCACGATCCTAATCTTGATACGCCTTACAATTACAATAGAAGTACAAATAATGAACCCAAGATTGAGGTAGATAGAAGCTTTAATCCGTTTCAAGAAGATAAAAGCTCAAATAGAAAACCAATCTCTTATAAAAAAGAGGTTACCGCTAGTTGGGACAGTTTGTATGTTGGTTTAGAATCAAAAGGAACAAAAACACAACACGATTTTAGTGAAGTACATTTTGAAAGTGAGAACAATACAGAGTCTTTATTTGAAGATAGTAAATTAGACACTAATGCAACGACATATCAAATTCATAATAAATACATAGTAAGTGCTATAAAGTCAGGGATGTTAGTTATTGATCAACATCGTGCACACCAACGTGTTTTATATGAAGATTTTTTAGAAAATTTAACGGTAAAAGGAGCTTCTAGTCAGCAATTATTATTTCCGTTACAGCTTCATTTTTCAACACAGGAGCTAGAAATTCTCACTGAATTAAAAGAAGACCTAGAACATACAGGATTTATATTTTCAAACGTTACAAAAGAATTTGTTGAAATTACGGGAGTACCAGTAAGTATTCCAGAAAGTGAGGTCTCCATTATTTTAGAGCAGTTAATAAGTGATGTAGAAAATGAAGTGCCCGATAGTAATTTTAGTATTACCGATTTGTTAGCAAAGTCTTTGGCTAAAAGTTTAGCTATAAAAACAGGGCAGCCCCTGAAAAAAAATGAACAAGAACATTTGGTAAATAGTTTATTTGCCTGTAAAGAACCCAATACATCACCTATTAATAGAACAACTTTTGTGACTATGAGTGTTGATGAATTGGATAAAAAATTTATTTAGAACATATGATGAGAATATCAGAAACCGTAAAGCATTTAATAATCATTAATGTCATTGTTTGGATTGGAGCTCTTACTATAGGTGCTAATGGAGACGTTTTCAATAATTTATTTGCTATGCATTTTCCAAAAAACCCTGCATTTGAGCCGTGGCAAATAATTACGCATATGTTTATGCATGCTACTTATGATGTTCGAGGATCAATAATTATCTCACATATTTTATTCAATATGTTTGCATTATGGATGTTTGGATCGCCTGTGGAATACCATTTAGGATGGAAACGGTTTTTGTTTATATACATTTCGGCAGGTTTAGGAGCTGTAGCATTGCAAGTAGGCTTTTATTATTTTCAATTTTTACCACCTTATGAAAGTCTGATTAGTTCTGGAATTACTCCAAATGAGATAACGCATGCATTATCTGTTGGTAAAGGATTTGATGGTATTACACAAGCACAGTTTAATAATCTTCAAAACATATTTCCTGTTTTTAATGCAAGTATGGTAGGTGCCTCAGGATGTATTATGGGTATTTTGGTAGCATTTGGAATGATGAATCCTGAAGCTAAATTAATGATGATTTTCTTGCCAATTCCCATAAAAGCAAAATACTTTATTCCTGGTATTATTATATTAGATTTAGTCTCTGGAGTAACAGGTCAGTCATTTTTTAGTCCTAGTAATACAGCTTTTATGGCTCACGTTGGTGGTGCTTTAACAGGCTTCATCATCATGTGGTATTGGAAAAAAACTCAGTTTAATAAAAATCGTTGGAATTAATGTCTCTCTCTCAAGATATAAAATATAAATTATCCCGACTCAATGTTTTAGAAAAAATAATTGTGGTGAACGTCGCGATTTTCCTTTTAGGACTACTGCTTCAATTAGTACAAGGCACATTCCAGCAATCTAGTTTAAGTTGGTTAGAATTACCAAGTGATTTTTTTACGTTTATTGTTGAACCTTGGACTATTATATCCTACGCCTTTGTTCATTATGATTTTTTGCATATTCTCTTTAATATGTTGTGGTTGTACGTTATTGGGCAACTATTTTTGAATTTATTCAGCCCGAAAATGGCTTTAAATATTTACTTTTTAGGAGCTATTTGTGGTGGGTTATTATTTGTTGCTTGCTATAGTTTGTTTCCTCAAGTGTTTAGTTATGGCACTCGTTTGGTTGGTGCTTCAGCAGCTGTTAGAGCGTTGCTAATTTTTTTATGTGCCTATTTACCCAATAAAGACATTCGCTTTTTTATGTTTAATTTAAAACTTTGGTATGTTGGTGTTGCCATCGTAGCTATAGATGTTTTAGGTCTTTTTGGTACAAATTCAGGTGGTAATTTAGCTCATATTGGTGGCGCTGCATTGGGCTATTTTTATGCCATTCAGTTAAAAAAAGGAACTGATATTGGTAAAGGTTTTGAGCGTTTTATGGATTGGATAGTAAGCTTGTTTAAAGGATCTAAAAAAGGACCTTTAAAAACAGTTCATAAAAATAAATCGAAAGTAGGAGGCTATACTAAAAGTGATTTTGATCAGTTTAATCACCAAAAGAAAATTGATGTTATTCTAGATAAAATAAGCAAAAGTGGTTATGATAGCTTAACTGCTGAAGAAAAAGAATTTCTATTTAGGTCAGGTAAATAAACTATATGAAGAAGCTAAGTCTTATTGATAAAGTTGTGTTTGTTATTAACACAATTCTGGCGGCTGTTCTTTTAGTGTCTTTTATTTTGCCTTTTTTGCCTCCAAAAACTTTTTCATCCCTTTCTGTTCTTAGTTTAGGTGTGCCGTTTCTTATTATTGTTAATGTCTTGTTTTTTATATATTGGCTACTTAAAATAAAGAGACAGCTTATACTGTCACTTTTTGTATTAATTATTGGGTATATATTTTATGGCTCTTTATATAAGTTTTCGTCATCTGATGATACTGAGACAAGTCCAAATGAATTGAAAGTTATGAACTACAACGTGCGGTTGTTTAACTTGTATCATTGGATTGACGAAAAAGATATTGATCTTAAAATTGTAGATTTTGTAAAATCTCAAGCACCAGATATATTAAGTATTCAAGAGTATCATCCGCAATCTAATATAGATTTTTCTTTTTTTAAATATAGATATGAAAAACTCGCTGGTCTTAGAACGAAACACGGACAAGTAATTTTATCGCAATATCCTATTATTAATTCCGGTTCAGTTGAATTTCCTGATACGTCTAATAATGCCATCTTTTCTGATATTGTAAAAGGTAAAGACACGATAAGAGTTTATAATATACACCTTGAATCTTTGCGGATTGATACCGATGTAGAAAAACTTAAAGAAGAAGGATCTGAGCGTTTGTTCAAGCTTGCTGGCAATACATTTAAAATGCAGCAATTTCAAACGGAATTATTTTTATTACATGAGCGGCAATGTCATTATAAAATGATTATTTGCGGGGACTTTAATAACACAGCGTTTTCTTATGTGTATAGAAAAATTAAAGGGGACTTAAATGATACCTTTAAAGAAGCTGGAAATGGATTTGGAAGGACGTATGCTTTTAAATTTTTTCCTGTGAGAATCGACTTTATTTTTGCAGATGACGCTTTTACAGTCAAGAAGTTTAAAACTTTTGATGAACATTTTTCAGATCATTACCCCATTATGACCACACTTAGTTTAAAAGCGGTAGAGTAGAAGTTTACATAAATGAACAATCTACAATATCCGAAATAATGTGAATAACCAACCCTAAACCTATCAGACGGGTTTTCTTAGGAAATAATAATAACACATAGATACCAATAGCAATATAAGAATGTAGCGGATGAAAATTGATGCTACATCTGTTAGGATCAAAAATTGGGTTTGCTAGTAGATGATCAACGTCTATTAAAATACCAGCTAGCATAATAAAGAAAGCTTTAACCCATATTTTTCTATACGCTAATAATGCAACGATAAGAGGTAATAGTAGGTGACAACCATAATGAGCAATAGTTTGAATCATTAGATTGTTTTTAAGGTTTGAGATTCTAAATAACTTAATGCGTTTGTACCTTCATTAAAAAGTAAGTCTAAAATACTTAAGTTGTTTATAAAACCATGTTTATTTGAAAATACTTGCGTGTATGGCTCAAATTGAGGCTCTTTAGTTTTAGCATTTACCAAAAATCTAAAATCTGTTTTATCTTCAACTATTTTTTGGTAGCTCTTAGTTTTTGAAATATTTATATCAAGTTGCAAACAATCACAAATCACTTCAAAACATTTCAAATTGAAGTCTAAAATATAATCGGTTTTTAAAGTGAATAATGGCTCCAAATCATCTTTATAAAATTCAAAAAAAGGTGATGTGTTATATGCAGATATTAATGATTTCCAATGTAAATCCTGCCAAGGTGTGGCTTGCGATATTTTCACATCACGGTATTTCTGACGATTTTTTTGCGTGTGAATTACAGGAATATTAAGCAATAGTTTTCCATTGGCTGCATAAATATAGGTTCGGTTCCTATACGTTTGTTTTAAAAAGTTATCATCCATTTCAAACGTAACCCTTTCAGCATTTACTATAGCTACAAAATGAGCAATATTGGGAAAGTATGTTGGGTGTATTAATATTTCCATTTCTAAATAAATAGACCTTTCTTACTTTCGTAAAAATGACGAATTTTAAGCGTTTTCTTTTTTACGTTTTCTCCATTTGTTATAGCCCGTCCATCCAAACAAAACAACTAAAAATGGAATAAAATAAGAGACTGGTTGCCCACTGCCACCAACGGTTGTAAATAGTCTGTCCCATCTTATTTTATCAAAACCTTTTGCATTGCTATCCCAGCTCATCCAAATAAAAACGGGTTTACCTACAACATGATCAAATGGTACAAACCCCCATACTCTGGCATCTTGTGAGTTGTGACGGTTGTCACCCATCATCCAATAATAATCTTGTTTAAAAGTATAGGTAGTGGCGACTTTACCATTTATTAAAATTTGGTTGCCCTGAACTTTCAAAGTATTACCTTCATAAGCTGTGATAACACGCTTGTAAAGCGGTAATACATTTAAATTAATGTCAATAGTTTTTCCGGCCTGCGGGATATAAAGCGGCCCAAAGAAATCATTATTCCAATTGTAATCAGGATTGTTAGGAAAAATACCGGCATCTCTTTTTCCTTTTTCATCCTTTAAGGGCGTAATGCTTTTTACATTTGGGTGATTTTTAAACAACGCTAAAGCTTCATCTGAAATAGCAGGAAAATAGCACACAGATCGATCTTGATTGTACTGTGGAAAATCGGTAATATCATATCGGTTTGCCAGTTGATAAGTATTAAAAGGACCATTATTGGTCTCAACCATATAAGAAAACTGTAGTTTTGCTCTCTTAGGTAATACATTTTGTTTTCCGTTGATAAAAACAAACCCATTTCTTACCTCAAGTGAGTCTCCAGGAAGTCCAACACAACGTTTTACATAATTAGTTTTTTTATCAATTGGCTTGTAATAAAATTTATCGGTATGCCTCATGTCTAACATGGTATCTACTGGCCAGTTGAAAACCACAATGTCATTATGCTTTATTTTTTGAAATCCAGGAATTCTCATATATGGCAGTTCATACTTTGCTAAATAGGATTTCTTTTTAAGAATAGGAATCGTGTCGTGAACCATTGGTGCCGCAATAGTTGTCATTGGAATTCTAGCTCCATAATTGACTTTGCTAACAAAAAGAAAATCTCCAACCAATAATGTTTTTTCTAATGAGGATGTTGGAATGGTAAAGGGTTGAATAAAATAAGTGTGAACGATTGTAGCGGCTACAATAGCAAATAAAATAGAACTTACCCAATCCCCTAAACCAGTGCGTGGTTGTAGGCTTCTGTCTTCAATATATTTGACGTCTGCAACATAGTTTAAATAGTAATTATAAAATCCTAGAGTAACAACTTCTAAAATAGTATCTGCATTTGAATTTTTGCCAAAACTTCTGGCAGTTTCAACCCAAACCACAGCAAACATAATAAGGTTAACAATAGGAAGAAATAATAAAATAGTCCACCACCAAGGTCTGTTTATTATTTTCATTAAAATAACCGCATTGTAAACAGGAACAAAGGCTTCCCATGCTTGTCTGCCAGCTTTTATATATAATTTCCAGGTTCCTAAACCATGAATTCCTTGAACAATCAAGAAAAATATAAACCATTGCATTAGTGTCATAATTATAATTTTTTATTGTTTGTTAGTGGTTAATTCTTTTTTAATGTTACTCTAATTAATAGTATTAACCAATATTTAACACATCGTTCATTGAAAAAACACCTGTTTTTCCAACAAGCCATTCTGCTGCAATTACAGCGCCAAGAGCAAAACCTTCCCTGTTGTGGGCTTTATGTTCAATAGTAATTGTATCTACTTCACTTTCATAAGAAATAGTATGTGTGCCAGGAACATCTTCTATACGCTTTGCAGTAATTGGAATGGTATTCTCTTGGTTTTCGTCTAGTTTCCAACTGGTATAGCTTGAATGTTCAGTAATAATATCATTTGCTAAGGTAATGGCAGTTCCACTTGGAGCATCTAATTTCTGTGTGTGATGAATTTCTTCTAAACTTACTTGGTATTGTTTAAGGTTACTCATCATTTTGGCTAGAGTTTTATTTAATTCAAAAAAGATATTAACGCCCAAACTAAAGTTTGACGCATATATAAAACCACCTTGTTTTTCATTGCAAAGAGCAACTGCGTTGTCATAATCTTGTAGCCAGCCAGTTGTTCCTGAAACTACTGGAACATTATTATTGATGCAATTTGAAATATTTTTGAAAGCGACAGCAGGAATACTAAAATCTATTGCTATATCTGCCTTTGTAATATCGTAGATGTTATCGTCTTTATCAATGGTAAGAACAATGTTGTGCCCACGTTTTATAGCTATTTGTTCTATAGTTTTACCCATTTTTCCATAACCCAATAATGCAATATTCATGTGTTGTTTTTATTAATTTTTAAAGCTTGGTTGTAATTAAAACTTAAAGTTTAAAGTTAATCCAAGGTTACTTTTTCTATCAATTTCATTATACTTAAAATGAGGCGATAATGTTAAATTTTCATCTACATTATATTGAAGTAAATGTGCATCTACATTAGCGTCAATAATATTAAGCGCATAAATACCAATAGTAACTAAAAGAGCCACTTCTTTGTTTTTCCTATAAAATTTTTGTGCACGCTGCAATCCATCTAGCGTTACTCTGCCATTAAACTCGTCATCACTAAAGCCAGCAAGTCTTCTTTTGTAAGCATCTCTATATCTGTCGTAATCTTTTTTGTTGGTAACATAAAAGTAAATTCCCGTACCTAAAGCACCATAAACTAAGGGGATTTTCCAATATTTTTTATTGTAAGCCTGACCAAGACCAGGCAGAACAGCAGAATAAAATGCTGCCTTTGCTGGAGATAAGGGGTCAATGGGATCTCTAACTTCAATAGTATCAGCAGCTTTTAAGGGGTTTTGTATGTTATTTTTTGTGTCGTCATTTTGAGACATCATAGAAAAACAAAACAAAAAGAGAACTGCATTTACTATTAAGAATTTACTTGGCACGTTCTACTAATTTTTTTAGACGGTTAAAATCTTCTTCTGAATGAAAAGGAATTGTTATTTTTCCTTTTCCGTTTTTAGAAACTTTAACGTCTATTTTATGCCCAAAGTATTCAGAAAATTCTTTTACACCAGTTTTTATGTATTCTGGAGTTTCAGTAGTAGATTCTTTTTTTGCAGGAACCTTTGATTCGTTTTCTGCGCTATTGTAGTTTCTTACAAGCTCTTCCGTGTCTCTTACAGATAACTTGTTTGAAAGTATTTTTTCGTAAATATCAAGTTGAACCGATTGGTCTTCAATAGTTATAATGGCGCGCCCGTGTCCCATTGAAATAAACCCGTCACGCATACCTGTTTGAATAATTGGATCTAGTTTTAATAACCTTAAATAGTTTGCAATGGTAGAACGTTTTTTACCAACACGTTCACTCATTTGTTCTTGAGTAAGGTTGATTTCATCAATTAAACGCTGATAGGATAACGCAATTTCTATAGGATCTAAATCTTGACGTTGAATATTTTCAACCAAGGCCATTTCTAATGATTCTTGGTCGTTAGCTATTCGAATATACGCAGGAATAACTTCTAAGCCTATAAGTTTAGAGGCTCTATAACGGCGTTCACCTGAAACTAATTGGTAGCTGTTAAATCCTAACTTTCTAACGGTTATAGGTTGTATAACACCTAATTCTCTAATAGATGATGCTAATTCACGCAGTGTTTCTTCGTTAAAATTAGTTCTGGGTTGAAAAGGATTTACTTCAATAGAATCAATATCCAATTCAACAATATTACCAATAACTTTATCGGCATTTTTATCTTGCACCGATTGAATATCGTTACTAGGATCTTTTAAAAGTGCTGATAAGCCTCTACCTAAAGCCTGTTTCTTTGTTGCTTTAGCCATAATTTAAACGTTTTTATTGATAATTTCTTTTGCCAAACTTAAGTAATTTGCCGCACCTTTACTACTGGCGTCATATTTAATTATGTTTTCACCGTAGCTAGGCGCTTCACTTAAGCGAACATTACGCTGTATGATAGTTTGAAAAACCATATTGTTAAAGTGGTGTTGTACTTCTTCGACAACTTGGTTTGATAATCGTAATCTTGCATCATACATAGTAAGTAATAAGCCTTCAATATCTAGCTCGGGGTTATGAATTTTTTGAACACTTTTTATGGTGTTTAAAAGTTTTCCAAGACCTTCTAAAGCAAAGTACTCACATTGAATTGGGATAATAACCGCATCAGCAGCTGTTAATGCATTAAGAGTTAATAATCCAAGAGAAGGCGCACAATCTATTAAAATAAAATCATAGTCGTTTTTAATATCTTGTAAGGCTTTTTTTAACATGTATTCGCGTTTGTCTTTATCAACTAGCTCTATTTCAATGGCAACTAAGTCAATGTGAGACGGAATAATATCTAAATTTGGCGTATCAGTTTTTATAATAGCTTCTCTTGCTGTATGAGAATGCTCTAAAAGTTGGTAGGTTCCTAATTCAACAGTTTCAACATTAATTCCTAATCCAGATGTTGCATTTGCTTGAGGGTCAGCATCTATAAGTAACACTTTTTTTCAAGAACTCCTAATGAAGCAGCTAAATTTATAGACGTTGTTGTTTTTCCTACACCGCCTTTTTGATTAGCAATTGCAATGATTTTACCCATTAATGATTTGGTTTTATGA
>TARA_R110002033_G_scaffold35382_9_pt1 | contig 12118 bp, 11 predicted proteins | sample TARA_R110002033 | Tara Oceans TARA_R110002033 (sample SAMEA4397051) | marine metagenome | biome: Polar Biome; feature: [SRF] surface water layer (ENVO:00010504); material: water (ENVO:00002006), including particulate matter (ENVO:01000060) such as... | depth 5 m
CATAAAAGAGACCTTAAATGTCTGTGAAATTACTTGAGCTATTATGAATATTTCAACAACATCTTCATCTACTATGTTACAAAAATTTAGACATAAAAAAAACCTTCAAGTTTCCTTGAAGGTTTTTGAGGCATCGTGCGGATTCGAACAACATCTTTACCTAATTTTTTATAAAAATTAAACATAAAAAAGACTTCAAGTTTATTTGAAAGTGCTTGAGTTTTCATGAGAATTTCAGCAATAACTTCATCTACTATTTTACGAAAATTTAAACATAAAAAAACCTTCAAGTTTCCCTGAAGGTTTTTGAGGCATCGTGCGGATTCGAATAACATCTTTATCTAATTTTATATAAAAATTAAACATAAAAAAGACTTCAAGTGTCATTGAAATTACTTGAGTTATTATGAATATTTCAACAATAGCTTCATCTACTATTTTACAAAAATTTAGACATAAAAAAAACCTTCAAGTTTCCTTGAAGGTTTTTGAGGCATCGTGCGGATTCGAACCGCAGTAGGAGCTTTTGCAGAGCCCAGCCTAGCCACTCGGCCACGACGCCATAATTGAATGGATGGCAAAAGTACTTAAAATCTATAGTACATAAAAGGTTTTCAATAGTTTTTTTGAAAAAATATAGTATCTAACACATTATGAATACTTTAATTTTGCTATCCCTTCTTAATTTTAGCTCCTATATTCTTCTAATTCTATTGTTACAGCCTCAACATCGCCTCCAATAGGTGGATTTAATTTAGAAACTGATAATAAAATCCTAGAAATTTCAGGGATGTCGTTGAATACTCTCATAATGATGCGGTGTCCTACATGTTCTAATAACTTAGAGCGAATAGCCATTTCCTCTTCAACAATTTTGTTCAATTGCACATAATCAACAGTATCGCTTAATTCATCTGATAAACATGATTTTCTTAAGTCGGTTTTTATCTCTAAATCCACTACATAATCCGATCCTATTTTTCCTTCTTCGATCAAACAACCGTGGTAAGAGTAGGTGCGAATGTTCTTTAATTTTATTGTTCCCATTTTTTAATTTGTATTTAAGTAAAAGTTTCGTGCTTGAAGGCTTAAGTTTAAACGCTATCGCACAATTTTTTTTTACCTTTGCTAAAATAAAACAAAATAATGTCAACTGAAGAAAAATCACTCCATTTTATAGAACAAATTGTCGAAGAGAATCTAGCAAACGGTTTTCCTCAAGATAATCTACGTTTCCGTTTTCCACCTGAACCTAATGGTTATTTACACATTGGTCATGCTAAATCAATTTGCTTACAATTTGGTTTAGGATTGCGTTATAATGCACCTGTAAATTTACGTTTTGATGATACCAATCCAGCCAAAGAAGAGCAGGAATATGTAGACGCAATTAAAGAAGATTTACAGTGGTTAGGATTTCAGTGGGCAGAGGAAAGGTATGCATCTGATTATTTCCAACAATTGTATGACTGGGCAGTACTTATGATTAAGAAGGGTAAGGCTTATATTGATAGTCAATCATCTGAAGAGATGGCGATTCAAAAAGGAACGCCTACGCAAGCTGGTGTTGATGGACCTTACAGAAACCGATCTATTGAAGAAAATTTAGCTTTGTTTGAAGGTATGAAAAATGGTGATTTTCCTGAAGGAAGCCATGTTTTACGAGCTAAAATTGATATGAAATCTACTAACATGTTGATGCGTGATCCTTTGATGTATCGTATTTTACATCGCCACCATCATAGAACTGGAGACGACTGGAAGATATATCCTATGTATGATTTTGCTCATGGAGAAAGTGATTATATCGAGCAAGTTTCGCATTCTATTTGTACTCTAGAGTTTGTAATGCACAAAGAGTTGTACAATTGGTTTTTAGACCAAATTTATGATGAAAATAAAGTAAGACCACATCAGTACGAGTTTGCACGTTTGAATTTGAATTACACGGTAATGAGTAAGCGTAAATTATTGCAATTAGTACAAGAAAATATTGTTAATGGTTGGGACGATCCTAGAATGCCTACTATTTCTGGATTAAGAAGACGTGGTTATACTGCTAATTCTATTCGAAAATTCTGCGAGAATATAGGTGTTGCTAAACGTGAAAATGTAATTGATTTTTCATTATTAGAGTTTTGCTTGCGCGAAGATTTAAACAAAAATGCTCCTCGAGTAATGGCTGTTTTAGATCCGGTAAAAGTGGTAATTACTAATTATCCTTTGGATAAAGAAGAATCGCTTGATGCTGAAAATAATCAAGAAGATGAATCAGCAGGTTTTAGAAAAGTACCATTTTCTAGAGAGTTATACATAGAAAGAGAAGATTTTCTAGAGGTAGCACCTGCTAAATTTTTCCGTTTAAGTATAGGTAATGAAGTTCGTTTAAAAAATGCTTACATCATTAAAGGGGAATCAGTTGTTAAAGATGCTGATGGTAATATTACTGAAATTCATGTTACTTACGATACTGATTCTTTAAGTGGAAGTGGGAGTGAAGCATCTAAAAGGAAAGTTGCTGGAACCTTGCATTGGGTTTCAATTGCACATGCGGTTCCCGCTGAAGTGCGTGTGTATGATCGCTTATTTATAGATGAAGCACCAGATAGTCATAAGGAGAAAAATTTCCTTGACTTTATGAATAGCAACTCACTTAAAGTTGTGACTGGTTATGTTGAACCAAGTCTTAAAACTGTTGCTGTAGATGATAAATTTCAATTTCAACGTTTAGGATATTTCAATGTCGATAAAGATTCTACTGCCGATAAATTAGTATTTAATAAGACAGTTGGTTTAAAAGATGCCTGGGAAGAAAAAGGTAAAAAAGAGCTTAATAGCATTAATAATTCTTTAAAAGAAATTAATAAATACTTTAAAGTTGCTACAAAAGCAGAGCGTTTAGATATTGAAAATAGTGTGGGTGAAACTATTGCTTCTGTGGCTAATTATAGTTTATTACAGAGTTCGTTTAAAAAGAATATTAATAATAATAAAGCATCTTTACTGTTTGCTAATTTTATTTTAAAATATTCAAATTTAAAAGCAGCTGATTTTGATAAAGATGAATTAACGAAACTATATTTAATGTCGCTAAGAAGTGAGTCTACTTTTGTAAGATCTAAGACCCTTTTAAATTTAAGGGATTTAGATTATGACGCAGAATTTAAAAATTCTTTTAAAGACGAAATTATTAAATTAAATAGTAACCCAACAAAAAGTACGACGGATAGAGAAACAGAAATTCTCGAGCAAGCAGTCAATCAATTTTAATTATAGAAAACACCTTATCTTAAGGTGTTTTTTTATTATATTTTATATTCGATTGATTAACATATTTCTATAAATATAACTTATTAAAAACGACTCAAATTAAGAGGTTTTAAAAGGTTATTTAAAATTGGTAATACTATATTATATTTTATCAACAGATGTTTTATTAGAAGTAGGTTATTTACGTATTTATCATTTTAACTATTCATTAATACTTTTTACTTCTTAATTTTTCTATTTTTGAATTGAAGCGCACTTAGCTTTGTACATGGCACGTGAATACGTAATAATTTGTTAAGTTTACTTTTACTATGGGCGTAAGAGTTTTTATCAAATTGTTTAAAAGATATTCACAAAACATTTTATCGTATGATTAAGGTTTGTTGCTGAATTTTGATAATAATTATTTAAAATTATTTTTCTGGATCAGCACATTCTAACAATTACCTAAAGTTGTTTCTGCTATAATTTATATTTTATTAATTTAATTTATTTGTTATGAGAAATTATATAACTGCATTAGGATTGCTACTAGGTCTAGGACTTAGCGCACAAACACATCAAATAGAAAAACATAATGGCGAGAGTCTTGATGTTAACTTTATCAAATACGAAGATGATATTTTACATTATTCTTCTGAAGGAAGTGATCAAGAATTTAGAATCAGTAAGCATGCTGTAGCATATCTACATGATAAAAATGTGGCTAGTAAGGAAGCTATCACTAGTAAAATTATAATTGATTCTAAGAAAGATTTTGATAAGGTTGCTGTATTAGACAATGAGCAAGCTGTAGGTTTAAATAAGCAAAAAGACATCGAAATTTATCACGGTATTAATAAAGGTGGAACTTCGCATTTTATTAAAGAAGATACCATAAGAAGATTAAAGTATAAATCGGCAGAACTCGGTTATCCGTTCATTACCATTATAGGTAAAAGTAACGGCAAGTATAGCGCTGTGGCCTATAATTATTAATGATAAACCAACATTTTAACCTCAAGTAACCCTTGAGGTTTTTTATTGCTATAAAGCTTTATAATTGCGTTAAATTGCTTTTGAGTAAATAAATTCGTATATTTATGTCTAATTAAATTAAAAAACAATTATGTCAGATAAATCAGGGTTAACGCTAATAGCTGTCTTAACAGGTGTAGCAATAGGAGCAGGAGTAGGAATTTTATTTGCTCCGGAGAAAGGTTCAAAAACTAGAATTAAAATTAAAGATGGTTATAAAGATGCCAAAAAAGATTTGAAAAGCAAGTACGATAATTTATCAGAAGAAATGAAAGATAAATTAGCTGTAGCTAAGACGGATCTAGAAGGTACTTATGGAGAATTAGTATCGAATATGAGTTCTAAAACTGAGGACGTTATTAGCTTCCTTGAAACGAAGTTAGCTGACTTGAAAGAGCAAAATGCTAGATTGCAAAAAAAATAATTATTACAAAATAAGTTGTTATTAAACAAAATTATATGGCTTTTGAAGAGTTCAAAGAAAATACAGATGATGTACAAGAAAAAATGAAATCGTTTATAGAAAGTAATCTTACTTACTATAAATTGAAAAGTTTTAAAACTTCAATGAAAGCAACTTCAACTGTTTTAAAATTTATCATTATCCTACTTGGAATATGCATGGTTCTTTTGTTTTTTTCAATTGCATTAGCTTTTGGTTTAGGAAACATGTTAGATAGTAATACATTGGGTTTCTTAATTGTGGGAGTAATTTATTTAATGGTTACTGTAATCCTTTATCTTATTAGAGATAAAATTATAGAACGACCTTTACTTGTCAAATTTTCAAAAATCTTCTATAGTAATTAAGATATGGCCCATAAAGTTTATACATCATACCAACAGATAGACAAAGAATTAGAAATTCTCAAGTTAGAGAAGGAGGTAAGCTATCAGAGAGTTGTTTTAAGTCTCAAAAATACAAAAGAGAGCTTGGCACCTAAGCATTTAATAAGCAATGTTTTTAGCTCATTTAAAACTGGTGTTAAAGGATCTTATGTACAAATATTAAATAGCGCAATTCCGTTAATTATCAATTGGATTATAAATAAAAAAAGAGGCCGTTAAGCCTCTTTTTTTGTTTATTTATTCTTCTTCTTCATCATTACGATTATCTTCGTAATCATCTTGATCCTGCAAATCAATAACAGGAGTAACATCTTTATAATCTTCTTTAGATTTTTTTCTATTTCCCTTTTTCATCATTTCACCTACTTGGTTAGATGCGCTAAAAGAGGCTACCATGTTATTCAACATTTCACTTCCTGCTTGAGGCGAGTTTGGTAATAAAATTAAATTAGAATTAGAATCAGCACCTATTGCTTGTAAAGTATCATAGTGTTGTGTTACAACAATCAGGGCAGAGGCCTCTTGTGAGTTAATACCAACTCTATTTAATACATCCACACTTTCTACTAATCCGCGAGCAATTTCCCTTCTCTGATCGGCAATACCTTGTCCTTGTAGACGCTTACTTTCAGCTTCTGCTTTGGCCTTAGCTACAATTCTAATTCTTGATGCTTCTGCTTCAAATTCTGCAACTGTTTTTTCTCTATCAGCAGCATTAATTCTATTCATTGCATTCTTAACTTGAATATCTGGATCAATGTCAGTTACTAATGTATTAATAATAGTATATCCATAGGTCGTCATTGCTTCATTAAGTTCTCTTTTAACTGCGATTGCAATGTCATCTTTTCTTTCGAAAACATCATCTAATTTTAGTTTTGGAACCTCGGCTCTAACAACATCAAATACATAAGATGTGATCTGGTCATGCGGATATTCTAATTTGTAAAAGGCGTCATAAACAGTCTCTTTAACAACCATAAATTGTACTGAAACTTTAAGTTTAACAAAAACGTTGTCTTTAGTTTTTGTTTCGATAATAACATCTAATTGCTGAATTTTTAAGTTCACACGACCAGCGATTCTGTCGATTAGTGGAATCTTCAAGTGAAGTCCTGATTGTCTAATGCTTTGATATCTACCAAATCTTTCAATTATTACTGCGGTTTGCTGTCTAACAGTAAAAAAGGATGAGAAAAGGATAAATAAAGCGATAACTAATAAAATAATTAATGCAATGTTCATAATAGTAAGGTTAAAATTAATTGAAGCGTTAAATTACGAAAATTCTTTCGTTTAAAATAGTAATATTCATCCTTTCGATAAGAGGCCTGAATCTAGTATTATTCTATGCCAGCATTTAAGCGGTTTAAAAGCAAAAAAAAGACTCCTTTTTATGGGAGTCTGATTTTAATTATATATTTTCAATAGCCTTTTTTACTCGGTCAATTGTTTCTGCTTTTCCTATCACTTCTACAATGTCAAATAGGTGAGGACCTTTAAGCGCTCCTACTAAACTTAGTCGAAATGGTTGCATTACTTTTCCCATTCCAATTTCGTTAGTAGTCATCCAATCTTTAACGATTGTTTCAATGTTCATCGATGTAAAGTCAGTAATTTCATCAAGAACGGTAATCAACTGTTGCATCAAAGTTGGCGTTTCTTCTTTCCAATTCTTTTTAGCTTTAGCATCATACTCAGTTGGAGCTTCAAAAAAGAAGTCGCTCATTTCCCAAAATTCAGTAACAAAGTTAGCACGTTCTTTAATCAGTGAAACGATTTTAACTAAATCTATTTTAGTTGCATCAACATTTTTAGCTTCAATAATAGGAGTGAAGGCTTTCGCCAAATCTTCGTCTTTTTGTAGCATTAAATATTGGTGGTTAAACCATTTGTTTTTTTCTGGATCAAATTTAGCTCCTGCTTTGTGAACTCTATTTAAATCAAACTTATTAACTAATTCAGTTAACGAAAATAGCTCTTGTTCTGTTCCATCATTCCATCCTAATAGGGCTAGAAAGTTAACAACAGCTTCAGGAAAAAATCCATTTTCTCTATATCCCATCGATTTTGTCATGGTATAATCATCTGTCCATTCTAACGGAAATACTGGAAACCCTAATTTATCGCCATCACGTTTTGACAATTTTCCGTTACCTACTGGTTTTAAAATTAATGGTAAATGCGCAAATTCTGGAGCTTCCCATCCAAAAGCTCTATACAACAACACGTGTAATGGCATTGATGGCAACCATTCTTCACCACGGATAACGTGAGATGTTTCCATTAAATGATCATCAACTATATTAGCTAGGTGGTAAGTAGGCATCCCATCGCTTTTAAATAAAACTTTGTCATCTAGTAAACTAGTTTCAAATTTTACATCACCACGAATAATATCTTTCAAGTGCAAAGTTTCATCAACAGGAGTTTTAAAACGTATTACGTAGTTGTCTCCATTTGCAATGCGGGTAGCCGTGTCCTCCTTTGAAAGAACTAATGAAGTATCTAGTTTCTCTCTTATGGTATGATTGTAGATAAAAGTTTTTCCTTGTTCTTCGTCGTGTTTTCTTTGTTCATCTAAAGCTTCAGCTGTATCAAATGCATAATATGCCCAACCTGAATCTATTAATTGATCGGCATACTCTTTATATAAGTGCTTTCTTTCGCTTTGGCGATAAGGTCCAAATTTTTCATTTTTACCTATGGTTTCGTCAGGAGCAATACCTAACCATTCTAGAGCTTCCATGATATATGATTCGGCTCCAGGAACAAACCTATTTTGATCTGTATCTTCAATTCTTAAGTAGAATGTTCCGCCATTTTTTTTGGCAAATAAATAATTAAATAAGGCTGTGCGTACACCACCTATATGTAAAGGTCCCGTAGGACTTGGTGCAAAACGCACACGAACTTGCTTTGACATTGTTGTTAATTTTAATGCAAATATACAATTTCAAATAGTCAATCTAGTGCTTTAAAAAGTCTATAATGTTATGATTTTCAAGTTTGATAGGCTTTATTAATCTAATGTTAGGATAAATAGTTACTTTTAATGGTTAAAAACTAAGGAAATGGTTGTGGACAATTCTGCTATTATATATAAAAAGTTAGGTAGTTTTATTAGTAAATATTATCTGAACGAACTTCTGCGTGGGATTATTTTTTTTGTGGGACTGGGGCTCCTCTATTTTTTAATAACTCTTTTAATAGAATATTTTCTTTGGCTTAAGCCAGTTTATAGAACCATTTTATTTTATTTATTTGTTATTGTAGAATTGTGGTTATTCATACGATTCATACTTTATCCCGTTTTTAAATTGATTAAAGTGCGAGAAGGTTTATCATTTAAAGAGGCTGCAGCTATTATAGGTTCGCACATTATAGACGTTGATGACTCCTTAATTAATTTCCTAGATCTTTCAAATAATAAAAATGTTGGTAATCAATCAGAATTACTTCTTGCTGCCATTGATCAAAGAGCGGGAGATCTACAACTTATTCCGTTTAACAAAGCAGTTAATTTTAGTCATAATAAAAGATTTCTTCCTTTAGCTATTATACCCATACTTATTTTATTCTATTTATTTTTTTCGAATGCTACAGCTGATTTTTCTAAGTCCTTTAGTAGAATTGTTCATTACAATACAGCTTTCTCTGCTCCAGCTGCTTTTCAGTTTGTTATTTTAAATGATCATTTAAATATCGAGCAAAACAAAGACTTTGTTCTGAAAGTAAAAACTGCAGGTAAGGTTGTTCCTGAGAATGCGATGATATTGCTAGGAAATGAAAGTTACTACTTAGAAAATGATGGTCCTGGTCAATTTCATTTTACGATCCCCAACCTACAGCAGGATTTAAAATTTCAATTGGTATCTAATAATATATATTCTCTAGAATACACTTTGAAAATCATTGATGTTCCTTCTATCGTTGATTTACAAATGCTGCTGCAATTTCCAACTTATTTAAAACGTAAACCTGAACTAATTCTTGGATCGGGTAGTGCATCTGTTCCTGAAGGAACTCGTATTAATTGGATCATTAACGCAAAAGGTACTGAAAATATCGATGGAATAGTAAATGGTAAACGTTTCTCCTTCAAAAAATCTAATACATTATTCAAAGCTAGCTATAACGCCATTCAAGATACAGATTATCAATTAATTACTTCTAATAACAATGTAAAAGCTTATGAAAAACTAAATTATAAGCTAAAAGTTGTAAAAGATGCTTATCCCGATATTAAAATCGAGGACGTAGCTGATTCTCTTAGTAGGGGAACGGGCTATAAATTAGGTACAATCGCAGATGATTATGGTCTTAGTAAGTTAGATATTGTTTATTACCCATCTTCGCAGCCCAATAATGTCAAACGTGGAACAATAAAGAAAGTTTCGTCTAATGTAGATCGCTTTGTATTCTCTTTTCCAGGAAATTTACAAGTACAAAAAGCCGTTACGTATGAATACTATTTTGAGGTTTTTGATAATGATGCGCTACATAATTATAAAAGTAGTAAATCTCAAATATTTTCTAGCCGTGTATTATCAGTAAAGGAAGAAGAGAATGCAATACTGCAACAACAAAATCAAAATATAAATGGTTTAGAAAACACCATAGGAAAACAGCAAGAACAATTTAAAACTTTAAATCTACTTGATAAAATAGGGAAGGAGAGTAACCAATTTAAATTTAAAGAACAGCAAGAAATTAATAGTTTTATCGAAAGACAGAATAGTCAAGATGAAAAAATGAAAAAGTTTGCAGAGAGTATGAAAGAGAATTTGGATCAATTCAAAATAGATGACAAAGACGAATTTAAAAATGACTTACTAGATAAAGTAAAAGAGAATGTTGCCGACTTAGAAAAAAACAAAGAATTATTAGACGAACTCAAAGACTTAAATCAAAAAATTAAAAGCAATGAGCTATTAGATAAGTTAGATAAATTCAAACAAAATAGTAAGAACCAAGTTAAAAATTTAGAACAGTTGGTAGCCCTTACTAAGAAATATTACGTAGAAAAGAAAGCAGAGCAAATTGCTTCAAACTTAAAAGATTTAGCCGAAAAACAGGAGAGTCTATCCAAGAAAGCAGAAGGTAATAATGCTAAAAAACAAGCTGAAATTAAGGAAGAATTCAATCAATTGAAGAAAGATTTAGTAGAGTTAAATAGGGTAAACGACCAACTTAAATCTAAAACAAACATTCCCGACGATGCTGTTACGGAGAAAATGGTAGATCAGGATTTGTCTAAAGCAATTGATGCATTGTCTAAAGACAACAAGGACAAAGCCAAGCCTAGTCAAAATAATGCTGCAAAAAACATGAAGTCGATGGCGGCTCGTTTATCAAAAAGTTTATCAAGTGGTGAAGTTGTGCAGTTGCAAGAGGATGTCAAAATGTTGCGTCAAGTACTCGATAACTTGCTTTCATTTTCTGTTTCACAAGAAGATTTACTAAGTCGTTTTAAAGGATTGCGTTCTGGCTCTAGTGCGATAAGTAAAAATATTAGAGTGCAGCAAGATTTAAAAGAACAGTTCAAGCATATTGATGATAGTTTATATACACTTTCTCTACGTAATCCAAGGCTATCAATTGATGTCACAAAGGAATTAGGAAACATTCAATATAATATGGATAAGTCCTTAGATAATTTTAGTGAGTCTAAGTTAGATAAAGGGCAGTCGCACCAGCAGTATACAATTGCTGCAGCTAATGTGTTGGGAGATTTACTGAGTAATATTTTAAGTAACATGCAATCTAGTTTGTCTCAGTCAGGGGAAGGTAATCCGCAAATGGGAGATGGTGACGGTATGCAATTGCCAGATATTATAAAAGGACAAGAATCAATTTCTAATAAAATTAAGGAGGCTGGCAAATCTAAGGGAGGTAAAGTGAATAGCGGCAAAGGTGATGATGGTGATGGAGGTGAAGATAGTGCTAAAGATATACTAGCAATTTATAAAGAGCAAAGGGCGCTTCGTGAGCGTTTAGAAAACGAATTAAAAAAACAAGGATTATCTAATAAAGGAAGCAATGCTATTGATAAGATGAGGCAGTTGGAAAAACAGTTACTAAACAACGGTTTTGATCAAGAAAACTTCCGAAAATCGACATCAATCAACACAGAGCTTTTAAAATTAGATAGTGCTATTAAAGAGCAAGGGGAAGATAAAAAACGTGAATCAAATAGTAATAGTAAACAGTTTAAAAATGATGCAGTTGCTTTACCTAAGACTATATTAGATTATTTAAATAGCATAGAGATATTAAATAGACAATCGCTACCTTTGCGCACTAATTTTGATCAAAAAGTTCAAGAATATTTTAAAGATAAAAATGATAAATTTTAATTACGAAAACGACTTTAATTTAGATAACGAATTGGTACTCTCAGAATGGTTATCAAAGGTTATATTATCTGAAGGAAAAACTGAGGGTGAAATCAATTACATCTTTTGTGATGATGAGTATTTACATAAGTTAAATGTTGAATATTTAGACCACGATACTCTAACAGATGTCATCAGTTTTGATTACACGATGGGTAATGAGATTAGTGGTGACTGTTTTATATCTGTCGAAAGGGTAGAGGATAACGCAAAAGATTTTAAGGTTTCATTTGAGGAAGAATTAAAGCGTGTGCTTGTTCATGGTATGTTACATTATTGCGGATACAAGGACAAGAGTGAAGAGGATGAAAAGGTGATGCGCGATAAAGAAGATGAAAAACTATTAATGTTCCACGTGAAACAATAGTTAAAGTGTATATAATTTTTTAGACTTTTTTTCAGTGTTTCACGTGGAACATTTCTAGAAATTATTTCAATTCATCACAGTGGTTCCACGTGGAACAAAAAGATTAAAGATTTAAAAGGGATCTTTAATCAACAGTAATAATAAGCTCGATATCTCGAGGTAATAAAGGAAAACAAATGTTTCAAGAAGAATATGATGTTATAGTTGTTGGTGCTGG
>TARA_R110002033_G_scaffold67712_3_pt1 | contig 12117 bp, 15 predicted proteins | sample TARA_R110002033 | Tara Oceans TARA_R110002033 (sample SAMEA4397051) | marine metagenome | biome: Polar Biome; feature: [SRF] surface water layer (ENVO:00010504); material: water (ENVO:00002006), including particulate matter (ENVO:01000060) such as... | depth 5 m
TTCCTCAATTTTTCAAAGCATATTTCAATACGTACAAATCAAAATACTTGTAATACAAGTCAATTAACAATTGTTTTAACATACTAAGTAGTTTATTTACATTCAATGATTTAAAAATCTGATACTTTGAAACAGTTAGTAACCATAATAGCATTTTTTGTTTTTGTAAACATTAATGCTCAAGAAAAAGATAAAAATGGAATTCTATTGACCGCACCAAAAGCTGTAAATCAATATGCTTTTCGCATTGGTGAATGGGATAGCACTTCCAAAGATTTATTGGCTTTAAACAAATGGAAAACTAATTCAGGAAAGCATAGGTTTTATGTTGATGAGAATGGATTGACGTTCATCGAGGAAGGGTTGAACGAAAAAGGTGAAATAATTCATAAAATTATCTATGATTATATTGAATCTACAGATAGCTGGGAAAATAACTATACAGAGATAGTAACAGGCAAAAAAGTAAAATACACTTCAAAACTAGTGAATGGAAAGATGACCGAATCCATTAAAAATGAAGGAAGTATAGATTCAACCAAATACACCATAGTTGCTCCTAATGTCTTTATTTACACTTCTGTACGTACCTATGGTAATGGATTTAAAATAGTTACTCATGTAAGTGTATCTACAAAAGAGATAGCTTCAATATAAGCAAAAAAAAATTCTATTAAGAACACTTGCATAAAACCTTCAAAATAAATTAATAATCCTTTTTATAAATGAGTAAAATGAAATATCTATTTATTATACCATTCTTTCTAACTATAATCATTATGTTAACGCTAGATTCTTTTAATAAAAAAGGCTGTAAAGATAGCAATGGTATCTCCAAGCAATTAACTATAGAACCGGGTGATTATAAAGGACTATGGAATTCGAAAACAATTAATAGAACATTTGAAAATTTACCGATCTCTGCAACCATCAAAGAAGTTGGTAGAGGAAAATTTGAGGGATTGTTTTTTATATCTAACAACTTGACCAGTTGCTGTAACAGTGGAGAAAGCGATGGTACTATTTCGTTTACAATTGAAAAAGGTGTTATTAATGATTTTATCTACAATGATGTAATTCCTAATTGTAATGGCTCTTTTACAGGAAACGGAAAAATCGCTCTTAAAAATTTAATATTATTACACATTCAAGGGAAAGACTGTGATGGCAATCATACAGGAACTATAACTTTATCAAAATGAAAGCTTACACTTCATGTATATTTCTTTTACAATCCAACTGTATAGCTACTCAAAAAACAAAGACTCCTTTTAATGATATAAACATTATTTTATCAATCCATTTACATGGCGATACATTAAGTAGTCTTGGTTATACAGAAGCCATAACTTTAGTAGAACAATTTAAAGTTTTTGTTATTGAATAAGTGAAAATTATAAATAGTATGAAAAAGGTTTATTGCATATATATACTTTCGTTATTGTGTAGTTTTACTTTTGTTAAGAGTACATGGCTACAAAAAAACAACGAAGATTACACTCTTTTTTACACCTCTAACGATAGTGAAAATTTAAAAGAGTATGAGTCTTTTTTAAAAAATGGGATCAATGTGGTTCATGATTTTTTTCAAGAGCCTTTCAATACAAATTTTGATATTTATATTCATCCCAATAGAGCTTCATTAGATAGTACTTGGCAAAAAGATTGGGGTATGTCTAATTTTAAATCACAATGTTGGATGGTTGCTAGTGGTGTTGCAAGCAAGCTTGATATTATTTCTCCAAAAAGATGGGATAGTTTAGCCTGTGAACATGTTTATGCTAATATAACAAAAACACAAAGACTCATCACACATGAATTGGTTCATGTGTTTCACGGTCAAAAAAATAAAAGTCCAGATTTTAGAAATGTTACAGGAATAGATTGGTTTGTTGAAGGGTTGGCAACGTATGTATCAGGTCAATGTGATGCAGATAGAATTGCTAAGGTTAAGAATGCTGTATTGGAAAACAAAGCGCCAACTAGTTTGAATAATTTTTGGAAAGGGAACTTAAAATATGGTCTGTCTGGAACCATGGTCATGTATCTCAATGAAAAATATGGACATGATATATTAGTTCACTTATTAGAATATAATGATGTTAAAGAAGTGTTTATGTTATTAAATACTACAGAATTAGAAATCCTTCAAGGTTGGAAAGATTATATAATAAACTTTTAATATAAAAACTATGAGTTCAAAACCAATATTACCTAATGTACTAAAAGAAATTAATTTATACGGAATTATAAGAATAGATTATTCCATGGAAGGGAATTGGAATCACAACTTAAAAGTACTATGGACAAGAGAAGATGGTTTTTTGGGATATGATGGCATAACCTTAGCCCACAAAACATATAACCCTTGTCTTGAATTATATTTTGATGGTTATTTTTTAGGTGTTAAGTGTTTTAAAAGAAGAGGGCACCTTAATGTTATAGATAAAGAATTGATTGAACTCATAATTAAATATATCGAGTTTGCAATTGAAGATGAAAAATAATAAAACCATGAGAAAAATAAGTATATTAGTTTTAACAATATTTTTGTTGGTTAATTGTAAACCTTCAGAAAAACAAAATAATTCACAAGCTCAGTTTATTGCTAAGGCTTCAGAAAATCCTGTGTATCCTGCTTTTAATAAACCTATTGACTTTGCATCTATAACGCAAGAAGATGTAATAGATGCGGTTGCATCTATTACGCAGATTAGCGATAATGCTCTTAACGAAATTATTTCGGTAAAAGAAGGGGAAAGAACATTTGATAATACCATGAAAGCTCTAGATAATCTTTATGGTAATCTAGATATGATTTCTTCCACTATCTATTTAATAGCATATACTCATCCAGATTCATTTATTAGAAATGAGGCTTTACAGTCAAATACAGTTTTAGATAAATACCTTAATGATATTAAGTTAAACGAAAATTTATATACGGCGGTAAAAACCTATGCTCAGAGTAAAGAAGCTCAAAATTTAAAGGGTTACCAAGCCAAGTTTTTATCAGAAACCATTACTAAATATGAGCAAAATGGTTTTGCTTTATCAAATACGGACCGTAACCAATTAAAAACAATTAATGACAAACTCTCAGCACTTGCACAACAATTTTCTAAGAACATAGCTTCGTATAAGGATTCTCTTATCGTTTCTGAATCAGATATAGAGGGACTGCCTGAAGGATATAAAAAAGCAAGAAAACTACAAAAAGGAAATTACAAAATAGACTTATCAAGTCCTTCGTATTTTCCATTTATGAGATATAGCAAATCTGACAAAGCTAGAAAGCAATTGTTTAAGAAATACTATAACAGAGCAGCCCCAGAAAACCTTGAAGTACTTCAACAATTATTGCAAAAGCGCCTTAAAAAAGCTAACCTTTTGGGCTATAAAACATTTTCTGAATATACATTAGAAAATTTAATGGCTAAAAACCCTTCTACTGTTTGGGAGTTTGAAACTAGTTTAAAAGACAAGGTAAAGGCTAAATCCAAAGAAGATATTAAAGAATTGCTGGCTATTAAAAATAGGGACGTAAAAGATTCTGATGTAATTAATAGATGGGAATATAGTTACTATACAAACATGTTAATTCAAGAAAAATACCAATTAAATTTAGAGGAAGTGAAACAGTATTTTATGCTAGATGATGTTATTGAAGGACTTTTTAAAATCACACAATCTTTATTTAACCTTGAGTATAAAGAAATTGAAAATCCGTCTGTTTGGCATGAAGATGTAAGAATGTTTGAAGTCTATCAAGATCAAAAAATAAAAGGCATTTTTTATTTGGACTTATACCCAAGAGATCATAAATACAATCATGCAGGTTGCTTTCCAATTATAAACGGAAGAATGACTGAAAAAGGGTATCAGCTCCCAAATGCAAGTTTGGTTTGTAACTTTTCAAAACCTACTGAAGACAAACCTGCTTTAATGCCACATGCTGAGGTAGTAACATTATTTCATGAGTTTGGACACGTTATTCACCATATTGTTACCAATGCAAACCTTCATTCTCAGGCAGGAACCAACGTAACCGAGGACTTCTCTGAAGCGCCTTCACAAATGCTAGAAAATTGGGCTTGGAAATATGATGTTATAAAACTATTTGCTAAACATTTTGAGACAAGAGAAGTTATACCACAAGAATTGTTTGATAAAATGTTAGCTTCTAGAGATGTTGGATCAGGAATAAAAGCTGCTAACAAACTGTTTTTTGGAACTTACGATTTGGCGCTTCATGATACGTATGACCCCTTTGGGGAAGAAAGCACTACAGATGTATTTAAAAATTTACAAAATGATATTATGCCCTTTCCGTATGTAGAAGGAACCCATTTTCAAGCTTCTTTTGGACATCTTAGAAATTATGGATCAACCTATTACGGCTATTTATGGTCTCTAGTATATGCACAAGATATGTTCTCCGTTTTTGAAGAAAACGGCATTTTAGATGAAATCACAGGATTACGCTTTAGAGATATTGTTTTGGCTAATGGAAATTCAAAAGAAGCTCTAGACTTAGTGAAAACGTTTCTAGAACGCGAACCTAACAACTTGCCTTTTCTAAAAGGGCTAGGATTGGAAACCCAATGAGAGAAAGCGGTTATTAGTAAATAATACATTATGAAAACAAAACTTAAAATTATTCTAACCCTAACAGTTGGATTATTATCAATAATTTCAGCATTTGCTCAAAAGCCAAAACCTTGTAGTTTGACATTGCAAGGAGATAAACTCATTGGGAAATGTGAAGAAGGTATTTTTACTAATCTTGAAATTAATTTAGGAAAAGAATATGTGGCTATTGATAGCTTGACACTTTTTAAAGCGCTTCCAAAAGAAGGCTCAGTAACTTTATTTGGGCAAAAAAAAGTACCCACACGATTTGAAATTACTAAACGTTCAGGTGTTCCACAAGTAATACTTAAGCCAGATAAAAACACGCCTAGGGTAGGTTGGTACACCTTTGATAATCCTATATTTAATAATAATACTATCAATTTTATAATTGATATGGATCCTATTGTACCTATTCAAAAAGAAGACCTTGAAGTAATTCTTCAAACCAGAAAATTGTTGAAGGATCCTTCAAAATGGCATCAAAACGATGATAGAATTTGCGATGATGATATTGAAAATGGAAAGTACAGTTTTTATTGTGCTTTAAATACAGCTTCAACTATGGTAGCTGGAGAGTATAACCATAGAAATGCGGTTATGCAAATAATGAGAAAACAAATTCAAAAGCGATATCCTCCAGGTAAAAAATGGAGACATAGGTTTAAAGATTATAACAACATGCCAGAAACATCCTTTAAGGATATTATAAACATTATTGATGAAGCAGAAACAATAATTAGAAAGGAATTGGAGAAGAAATCTAATTAATAATGAAATGAAAAAAACGAGACTACTTTTCGCTCTTTTATATTTAAGCTGTGTGACTATGTTTGCCCAAAGTACTGTCGCTCCTAAAATTATTGAAACAATTCCAGCTATAGGTGCCACTAATGTAGACACCAATATAAAAGAAATCATTATAAAGTTTGATCAAGATATGTCTCCGCACATGTCTATAATGTCTAGTCCTAACATGCCAAAAAAAGCGGGGAAACCTAAATGGCTTGATAAACGTACATTTTCTATTCCTGTTGAACTTTATCCTAATAACTTATATTCAGTAGTGTTGAACAGTTCTACTTTTAGAAATTTTAAAAGTGCTGAAGGAGTTTCTTTACATCCAGTTAGTTTATATTTTCATACAAAGACTATAGATTATAATAAGCACCATAAAGAAGCATTTAAAGAGCTTAGCCAGATATTACCAAGCAAATATTCTTATGCATCAAACAAGAATATAGGTTGGGAAACTCTATTAAAACAAAATGAATCAGCTTTTCAGAATGCAAAAACAACCAGTAAATTTACACTACTATTAACAAATATACTTGCGAAAGCAGAAGACCCACATATTTGGATAGAGTATGAAGGGAAACGCTATATTCCTAGCACAGCAAAGTTAGGAGAGATAAATTATAATTCAAAATACATAGCCTCAATCATACAAAACAAAAAGACTAGCAAATATGGGTTTATAGCTGGAAGCATTGAAAATGTAGCCTATATCTCCATACCTAACTGGAGTAATAATCTGGACGAATTGGTTTATAAGTTTCAAGATGAAAATAATACGATTGAGTTATCATTTGAAGATGTGCTAAAAGAACTATTTAAATACGAAAACCTTATTGTTGATGTGAGAGAGAATAGAGGTGGTAATGAAAATTATGCCAAAGCGTTTGCATCCTATTTTGCAAAAGATACCATTTCTTATGAAAAAGTGGTGAGTTATAATGAGCAAAGTAAAAAGTTTGACAATAGTCGCATAAAAAAAGTGTATCCTAACAAAAAGGAGCTTAATTATTCAGGTAATGTATATGTATTGTCTAGTTCGGCTGTAATGAGTAGTAATGAATCTTTTATTTTAATGATGAAAGCATTACCAAATGCCAATGTAGTTGGCGTCACAACCTACGGATCTTCAGGGAATCCTAAGGCCTATAATCTCTCAAATGGTATTAAAGTGTACTTGCCTTCATGGAAAGCTTTCACCCTTGAAGGAGATTTAATTGAAGGCCATGGTATTAAACCAAACATAGAAATAACAACCTCTGAAAAAGAGTTTGCAGATAGAGATGTACTTATTGATCAGGTGTTAAAAATGATAAAAAAATAGGATGTATACGTTTGCTATAAATCTAAATCATTTATGGAGCCATTTACATCAATGTTTGTAAGTGAGACTTTTAATCTTGGTATCTTTTCCAAGAAGCATCAATTAAAAAACACATAATCTCATGAAAATTTTATTAAAGAGTCTAAAATCAATAAAACTGGTTTATACATTATGTTTAGTACTAATGTCCACTTCTAGTTCTTTTGCTCAAAATTTTACAGGTCGTGTTACTTATATGTCACATAAAAGCATAGACTTAAAATTAGATAGTACTAAGTATGATCTTGAAACAAGAAACAAGCTACAAGGGTTTTTTACAAAACAATTTCAAGATGAATACGTCTTAGATTTTAGTGCAACAACATCTCTGTATTCTGAGCAAGACAAAATAAGTTTAAACTCAACATCTAAAATAGGTAGAGACAAACTTCATAAAAATTTCAAAACCAAATTCTATACTCGTAAGCTAGAGCTTTTAGGAAAGGTTTTCCTTATAGAAGACTCTATAAAAAGTAAAAACTGGGAAATAAAAAATGAAACAAAAAATATAGGTAATTACACTTGTACTAAAGCAACCTATAATTATAAGAAAAATGATTCTTTAATCAAGGTCACTGCTTGGTTTACAAAAGAGATTCCTGTAAGTAATGGCCCAGATATTTATGATGGTTTACCAGGACTTATACTACAGGTTGACGACGGTTTTTATGCTATTTTAAGCACTAAAGTTGAGTTGAATACAGAAAATACCATTAAACTACCAAAAGGTGGAAAAGTAGTTACACAGAATGAGTACGATGCTATTTATGCTGAAAAACAAAAAGAAGGAAAATCTAAAGCTAGAGCTTATTTACAGGGAATAGAATCATCAAAAAATTGATAATTAATTTAACGAAACATGAAAAACTACATTCTATTATTACTATTTACTGCTTTTTTGAGTTGCAAGGCACAAAACAATACGCCAATTAAAAAAGATGAATTAGGCATTAGTGTAAATGCGCCTAAAGGAGTACATCAGTATGCATTTCGTATTGGCGAATGGGAAACAGCTTATAAAGCCTTAATAAGCAGGTATGAGTGGAAAACTGGTACAGGGATTCACAAAGTATATGTTGCTGAAAATGGACTGACATTTGTTGAAGAAGCAACAGATGAGAATGGAAATTTAAAGCATAAAACTACCTACGATTATATAGAAGCAACAGATAGTTGGATAAATAACTATACTGAATTTGAAACGGGAAAAAAGGTACAATACACCTCAAAATTGGTAAATGGTGCTATGGTTGAAACCGTAAAAAATGATGAAGCTATTGATAGTATTACTTATACCCTACTCGACAATAATATCTTCTTATACACTTCAAAACGTAGTTATGGTAATGGGTTTTCTATAGTAACTCATGCTGAAGTTGCTACAAAAAAGTAATCCAACTAATTTTAAAAACTGCTAAATGAAGTTTAAAGAGATCAGCTTTTGTTTTGTAATAGTAGCTTTAATGTTTGCATGTTCAGATGTTACCAAAGACAATGAAAATAAAAATAGAGATGAAGTGAAAGAGGAAAAAATAGAGGTTCTGAATTTTGGTACTTTTCACATGAGATATACCCCAGATGCACATTCAGTGAAGTTTAATGAGAGAGACCTTAAAAACCAAAAACAGGTTCATACCATAGCTAAAAAATTAGCAGCTTTTAAACCTACAGTTATTTTAGTAGAAAAGGATCCAAAGTTTAATGACTCCCTTCAAAAACAATACAATAGTTATGTGGCTGATAAAAACATGTTCTTTGAGAACCCTTCCGAAGTAGAGCTTCTTGCATTTGAGCTAGGAAGATTAAGTGGTGTAAAAAGAATATATGGGATAAATCATAAAATAGCCTATAACTATAGTGTTGGATTTGAGATTTCTAATGCTATAGATTCTGTTTGGTATAATCAATTTTATACAAATCCTTTTAAATATTATCCTAAGCTAAATGTAAACCAAGATAGTTTAAGTGCTTTAGAAAAATTAATAATAACAAATAAAGATGAATATTTTGATTTTTTAATTTCTGTTAATGCAGATATGCTTACCCATGCTGGAACTGAAGATAAATTTGAAGGAGCAGACGAAGCGGCTAAATTCTACAAAAGAAACCTAAGAATGTATTCTAATTTAAATAGAATTAAACTTAAAGAAAACGATAGGGTCTTTATTTTAATGGGAGCCACTCATACAGCTTTTTTTAGAGATTTTATTAGCCGAAGCCCAAAATATAAAATGGTTAATACATTTAATTATTTAAAGTAAAATTCTAATCCTGTTAATGATAATTCAATGAAAAAACTAATTGTAATACTATGTTTTTCTTCTTTAATAGTTAGTATGTCTTGTAAAAAGAATATTGAAAAAGAAGGTTATGTAAATGTAGAAGGTGGGAAAATATGGTATAAAATTGTTGGAGATCGAAAAGGCACTCCTTTGCTGATTTTACATGGAGGTCCAGGTTCTAGAAGTTGTGCTATGATACCTGGTTACTCTCTTATGAAAAGCGAACGACCTATTATTTTTTATGACCAATTAGGCTCTGGTAATTCTGATAGACCAACAGATTTATCTTTATGGAGTATTGAACGATTTGTAAATGAAATTGATTATTTAAGAGAGGCTTTGGATTTAAAAGAACTTCATATTTTAGGACATTCTTGTGGTAGTACATTTTTATCTGAGTATCTCATTACCAAAAAACCAAAAGGGGTAAAATCAGTGATTTTTTCGCGTCCACATTTAAGTAGTCCTGATTGGAATAATGACGCTAAAATTTTGTTGTCTCATATGTCTCAAAGTATTCAAGATACCATAGCAAAATATGAAGCAGCAAAAAATTATACAGCTCCAGCGTTTCTTGCAGCAGCCGATTCATTTTATGTAAAGCATTTATCTAGAAAAAGTTGGCCATATATTCCAAATATAGAATGTGATAATGTGCCTGATTTTAATGAACAAGTATATAACTATATGTGGGGACCAACGGAGTTTAAAATTACAGGAATACTCAAAGATTTTGATAGAACACCTGATTTCAAGAATATTAAAGAACCTATTCTTTTTATTGCTGGAGAATACGATGAAGCTAGACCAGAAACCATATATAAATTCCAGAAGCTTTCTAATAATTCAAGTGTAGAAATTATTGATGATGCAGCACACATGACAATGATTGACCAACCTGAAAAAGTCGCTGAAGCAATCAGTAGGTTTCTTAAAAAAGTTGAAAATGGTTAAAGAAAAACCAATGAAAAAAATAATAATCTTATTTGGGTTGTTTTTAACCATAACATGTTTTGGTCAAAAAACAACCAGACAATTAAAAACAGTTACTTTTTCAGGTAATGGCTACCAACTTGGTTTGCAACATGGAAAAACACTAAAAAAAGAAATCAACGATATTATAGTTGCGTGGAAAAAAAATACTTCTAAACAGTTGGGTAAAGATGCCAATGTTGTTATAAAAGATTTTTTTGAATATGCTAAATTTCATGACGCTATTAAAAAGTGGACTCCAGAACTTTATGAAGAAATCAAAGGAATTGCAGATGGAGCCAACCAAGAGTTTAATAATATTTTAGTACTAAATCTTATAGATGAGTTTTGGGTATACATAAATAACTTAAGTAATCATCACTGTAGTGGTTTAGGTGTGCCAGCAAGAAATGGTAATCCAAGTTATATTTCACAAAACATGGATTTAGATAACTATACAGATGGTTTTCAAGTGCTCATGCGATTAAAAAGAACTGAGAATAGACCAGAGCAATTAATATTAACACATCCGGGCTTAATTGCTCTCAATGGGCTAAATGAAGAAGGTATTGGTGTATGTGTTAATACCATCATGCAGTTAAAAGCATCTTCAAGTGGTCTCCCAGTGGCCTTTATTATAAGGCGTATAATAAATTCAACTATGAAAGAAGATTTGCTATCCTTTATTCAAACCGTAAACCATGCTTCTGGTCAAAACTATATTATTGGAATTAAGGAAGAAATTTTTGATTTTGAAGCTTCAGCTAATAAAGTGGTTCGTTTTAACCCAAACAATGATAACGGAACGGTTTATCATACCAATCATCCTATTGTAAACGATGACATGAAACCCCAATTTAAAAGATTTGATCCTAATTTAAAAGAAGAATTAAAACCTGTTAAATCTAATAGTTATTTGAGACTTAAAGCTGTAGAAAAAAGAATGACATCAAATACAAGTATTAATGATGTAATTATTAAGGAGGCTTTGCGCTCAAAAGATGATAAAAATAATCCTGTGTGTAGGGCTAATAATAATGGATACGGATTTACATTTGCATCTGTTGTTATGACACTTTTAGGAGAACCAAGTATCCAAGTTGTTGCTGGTCCACCAGATGAATCTGAGTATAAAACGTATAGTTTTAGCTCTAAAAAGTAATCAAATTTAAATAGCATAAACAGCATGTATTCAATAATTTGGAGATATAAAATAAAGAAAGGAAGTGACAAAGAGTTTGAATTCGAATATGGAAAAGAGGGAGCTTGGTCAAACCTATTTAAGAATTCAAACAATTATTTAGGTTCATTTTTACATAAAAGTTTAGATATGAATCAAATGTATCTTCTGATTGATACTTGGACAAGCGAACAATCTTATAAAGATTTCATAAATTTAAATGGAAGCGTTTACAATAGTCTAAGTTCCCGATTTGAAAAATTATATGACTCAGAAGAAAATATAGGCGCTTTTAATGCTATAAATTAAACAGCATCAAAATTGATTGGTTTTTAACCTAAACATTGATAAACATTACTCCTTTATACCATGAATAAATACGTCACCCTATTTTTTATATTAATCGTTACATGCACGAGTTCCTGTTGTCAAGAAGAAATAAAGAATAATTCTTCAAAAAAAGAATTTAATATTCTATTTATTGGCAACAGTCTTACTTACACTAACAACCTGCCGGAGCTTGTAAAGAAAAAGGCTGAACTGCAAGGAATAAAGATTGACACTAAAATGGAAGCATTTCCTAATTACGCGATAATAGATCACTGGAATGATGGGGAAATTCAAAAACTAATTTCTAGTAATAAATATGACTTTGTCATTATTCAACAAGGATCTTCATCTCAAAATAATGGTAGAGAAATTCTTATAGAATATGGTGAAAAATTCAGTGATTTGTGCAAATTAAATAATACGAAACTTTGCTATTTTATGGTTTGGCCATCTTTAAGTAACTATCATACTTTTGAAGGTGTTATAACAAACTATACAGATGCAGCATCAATCAACAACTCAATTTTGCTTCCAGTAGGAAAAGTATGAAAGGATTATTTTGA
>TARA_R110002033_G_scaffold169130_1_pt1 | contig 12109 bp, 12 predicted proteins | sample TARA_R110002033 | Tara Oceans TARA_R110002033 (sample SAMEA4397051) | marine metagenome | biome: Polar Biome; feature: [SRF] surface water layer (ENVO:00010504); material: water (ENVO:00002006), including particulate matter (ENVO:01000060) such as... | depth 5 m
CAGCATTAAACAGCATTTTGCGAATAAAATAAATTAATCAAGTTGTTGAAGCATTAACTACATTTTCATACATATCATATTCGTTTTAAGGAAGAGTCATGTCGTTCAAAAAGGTTTCTGTTATTGGTTTAGGCTACATTGGTTTACCAACTGCTGCAGTTTTAGCGTCACGCGGTTTAGAAGTTGTTGGTGTTGATGTTAATCAACAAGCCGTTGATACAATAAACGAAGGTCGTATTCATATTGTAGAACCGGATCTAGACATAGTTGTTCGTGGCGTAGTCACTACCGGAAACCTTCGCGCGACAACAATCCCAGAAGCCGCTGAAGCCTTTATGATTGCAGTGCCAACACCCTTTAAAGAAGGTAATGCGCCAGATCTTAAATACATTGAAGCGGCAGCAAAAGCCATTGCGCCAGTATTAGAAAAAGGTAACTTGGTTATTCTAGAGTCAACATCGCCAGTCGGTGCAACAGAAAAACTATCAGCTTGGTTAAAAGAGGCTCGTCCTGACTTAACGTTCCCACAAGACTTAGGTGACAGTGCCGACATCAAAATTGCGCATTGTCCAGAACGTGTGTTACCTGGTTACGTACTACAAGAATTAGTCTCTAACGACCGCGTTATTGGTGGCATGAGCAAAGCCTGTAGTTTGAGAGCGGTAGAGCTGTATGAAACCTTTGTCCGTGGCGAGTGCATTATCACCAACGCCCGTACGGCAGAGATGGCAAAATTAACTGAAAATTCATTCCGAGATGTGAATATAGCGTTTGCTAATGAATTGTCGGTTATTTGTGACAAGCTTAAAATCAATGTGTGGGAGCTAATTAAACTGGCTAACCGCCACCCTCGAGTAAACATCTTAAGCCCAGGTCCTGGTGTTGGCGGCCACTGTATTGCGGTTGACCCATGGTTTATCGTAGATAGTTGCCCAGACGAAGCTAATATTATTCGTCAAGCGCGTTTAACTAACGATGCAAAGCCATTTTATGTAATCGATCAAATTATTAAAGCGGCAGATCAATTTAAAAAGCCTGTTATTGCTTGTTTAGGGTTAGCATTCAAAGCCGATATCGATGATTTACGTGAAAGCCCTGCGTTGCAAATAGTAGAGCATTTAGCGGGTTTAGGTATAGCAGATGTGCTTGCAGTAGAGCCGAATATAAAAAATTTACCCAATAAGTTGGCCGAGAAAAATGTTGAGCTAGTGACACTGGAATCCGCCCTCGAAAAAGCCAATGTCATTGTAGTGCTAGTAGATCATAAACAATTTAAAGCAGCTGATAAAACGCAGTTTGCAACTAAAGTGGTTATTGATACAAGAGGAATTGTTTAAATGAAATATCTCGTTACAGGAGCGGCAGGCTTCATTGGTAACTTTGTCGCTGAGCGTTTATGTGACCAGGGTCATGAGGTTGTCGGATTAGACAATTTAAATGATTATTACGATCCTAATTTAAAAATAGCGCGACTAAAACGAATTGATCACCTAAGTTTATTTCGATTTATTAAAATGGATATAGCAGATAGAATTTCTATAGCAAAACTGTTTGATACAGAAAAATTTGACCGAGTTATCCACTTAGCTGCGCAAGCTGGTGTTCGTTACTCGATAGAAAACCCTATGGCCTATATCGATTCAAACCTTGTAGGCATGGCAACCATTTTAGAAGGTTGCCGTCATAACAAAGTGCAGCATTTGGTCTATGCTTCATCAAGCTCAGTGTATGGCGCCAATACCAAAATACCTTTTGCAGAAGAAGATAGAGTAGATCACCCTGTATCACTGTATGCCGCAACTAAAAAATCAAATGAGCTGATGGCGCATACATACAGCCATCTGTACTCACTACCTACTACAGGCTTACGCTTCTTTACAGTTTACGGGCCATGGGGGCGCCCAGATATGGCACCATTTTTATTTACAGACGCAATTGCTAATGATAGAGAGATTAAAGTATTTAATAATGGTGAAATGCAGAGAGATTTTACCTATATAGACGACATTGTTGAAGGGATTATTCGAATTCAGGAGCATGTTCCGAGTGTTAATTCTAATCGAGTAAAAGAAGGTTCACATTTTTACCGCTTATTTAATATTGGTAACAATAAACCTGTACAACTCGAGTATTTCATAAACACAATTGAAAATGCACTTGCCAAAAAAGCAAATAAAAAGTATTTCCCGATGCAAAATGGTGATGTTGTTCGTACTTATGCAGATATCGAGCAGTTAGATAAACAAATAGACTTTAAGCCAGAAACAAACCTACAGAACGGTATTAATAATTTTGTAAAATGGTACATGGAATTTTATAATAAATGATAAACTCTTTTTCTGAACTAAAAGATTATATAAAACATGATCATTATAGGGTTTATAAATCTATAACTAAACTTAGTGTTGTTAGACATTTTTTTTTTGGTGAGTCTTTTAAATATGTCTTTCGGTTAAGAGTTTGTGCTTATCTAAATGGCAAAAGTAAGGTATTATATTTTATTTCTAAAGTGATATTGAGGCACTATAAGTATAAATTTACTATTTGCATTCCTGAGAAAACGATTATTGGCAAGGGTTTTTATATAGGTCATTTTGGCAATATATTTATTTCGCCTAAAGCTGTTCTAGGTGAAAACTGTAAAATTTCACAAGGTGTTACTATTGGTCAGGTATCGAAAGGGATAAATCAAGGTGCGCCAATTATTGGCGATAATGTGTATATTGGTCCAGGCGCTAAAATCATTGGAAATATTTTAATTGGCAGGAATGTCGCTATTGGAGCTAATGCTGTTGTAACTAAAGATATTCCTAGTGATTGCTCTGTCGGAGGTGTCCCAGCAAAAATAATTTCAAATAATGGGTCGTCTAACTATATAAACAATACTCTTTATAGTGAACAATGAAATGAGTGTTATTAAAGGTGTTGTATGGGTTTTTTCTGCAACAATCCTAACCCAGTTAATAAATCTAATAACCTTACCGTATATTTCAAGGCAGTATGATGAATCTGCTATATCTTCTATAGGTATTATAACGTCAGTATTAACACTATTTTTAATATTTAGCTCTTTTCGTCTTGAATTTTTTATAGTAAAAAAAGATGAAGCATTAGTAGCCCGCTTTACTCAAAGCCTTTTCCTTTTAACAGCTTTTGCTGCGGTCATTTATTCATTCTTTTTGCTTGGATACTTAGTTTATAAAGGGATCGAACTTTCTTGGTACAGTTATTTTTTATTATTACCTTATCTGATAGGTGCTTTTTGGCAAAATATAGCAACATTTACAATAACTAGATCTGGGCATTTTCACCAATTAGCTTTCTTGAAAATTGCTAGAGCCAGTGTATTACTCGCAATGATGTATTTACTTAATACATTTCAATTGTTTGGGATTATTTGGTCATTAGTTGCTTCAGTTATATTGCCTTTATGTTTTTATTTTTATTGGTACAAACAAGAGTTGTTTGGTATTTTTACAGGTATTCACGAGAAGTTCCTGTTGTTAAAAAATGATCTTTTTAAAAATTACCATGCTGCAATTCAAGCGATGTTCAATGTTGTTAATGTACAGTTTGTTGCTTTTTACATAATTTCTTTTGAGTCGCAGAAAATAATTGCTTCTTATTTCTTTATGGAAAAGATTTTAAATGCACCATTAAATTTATTGGCTAGTAGTTTACGGCAGGTTATATATAAACATTTTGTTGATAATAAAAATAACACGAAAAAGCTACTAAAAAGCTACTTTTTAACTCAGTTAGTATTGTTTTTTGCATCTTTATTGATGGCTTTAATTATATTGTCTCTTGGAACTGAGTTGATAAACTTCATCCTAGGAGACGGATGGAATGAAGTCGCTTTATTATTAAACGCATATGTTTTTATAATAGTTATGCAAATCATAAACATCCCTTGTACATCACTTTATCTTTCAATTGATAAAATGAATGTTATGTCGCATTTAGAAACAGCTCTTCTACCTATCAAAGTGCTTATAGCGATCTATTCGATCATGAATGAAATGGATATATACAGTTTTATTAAATTATCATCTGTATTTGTAGTTATTTATTACTCTATAGTTAGTTCAATTTTGTACTACTTATTACTTAATAGGGATAAGTAAATATGGTGATTAGATTTTCTTATTTATCATTGTTTTTCTCCTTTGGGATACTTTTTTTTAGCCGTGCTTTTACATTCTTATTCGAAATGATGCCAGAGGGCTCTGCGAGTATTTTATTTACACCAATAAGTTTGATCTTCTATGTCGTTTCTTTGTATATTATTATTCATAAGATTAAGTATAAGAGTAATTTAAATGTTTTATTACAATCTTCGTTCTTTCCTTTAATCATTTGCTCTGTCGCATTTATCTCCAGTTTTTTTTCTATGTATGCTGGTCCGTCATTTATAGCGTCAAGCGCTTTAACGGGAACTTTTTTATTTGCAGCGGCTTTAGTCATTTGTAACGATGAGGATGCGTTAGTCAAAATAGTTGTTACTCCCTTGTTATTGGCTTTATTAGTAAGTATATTTTTCGCGATTTTCATACCTTCAATTGGAATTGATGATGGCAGTGAAGACCCCCATCATTTAGGTTTGTGGCAAGGCATTTTTGGGTTTAAAAATATTCTTGGTAGAACAGCTGTATTTACAATGTTATTTATGTTATTTAGCTATTTTAGAGGGGGGGGGTATAAATGGTTTGTTTGGTTAATCCCTATTATTTGTTTACTTATGAGCAAATCAACAACACCTATCATATGTTTTATTGTTGTTTTAGCGTCAATATATATTTTGAATTTTTATAAAAGAATCTCTATTGCTGCTAGATTAATTAGTATTCCAATAATTATTGCCCTTGGGTTTATTGGGTTTTCTATTGTTACCTTTATTATTACCGATATTTTTGATAAAGATTTAACAGGTTCAGGACGCACAGAAATGTGGAGTATCATCTTAAATAATATTGACTATCAATTTTTCGGCTATGGTTTTGGGGGGGTATTTTGGGGCGAAGGGCATCCGGCAGAATATACGATAGGTAGGCTTTATTACCATTTAGGCCATGCACACAATGGCATGGTTGATGCTTTTATTGATATGGGTTATGCGGGACTTATTATATATCCACTCGCTATTTTGACCCCTTATTTTGTAGCAATAAAAAGATTATTTATAGGAGATTCAACATATACATTACCCTTGATTTTTTTGACGTTTTTAATGTTTTATTCAATAAGCGGTAGTTCATTTATAAAGCAAAATAATATATTATTTTTATTTTATTGCGTTGCCACTATTTACCCTGCATGGAAAAGAATAAATGAATGTCATATTAGTTGTCGCTAGCTTGGGCGTTGGCGGTACAGAACAAAAAGTTATTCGCTTAGCTAATTATTTTATGGCTGAGGGGAAGAGCGTAGATGTGCTATCTTTATCTTTGAATAATTCACAAAAAGATAAACTTAATAATGGTGTGAAATTTACCATTATCGATACCAATAGCAATATTAAGGCCCGATGGTGTGCTAAAAAGCGTGTTTTTAATTATTTAAAAAAACAGCAATCTAGCGTTGAAAATGCAACTTCAATTTTTTATTTCAATTATTACCCAGCCTTATTTATATCGTCAAAACTTATAAAGCAAGTTGTATTCATCAATACGACTCATTTACTTCGATTTATTAGTAAAGTTAAGCAGAAAATTGCTATAAGAAAAATGCAATATGCAGACGCTATTGTAATGGGGAACAGCGAATTAGCTAACGAGTTTAAGCGTTTTAATCAACTAAAAAATACCCGGTTAGAAGTTTTACAAAATGGGATAGAGACTAATTTTCCTATTAAGGAATGTTATCAAGTAAACGATGTATTTAAATTGGTGGTTGTTGCAAGGTTACGGCCAGAAAAAAGACATTCAGATATTTTTAAAGCGATAAAAATATTATTAGATAAAGGCTTTAAAGTAGAACTTGATTGTATTGGCAGCCAAGTTTTAGATGGTCAGGAAGAACAGTTAAAGCAAGTGGTAAATAATTTGAGTTTACAAAACTATGTTAATTTTTTAGGTGAAAAAAATGATGTAAGGCTGCTACTGCCAAATTACGATGCATTTGTTTTACCTTCTAATGATACGTTTTCAAATGCGTTGCTTGAAGCTATGGCTGCTGGCTTACCGGTGCTGGGCGCTAATGTAGGAGGCTCACCAGAAATTATTAGTGATTTAAATGATGGTTTGTTATATGAATTTATGAACCAGAACGATTTAGCAGATAAATTAGAAGGTTTGATATTAGATGATAAATTTCGGAAAAGGCTTGGTTTTAATGCAATTGGTAAAATAAATAAAAATTTTTCTAGCGATTGTATGTATAAAAAATATGAGGCGTACATTAATGAATAATGTATTAATAAGATTGTATTTATTTTTTATTAAAAACTCTTTATAAGTGTGAGCTTTGCAAGCAAACTCGGCGTAAAAAATGGCAAAGATTATCGTTTAATAGGTAAAGTTGATTTTGGAACGGGGCCTTATCTTATAGAGATAGGTGATCATGTAAGTATTATGACATCTAGTTTTGTTACTCATGATGGTGGGGTTTGGATCATACATGAAGAGTATCCTAAAATTGATTTAATAGCCCCAATCAAAGTGGGTACTAATGTATTCATTGGTGTTGGCTGTGATATATTGCTTGGAGCGAGCATTGAGGATAATATTTTTATTGGAGCTGGAAGTATAGTTAAAGGTCGCTTAGTGAAAAACAGTGTATATGCAGGGATACCAGCTAGACGCATAAAATCATTAAAGGATTATATACACCAATGCACTGAATGTGCATAAGCACAAAAGGTATCATAAACAAAAAATCATTTCTAATTAATGAATATTTTAAATAAAGGTGAATAAGCAATGCCGAACGCTATATTTTTTTATCGAATTTCAAGATGGTTTTTTGAACGAAAAATACCATTAATACCTAAACTTTTTCAGCTTCTAATATTTGTTATTTATAACTGTAGAATTCCAGGTTCTGCATCAATTGGTAGAGGAAGTTTTTTTGTAGTTAAAGGTATAGGTGTATCTATTCATGATAAAACAGTTATTGGTCAAAACTGTGTTATAGGTATTGGTGTTAAGGTCGTTGGGAAAAGCCCTTTCACTAATGTATCGAATATTGGGGATCGGGTTTTTATTGGCCCTGGAGCAGTCTTGATTGGTCCTATTATAATTGAAGATAATGTAATCATAGGGGCCAATGCTGTTGTCACAAAAAGTATACCAAAAGGTTCTATTGTTGGTGGCATTCCTGCAAAAATAATAGGCCATATTGATGATTTAGATTATGATATTTTTCATAATTTATCGACTGATCAGTCCATTGCTGAATTTATGCAACGAAAATAAGGTTTTTAGTTTGTTTACTTCAACATTTTATAAAAATGCACCTGTAATGTTTCAAAATTTATTGATTTCTGCACGCGCGATCATCAGATTGAAATTACGTGACAATACTGAAAGCAAATGCTTTTTAAAAAACATTGAAAATAACGAATATGATAAAAATAAGCTCGATTATTATATTGGAAAAAGTTTGAGAAGCGTACTAACTAACGCTATTGAAAATGCCACATTCTATGGAAAGTACGATTCGAATAGCTTGAAATCTTTCCCCATACTGACAAAAGAAGATTTACGGAGAGAGCCTTCAGGTTTTTTCTCTAAACAAAAACCCAAGATCATAGTAAAAGGATCGACAAGTGGTACTACCGGTTCGCCCCTGATGATCCCACAATCTATGGAGTCTGTAGTTAAAGAGTTTGTTTTTGTTAAGCGTTTGCTTCAATGGGCTGGTTATAAAAAAGGCGATAAAAGGGCGTGGTTACGTGGTGATTTAATTGTGCCGTTAGAGCAAAAAACAGGCACTTTATGGCGGTATTCTTTTTTTGAAAAAATGTTGATGTTATCAACCTTTCATTTATCAAAAGAAACAATGCAGCTGTACATTGATAAAATGGTGAGTTACAAAGTTGATATAATTCAAGCATATCCCTCATCAATTGTGTTATTAGCAAGATTTTTAAAAGAAAATAATGATTATTACCCTTCAAAATTAAAGTCAATCATTACCTCTTCTGAACAGTTAACGAAAGATGATAGGGCGTTAATAGAAGAGCGTTTTCAGTGTAAAGTATTTGACTGGTATGGCTTATTTGAACGAGTTGCTGCAATTACGAATTGTGAACATGGACGTTACCATTTACTTACAGATTATTCATATGTAGAGCTTGTGCATGTATCAGATAAGGTATATGAAATAGTTGGGACTAACTTTAACAATAAATATTACCCGCTTATTCGTTATAAAACAGGTGATCAAATAGTTTTAAGTGATGAAAAAATGTGCCCTTGTGGGCGTGTTTATCCTATGGTAAAAGAAATTATAGGTCGCCAAGTGCAGCACGTTTATAATATCAATAAAGATAAAGTATACGCTTTAGATCAATGTGTAAAAGAGACAAAAGGGGTAATAGGTAGCCAATTTGAGCAATTTAAATATGGTGAAATAACTATTCATCTTATTGTTAATGATGAATTTGATGATAAACAAAAAACGATAATAGAAAACGCAGTTAAATCACGTCTTGGTTCAGAAATGCAAGTTGTTTTTAGCTTTGTTAAAGAATTAAAAAAGACAAAAAATGGAAAGACAATTCAAGCTATTTGTCATATAAAGGGAAGTTAATGAACTTAATGATAGGGACTAGCATAGAGGGGCAAGGTGGTATTGCTTCTGTACTGCAACAATATCGACAATACGGATTATTAGAAAAGTGGGATTTTAAGCTGATCGTCAGTCATAAAGAAAAGGTTAACATAGTTTTATCTATACTTATTTTCGTTAAGTGTATAATACTATTATTTTTTTATTTTTTAAGATACAACGTTGGCTTTGTGCATATACATATGGCATCTAATGGTAGTTATAAGCGAAAGGCGCTCCTTGTTAGGCTTATTAAATTTTTAGGTGCTAAGGCTATTATTCACTTACACGGAGGAGGGTTTAAATTATTCTATGAATTATCACCTATAGAAAAGAAACGTCATATTTTAAATACCTTTCTTAAAGCAGATAAAACAATTGTTTTATCTAAAAGTTGGTATGAATGGTTAGTTGATGTTTTAGGTGATTCATCAAAAGTATCCATTGTTTATAATGCAACTGAGCAAATTTGTGATAATCCCGATCCTATTTCCGGGCATATTTTATTTCTTGGCCGTTTAGAAGAAGCTAAGGGGGTTAGTGACTTAATTTATGCATTTTCGAACCTTACTTTCGTGTACCCGCATATAACTTTAACGCTTGGTGGTACAGGTAACTTCGATTTTTATAAATCACTTGCAGCGCAATTAGGGGTTCAAGACAAGGTTACTTTTGCTGGCTGGGTAAGTGGCGGTGATAAACAATTAATATTTAGAACTGCAGATATCTATTGTTTACCTAGTTATAAAGAAGGCTTTCCGATGGGTGTAATCGAAGCTATGTCGAGCCATTTAGCTGTCATAGCGTCAGACGTTGGAGGGATCCCTGACGCTATTGAACATAATACTACTGGATTGTTATTTAAAGCGGGTAAACGCGAACAATTAGAACAAAATTTAGAAAGCTATCTTTCTAATGAAAAGCTTAAAAATTCGATTAAAATAAAGGCATTTGAAAAATTCAATGATGAATTTTCATTTGATGTTGTAATTCCTTCATTAGAAAAAATTTATAATGAAATTATTTAAATTAAATAAGCTAATGCTTGAGCAAGCAAAGATCACTAACTATAGTGGTGCCGATCCGTTTGATGGTTTAAACAGTGTGTTATTTAATGTTGTGCCCAGTCTGAAAAAAGGATTATTTGGCCTAGCGTGGATTCAGTTACATAAGCGCTTAGCTATTAACCTACGGCCGTTGTTTGGTATTCCTAAAATGCGTAATCCGAAAGGGGTTGGCTTGTTTATCTTAGGGCTACTTGAAGATTACCAAGCCACAGGACAAGCTGAATATTTACAAGAAGCGATCAAATTAGCGGATTGGCTACTTACGCAACAAAGTAATCGTGATGAATGGCAGCATAGTTGTTGGGGTTATCATTTTGACTGGAATGCCCGCGCTTTTTTTGTTCCAAAAGGCAAGCCTAATATCATTACCACCATTTATATCGCTCAAGCATTGTATGCATTAAGTGAAGTTACTGGTGAATGTAAGTATCGTGAACCTGCGTTGGATTCCGCTCATTTTATTGTAAAAACGCTATATAGCGAGGTTGAAGGGCGCCATTTTTTTGCGTATATCCCAGGTGAAACCGCCTTTGTACATAATGCAAACCTTTGGGGAGCTGCGTGGGTAGCAAAAGTAGCGTCATTAACCAATAATGTCGAGTATAAAGAATTGGCTTTAAATGCTGCTCGGCAATCAGTAAGTGAGCAAGGGCAAGATGGATCATGGGTTTATGGTGGCCGCCATCATCATCAATTTATTGACGGCTTTCACACCGGTTATAATCTTGAAGCACTTAGAATGCTTAGTGATGTGTTAATGATTGACGAGTTTGAGCCAGCGATCGACCTTGGTTTTACATATTATAAGAAGCACTTATTTGAGGATGATGGTACTGCCAAATATTATAATAAAAACCGCTTTCCATTAGATATGCATAGTGTATCACAAGCTATTTTCACACTATTGAAAGTAGGTAAAACTCCAGCTGATTTTACTATGGCAGATAAAGTTATTAGTCGTGCAATTGACACCTTGTATTTACCCAAACAGCAACGCTTTATTTATCAAAAAAATAAATACTTTAGTAACAACATTAATTATATCCGTTGGACCCAAGCATGGGTTTATTATTCCTTTGCTTATTTTAATCGTATAAAAGTTGATCATACATAACCTAATAATTCACCGAATTTCAATCTCATAAAAGCACGGATTAATCACATAATGAAACGTATTGATTTTTTAAAATCCCCGATGGATATTGCATCCATGTCTGGAACAGTCAGTTTTATTGAAACTAGAATAGAAAAAGGTGAGTTTTTACAGCATGTAGTTGTTAATGTAGCTAAAATTGTCAATATGCAAAAAGACTCTGTTTTAGCTGCGTCGGTTAAAGCCTGTGATGTAATCAACATTGATGGTATGGGAGTTGTGTTTGGTGCTCGATTCTTAGGTCATGATGTACCTGAACGCGTAGCTGGCGTTGATTTATTTCATGAGTTACTGAAAATGAGTGCCAGGCGGGATTTTCCTGTGTTTCTTTTGGGTGCAACAGAAGAAGTCGTAACTAAAACCACAGAAAAAGTTCAAGTACTTTATCCAAACTTGAAGGTAGTTGGCTTTAACGATGGTTACTTCTGGGATGATGAAGAAGCCGTTGTGAATAAAATTCGTCAGTCAGGTGCAAAGCTGTTATTTGTCGCAATAACTTCCCCTAAAAAAGAGAATTTCATAAATAAATGGCAAGACAAGCTAGGGGTTGATTTTGTAATGGGTGTGGGGGGCACATTTGATGTGGTTGCTGGTAAGGTAAAACGTGCGCCGATATGGATGCAAAATGCGGGTTTAGAATGGTTTTATCGTGTGTTACAAGAACCCGGCCGTATGTGGAAACGATATCTGGTTACAAACTCTAAGTTTGCTATTTTACTATTAAAAGAAAAATTTCTTACTAAATAAGATGATTAATTATGGATTCGCAAAAAGCTTTAGATGTTGAAAAAGATAGCTATACATTTCTGTATCGACTCATTGATATCTTAATTATTATTATTTGTTTCAACTCAGCACTTCTTTTATACGGCGCAGATTTTTCTAAAGATTACTTAATTGTATTAATTTTTACCCTACTTGTTTATTCCTACTTATCAGAATCATTTCAACTGTACCGTTCTTGGCGGGTAGGAAAGTTTTCAAGAATGATAGGTTCATTATGTTTAGTTAAACTTTTTTGTTTTTTTATTGTCGCATCGAGTTTATTCCTCCTTAAAGAGTCTGAATCATATTCTCGTATTATCATTGTTGGTTGGTTTACATTATCGATTACATC
>TARA_R110002033_G_scaffold120893_1_pt1 | contig 12101 bp, 8 predicted proteins | sample TARA_R110002033 | Tara Oceans TARA_R110002033 (sample SAMEA4397051) | marine metagenome | biome: Polar Biome; feature: [SRF] surface water layer (ENVO:00010504); material: water (ENVO:00002006), including particulate matter (ENVO:01000060) such as... | depth 5 m
AGAACTTCCTAAAAATATAAATTTTTGAATATCTGCTTTATGAGCTGCATCGATTAAGTTATTTTGAATCTGCAAATTCTCCATTAAAAATGGATACGGATTTTCATTATTTGCTAAAATCCCACCAACTCTGGCTGCAGCATCAATAATAATATCTGGTTGTTCTTTATTAATAAAATCAATAACTGCTTGCTGATTTCTTAAATCGAGTTCGGCACTGGTCTTACCTATTATGGTTTTATAACCTTTAGCCTCTAGGGCTCGCCAAACAGAAGAACCTACCATTCCACGATGACCAGCAATGTATATTTTTGAATCTTTAGATATATTACTCAAAATAATTCATAGTTTTAAAACCTCCTTCATCAAGGTATTGTTGTTCTTTCATCACCTTAATATCACCTTGCATCATGTCTTTAACTAAAGCGGCTAAATCATATTTACATTCCCAACCTAATTTATTTTTTGCTTTAGAGGCATCACCTATCAGTAACTCTACTTCTGTTGGTCTAAAATAACGAGGGTCAACAGCTAAAACTTCTTTACCAATTTCAACTTGATACTTAGGGTTGTTACATTTTGTAACGTAAGCTTTTTCATCTTCGCCTTCACCTTTAAACTCTAACTCTATACCAACTTCTGCAAAACTCATATGAACGAAATCTCTAATTCTAGTCGTCTTACCTGTTGCAATCACCCAGTCTTCTGCCTCATCAGCTTGAAGAATCATCCACATCATACGAACATAATCTTTGGCGTGTCCCCAATCTCTTTGAGCATCTAAATTTCCTAAATGAAACTTATCTTGCAATCCTAATGCAATTCTAGAAACTGCTCTTGTAATTTTACGTGTTACAAAAGTTTCGCCTCTAATTGGAGATTCGTGATTAAATAAAATACCATTACAAGCATACATACCATAAGCTTCTCGATAATTTACGGTTATCCAATAGGCATACATTTTTGCAACTGCATATGGTGACCTTGGATAAAATGGTGTTGTTTCTGACTGCGGCACTTCTTGTACTTTACCATATAACTCTGAAGTAGAAGCTTGGTATATTCTGGTTTTCTTCTCTAGGCCTAATAAACGTACGGCATCTAAAATACGTAACGTCCCTAAACCATCTGCATTCCCGGTATATTCTGGAATTTCAAATGACACAGCAACATGACTCATTGCTGCTAAGTTATAAATCTCATCTGGTTGAATTTCTTTTATCAATCGTATTAGATTGGTACTATCCGTCATATCACCATAGTGTAAATAGAAATTTTGATGATCTACATGTGGATCTTGATATAAGTGATCTATTCGGTCTGTATTAAATAAAGAAGAACGACGTTTTAATCCGTGAACTTCATATCCTTTTTTCAATAAAAACTCACTTAAATAGGCACCATCTTGCCCTGTAACTCCTGTGATAAATGCAACTTTACTCATTAAAATAATTCTCGATTTTCGTGCTTAAAACTGCACTTGATAATTTTGACACAAATTTAACTAAAATAGTAGGACTTTATAATTCTATTTGACTTTTTCAAAAATATAGCCCTATATATTACAATTTTACCCTCTCATTTATTTTACTAAAAACCAAGCATTTAATAACTCTTCTCGGTTATAAAGCATTCGTTTTTTAGTCTCCCAATCAATTACTTCGAAACCAGCGTGTTCACAAATTGCCTGACCTGCAGCTGTATCCCACTCCATCGTTGGTGCAAATCTAGGGTAGCAATCTGCCTGTCCTTCTGCAACCATACACAACTTTAACGAACTTCCTTTTGAGATTAAATTTACCTCGCCATGTTTTTGTCTCATGTCTGCAACATAAGTTTCTGTTTCTGGTGACATGTGAGACCGACTTGCTACAACAGTAAATTTTTTATCATTGCGCTCTAAAGGCAATTTCTGACCCAATTTTAATAAATCATCAATATTATAATCATCAATATCCACCTTAACTTTAAAAGCGCCTATTTCATTTGTTGAGAAATAAAGATCATTTAAAACTGGCACATAAATAACACCAATAACCGTTTTTTGATTTTCAATTAAAGCGATGTTAACCGTAAACTCACCATTTCTTTTTATAAACTCTTTGGTGCCATCAATTGGATCAACAATCCATAACTGATTCCAATCTTTTCTATCTAGGTATGGAATTGACCTGCCTTCTTCTGAAAGCACAGGAATATTAGTCGCACTTAAATGCGCCATTATAACATTATGAGATGCTAAATCTGCCTTAGTCAAAGGAGAATTATCACCTTTAAGCTCTACGCCAAAATCATCAGAATGATATATTTCTAAAATTTCTTTACCTGCTTCTAATGCTGCAGTAACAGCTATTTTTAAATTTTGAATCATCTAAAAAAATTATATAATCATTCCTGCTCCAATAGTTTCATTGGTTTGTTCGTCTATTATAATGATACTTCCGGTTTGTCTATTTCTTTTATAAGAATCATAAAACATTGGTTTAGCTGTTCTAATTGATAAACGTGCGATATCATTCATCTCGATCTTTTCAACATTCTCAATACGATGCAATGTATTAATATCAATCTTATATTTTAACTCTTTAACCATACCAACAGATTCATTCGTTGTATGTTTTACAACGACTTTGGTCCTAGCGTGAATTGGCTTTGTACTCATCCAAGTCACTAATACATCTAAATCTTGTCCGATTTCAGGAACATTATTTTCACGCACAATCATATCTCCACGACTGTTATCTATTTCATCTTCTAATGTCATTGTTACAGACATAGGTGCAAAAGCCTCAGCTATCTGTTCTCCATTAAGTTCTATAGTCTTAATTGTTGAAACAAATCCGGACGGTAAAGATTTCACTTTATCACCAGGCTTAAAAACACCACCATCAATACGACCTGCAAAACCTCTATAATCTTGATTTTCTAATGTGTGAGGACGAATAACTGATTGAATCGGAAAACGACAATCTACCAAGTTATAATCGCTAGAGATATGAACCGTCTCTAAATGATACATTAAAGTACTTCCTTGATACCAATCCATGTTCTCAGAACGATTCACCACATTATCACCATTTAATGCTGAAATAGGAATAAATTGAATATCGCTAATACCTAACTTAGAAGAAAAGGCATTAAAATCTGAAACTATTCCATTATATACATCTTCACTATAATCTACCAAGTCCATTTTATTTACACATACAATAGCATGAGGAATTCGTAAAAGTGAAGCAATAAATGCATGACGATGCGTTTGCTCCAACATTCCTTTTCTAGCATCAATTAGTATAATGGCTAAATTTGCAGTTGAAGCGCCTGTTACCATATTACGTGTGTATTGAATATGACCAGGTGTATCTGCAATAATAAATTTACGCTTAGGTGTTGCGAAATAACGATAAGCTACATCTATAGTAATACCTTGCTCGCGCTCTGACTTTAAACCATCCGTAAGTAACGATAAATCTACATAGTCAAAACCTTTAGATTTACTAGATTCTTCTACAGCATCTAATTGATCTTGAAAAATTGATTTACTATCATATAATAAACGTCCTATTAATGTACTCTTTCCATCATCTACACTACCTGCAGTTGTAAAACGTAATAATTCTATATCTTGATAATCCATTTTTTTTTAATAGTTGTTAGTAGTTAGTTATTGAACTTTAGTTTTTAGCAAACTTCTCTAAAGTCTAATTCTAATTTCTATGTTTTTTTTTCTAAAAGTAACCTTGTTTTTTACGATCTTCCATTGCTGTTTCTGCACGTTTATCATCGGCTCTTCCACCACGTTCAGTAGTACGAGTTGTGGCAATTTCTTCAATGATTTTTTCTAAATCATCTGCTTCGGATTCTACAGCTCCTGTTATTGGCATATCACCGCAAGTACGGTAACGAATTGTCATATTCACAACTTCTTCGCCTTCTTTTAATTTTATAAATTCTGAATTTGCCAAAATAACACCATCTCTTACTACACAATCGCGTTGATGAGAAAAGTAAAGTGATGGCAAATCAATATTTTCTAATTTAATATATTCCCAAACATCCATTTCTGTCCAGTTAGAAATAGGAAACACTCTAAAATGCTCGCCATAATTTTTGCGTCCATTAAATAGATTCCATAATTCTGGTCTTTGGTTTTTTGGATCCCATTGCCCAAACTCGTCTCTGTGAGAAAAGAAACGCTCTTTAGCACGGGCTTTTTCTTCATCTCTTCTTGCGCCACCCATTGCAGCATCAACTTTAAATTCCTCTAATGTATCTAAAAGCGAAACGATTTGAAGTGAATTACGAGAAGCATCTGCTCCAGTTTCTTCCTTAGCCCTACCTTTATCTATAGCTTCTTGCACAGAACCAACAATAAGTTTAACACCAAGTTTCTCAACTAATTCATCTCTAAAAGCAATTGTTTCAGGAAAATTATGACCAGTATCAATATGGATTAAAGGAAATGGTATTTTTGCTGGATAGAATGCTTTTTTTGCTAAATGAGTTAGCAAAATAGAATCCTTACCTCCTGAAAATAATAAAACTGGATTTTCAAATTGTGCTGCAATTTCTCTAATCACAAAAATCGCTTCCGATTCTAATTCTTTTAAATGATTAATTACGTAATTACTCATGTTATTTATTTTAATTTTTGAATAATAAAATCTTTAATAATTTCAACCGAAGACTCTATCGATTGATTATCTGTAATAATTTCTAAATCTGGATTAATAGGCGCTTCATAAGGTGCAGAAATTCCTGTCATGTTTTTAATTTCTCCGGTCCTTGCTTTTTTATACAAACCTTTTACATCTCTGCGTTCACATTCTTCTAAAGACGTATTAACGTATACCTCAATAAAATTTTCAACACCAACAATAGATTTTATATTTTCTCTATCCTTAATATATGGTGAAACAAACGCTGCCAATGTAACGACACCTGCATCCACCATGAGATGAGCGATTTCCGCAATTCTTCTAATATTTTCAGTTCGGTCCTCAGGCGCAAAACTAAGGTCTTTATTTATACCTTGTCTAATATTATCACCATCCAAACTAAAAGTAGATATTCCTTTTTTATGAAGTTCTAACTCAACTGCATTTGCTAAAGTAGATTTCCCAGAACCAGATAAACCCGTAAACCATAACAAAAAAGACCTATGTCCATTTCTTGTTTCACGATCAGCCTTCGTTATATTATAATCATGCCTTACTGTATTAATACTCATAATTCTCTTTGGGTCTTTAGCTTTTCCAATTTCTTTTTTCTAAATCTTTGGTCTAAGCCAAAATTAATTTTATACCATAACTTCTCATGACCAAAATACAATAACATTTTTGTAATTACCTCCGCACCACCAATCTTTACTCCTGTCATAGGATTCCCACTAATAATCCAACCTAATATTATAGTATCTAAAGTGCCAACACCTCTCCACGAAAATGTTTTTAACACATGACGTTTATTTGAGGATTTTATTGATGACTTAAACCAAATTCTTTCATGAATATAGTACAAAACCATCTTAGTAACTATCTCAAAACCACCCATTTGCAATCCAATAGACAAATCACCAGAAATAAACCATGATAACAATAACGTATCTAAAGTACCTATAATGCGCCAAGTAATTGTTTTTGCTAGATGTCGTTTACTGAATTTCAAGACTTCATAATTTATTAAAAACCGATAAACTCATCATTTATATTGAGACACTTTTAAACAAGTGAGATTTTAAAATTTATTTACAAGTGTTAGACTTAACAACATTTCATGCTTTTCAGAAATAAATCCTTGTTTAATATCTAGAAATCTAAATTGCTTGTATCTTTGTTTATTTGGAGCAAATATAAATAATAAGAAATTGACAGTACTAAATAGTCTCATATTTTAGAGATAAATATTTAATTTTAAATTTCAGGATTATCTCATTATTGAATTAACAATAAAACTCAAAAAAATTCATTTATAATTAATTTCAAACAAGGCGTTTGTATTAATAATATAATTCAGTAAGAAAAAAGCCACCTAAAAGACACCCTTTATCTATGAAATAATACCTTTTGTTTTTTTATTCACTTTTTTTGTTACCTTTGGCGAATCCAAAATTATCGAAAACACCTACTTATCAAGAAGATATATGTGTTTTACAAGATTTAATTTAAATTAATTATGAAAAAAAATTACATTTTATTGTTAATGGCCCTATCCATGCTATCCTTTGGATTTGGTCAGACTATTGCGACTATTGATCGCGACAATATTGTAGGACCTACAGCTACGTCTACCGTAGCTAACATGTCTTCTATTGGTCTAACCAGAGGGTCTGGTGTAGATCTAAGTACAACCAACACTAATTTCACATCGAGAAACTGGACTATCGGTGGAGATCAAGCAGCAGCAGAAGCAGCTAACGACTACATTCAATGGTCTATATCTGCAAACTCTGCCTTTGAAATAACTCTAACTGATTTAGACATAAGATTAAGAAGAAATGCAAATGGTCCATCTTCATGGCAGATATTTTACAGTTTAGATAATTTTGCAACAGCAGGTGTCGCATTGGATACACCTCAAACATTAGCATCATTAACAACAACAATTGGTGGCACCTCTGGATTAACAATTACATCTGGGGTTTCTGGAACTATCTCCTTTCGTTTATATGCTTGGGGAGCAACAACAAATGCTGGTTGGTTAAGAGTTCTTGGACAAACCGCATGGGCTTCTCCGTTAGCAATTACAAATCCTGGCGTACGCCTTTCTGGTAGTGTTTCTACATCATCTACAAATAGTATTGATTCGGATATTATTGCTTCAACATTCGCTTTATTCCCGGTGCAACAAAATATCGATTACAATTCTACGTACATCACTCCATCTGGACTTAATTTTAGTAATTCAGTTCCCTTAGGAGCATTTACTATTAGAGATGGTGGAATAGGAAGTGATACTGACACAGATGGTACTACTTTAACATCTATTGATTTTGAAGTTACAAATTCTGAAAATTTAGCTGCACTAGCTATTATAGATTTAGGTACATTTGCATCTGTTGCAGAAACAACATCAGTAACCCCTACTACAACTTTAGATGGATTTAGCATCACTGCTGCAGATGGAGGCACAAGACAATTTGTTGTTTTAGCATCTTTTAAATCTGTTGTAACCGATAACGAACAAATTCAACTAACAATTTCTAGCGCTACTGCACCTGCTGCAGGCAGCTCTCTTTTTACTAGTTACAATGCTGGAGGTGCACAAACATCAATAGTAGGTGACGACAACCGTATAGAAGTTATTGCTAGTAAATTCGAATTTACACAACAACCTACTGACGGGAATCAAAATGAAGTAATAGTTCCTTTTCCAATTATTAACGCTGTAGATGTTAATTCTAATATAGATTTAGATGCTAATATTACAGGGATTAGTGTCACCGCATCTCCTACTACTGGTATTATTGCAGAAACTTATGACATGACCAATGGTGAAGCAACATTAGATAACGTTGTATTTACAGAAACTATAACAGGCGTAAGTATTGTTGCTAGTTCAACTGATATCTCTGGCACAAGTGATACATTTGATATTAATGGCCCACTTCTTAGCATCGCTGGTCAAAACTTTGATTCAGCTACGGACTGGTCATATACAAGTAATACAGCATATTTTGGAACTGTTTCAGATTGGGGAGACACTGTAGGCTATTTTGGAGAAATCGCATTAGCAGATGCAGCGCCTTTAGACAATCCACTTTTTGATAATGTAATTTTTGGAGAAAATGATTTAAATGACACCAGCAATCCTTTCGCTATATTAACTTTTGATAATACTGACGTAAGTACTTACACAGATGTACGTATAGAATTTGATTGGCAAGTAAATGGCTATGTAAATAATGCTAACGATATTCAATACCGCCTTTTCCTTAATGGAAGTGCTAGCGGTACTTGGGTAACCGTGTTTGACGGAAATGGCGATGTAAACGATGCTACAGGAAGAGTTAAAATATCTATACCAGACGGAAATTCTACGGTTGGTTTGCAAGTTAGATTAAGAAACAATCTAGATAATGGTTATTCTGGTTTTGACAACTTTAGATTAGTTAGCCAATTTAGCGGTTTAATTTATACAGCTAGTAATGGTTGGAAAGATAACATTGAGCCAGATGCTACAACAGGCGCTTTAGATGCTATTGTAATAGACGGAACATACGATGTATCAGGAAATGTACAATTAGATAACCTAATCATAAATGACGGTGCATCAACTGTTCTTGATTTTGGTGAATCTATAACAACAAACTCAAACATTGTTAATAATGGAGATTTAGAACTTAACTCAATAAGTAGTAGTTATTCTAGTTTAATCGTAAATGGTACTATTGCAAATGAGGTAACATACAATCGTCATGTAAATCAATTTGCTGATTTAGGTGCTACTACAGGTAAAAATGATTTAATATCTGCTCCTGTTACAAATAGCGCTCAAACTTTCAGTGCACTAAGAACTGCTAATACTCAAATACCATCAGGAACAATTGGTGGTGTGCCATCTTATTTATTTGGACCTTATGATATTAATACTGGTACTGGCGCATATGTTAATTACACTACAGCTGACGATGCTTCACTCGTAGAATCAGGTATTGGTTACAGAACAGCTTCAACGGATGCTGGAGGGTCTTCATTTAAATTTGTTGGAGATGTAGAAACAGGTGTTAAAAGTGTTGACATTAATGTAGGAACAGGAAGTATTCAAAACCTTATTGGTAACCCATACCCATCTTACATTCAATTATCTACTTTTTTATCTGAAAACAGTGCTGCTTTTAACCCTACAAACTACGGTGTTTATGGTTATAAAGGTGATGTAACAACAGGATTTGTAGTATGGAACCAAGCGTATTCTGATGCAAACCCAACAGCTAAATTGACTCCTGGACAAGGTTTCTTTGTTGCTTCAAAAAGTGGAGGTGCTACAATTAACTTTACACCTGCAATGAGAACAACTGGTGCTTCTGATGATTTTATTGTTGGAAGATCAGAAAACCAAAACTTAGCAAACTTAAGATTACAAGTTGCAAAAGAAGGAAACATATACACAACTGATTTATATTTCAACGATAATGCTTCTTTAAGCATGGATGCTGGATATGATTCTGAAATGTTTGAAACTAATGCTCCTGCATTCTCAATCTATTCTCACTTAGTACAAGATAATCTAGGTAAAAATATGGCTGTACAATCTGTTAGCTATTCTGACCTAGAAAATGTAACTATTCCATTAGGAATTAACATTGAACAAGGTGTACAAGGAACAGTAAGCATTAGCGAAAGTTTTATACCAGAAGGTATTGAAGTAACATTAGAAGATAATGTAAATAATACATTTACTAACTTATTAGAAAGTGATTATGTATTCACACCAAGTACATCATTAACTGATACTGGTCGTTTTTACCTACACTTTACAACAGAAGCTGCACTGAGTGACTCTGATAATATATTAAATGGTTTAGAAATCTACGCTATCTCTAAAACAATTACAATAAAAGGATTATTAGAAAGCGATACAATGTTTAATTTATATGATGTACAAGGAAGACTTGTTAACACTACTGAATTAAATTCTAGAAACACACAAAATAGTGTTGATGTATCTAATCTTTCTGCTGGCATCTATGTTGTACAATTACAAAACAACGCAGGTACTAGAACCCAAAAAGTTATTATCAAATAATTTTAAAAGTTATATTTAAAAAAAGCGCATCTTTCTGAGATGCGCTTTTTTTATTTTTAATATTCTTATATTAAATTAAGTGCTTATAATTTCACATAGTACTTCTTAAAACACAATATCTCGCGTTTTCTTCTATTCTATAAAGTTTTACAACAAACTTTAAACGCTTTTCTAAGACCTAATTACCACATACACACTCAACAATTATTACACATTTTATTTGGCGTAAAAAACCATTGTAACTGATAACTGACCAGTGACAAAAAAAAACATCTAATATAATGATGTTAACGGTTTGTTAATATCTAAATATAGCATAAACTATCAGTTTTATTATATTTGCGACCCCTTATCATTACAGACTTAACCGTGTTTTTTACCAATTAACGATTAATAAACATTTTGCAACGATTTTACGCAAAAAACTGTAGGGTATTTCTTTTTAGTCTATTCTCATTTTTTCTTAAAACTTGCGTTTTAACTCTAATTAATTAATACAATGAGAAAATTTTACGCGTTTTTATTACTCCTTTTAATAGGGAATTTTGGATTTGGACAGACTACTATTTTTAGTGAATCTGGAGGCGGCTCTGAACCTACTGATTGGATTTTTCAAAATAACGTTACTTCCAACACTATAGATAAAGGAAGTTATTGGTTAGTCGATGCTGGAAGCCCTAGTGATTTTATAACAACAGCAACTTATGATTTATCGTCCTATACTGATGCAGAATTCACACTTGATGTTGCATCATTCAATTCAGGATCATATAATCCTGCTAAAATTGAAATATCTTTTGATGGTGGTTCAAATTATACGCAAACAGAAACTTCAAGTACAACAATTGGTTCATCATATATAGATGGAGGTACATTTATTTTAAATAGTGTTTCAAGCCAAGTAGTAATCCGAATATCAAACAATGGAACCTCTGGTAGAGGTGTAAGATTAAGAAACTTAAAATTAATAGCATCTGGCGTTGCATCTACTTGTACAGAACCAATAACAGCGGCAACAGGATACAACTCAACACTAATAGAATCAAATAGCGCAACTATAAACTGGACAAGAGGAGATGGTGACAATGTACTTGTTTTAATGAAAGAAGGTTCTGCTGTTGATGCTAGTCCTGTAAATGGAACGGCATACGCAGCAAATACGGCTTTTTCATTAGGTGATGAAATTGGGACAGGGAATTTTGTCGTTTATAATGGTACTGCAATTACTGAATCGATTACGGCACTAACTGAAAACACAAACTATCATGTAGCTATTTATGAGTACAATAATACAGATACTTGTTATATTTCTTCAGTAGAAATCGGCAATTTTACAACACTTGCAAATACGAGAGTGCAATTTACAGCAGCATCGGCTTCAGTTTCTGAAGGTATTGGAACTTATAATTTAGAATTTTCAATTTCAGATGAAGATGCTACTATAGATACAACTTTCGATATCGCCTTAGTTACAGGTGACCCAACGGATATAGACAACTATACAACGCAATCAGTGATCTTTTTATCTGGAACCAACACAAATCAAACAGTAGCAATAACAGTAACAGATGATGCTATTTTTGAAACCAATGAAACATTAGTATTTACTATTCAGAATGTTGCTGGTGGAAATAACGCAACGGTTGGTGGTATCAATACATTCGATTTAACCATTACTAACAACGATACAGCACCTCCAATTACACTTCCATACAATGAAGACTTCTCAAATTGTAGTGCAGCGGAATGGACACCCTTCGATGAAGCTGGTGATGATTCTTGGCTTTGCTCAGGAGGTGAATATGCTATCAATGGTTTTACTGGCTCAGATGATTTGGATTGGTTAATTTCTGATTTTACTATAGATTTTGATGCATACAACTCAGTATTAATTGATGTTACAACAAGAGAGCAGTATGGAAATACTTTAAATGAAGCTGGGGAATTTGAATTGAGGTACTCAACAAATTATTCTGGGTCTGGTGACCCTACACTAGCAACTTGGACAGCTTTAACTTTTGATCCAGAAAATAATTCTAGCGGAAATGGATTATCAACACCTTCAACATATACTATTAATGCATCAGGTATCACAGGAATAGCGTATTTAGCATTTTTCTATGACATGACCGCTGGGTCTGGTGCCGAAGATTGGAGAATAACTGAGGTCTCCATTGAAGAAACTACTGATGTAGATTCTGAAGCAGATGATTCTGGTTCTCAGCCTGCAACTACAACCATCAGTTCTTTAGCTGATACGCAAGCAGAAGCTATTGAAGTTTTTAATATGGACTTGTATGATTTTGGTACTAGTGATGGGCTTAATACCAACGTGACTAAAATTAGATTATACC
>TARA_R110002033_G_scaffold2_20_pt1 | contig 12096 bp, 9 predicted proteins | sample TARA_R110002033 | Tara Oceans TARA_R110002033 (sample SAMEA4397051) | marine metagenome | biome: Polar Biome; feature: [SRF] surface water layer (ENVO:00010504); material: water (ENVO:00002006), including particulate matter (ENVO:01000060) such as... | depth 5 m
TTTCGCTTTTGCGAGCGCAAATATATATATATTTTTATTTACTACAAAACGACTTTTAACTTTAATTTAAAAAATATTACTAAAAATTAAAATTGAGTTTCAGGCTGTCATTTTTATTAATAAAACCACCAGCGTAAATAGAATATTTAAAAAACTTTTAATTAAAAATAGCTTTAAAAATATCATTACCGTTCGCAAACAAAACTAAGGCAATTAATATAATAAATCCTACCATTTGCGCATATTCCATAAACTTATCGCCTGGTTTTCTTCCAGACACCATTTCATATAGTAAAAACATAACGTGCCCGCCGTCTAACGCTGGAATTGGCAATAAGTTTAAGACTCCTAACATGATTGATAAAAACGCCGTGATACTCCAAAAAACTTGCCAGCTCCAAAAGTCTGGAAATATATCATAAATTGCTTTAAAACCACCTACTCCTTTATAGGCTCCAGTACTTGGAGTAAAAATAGCTCCTAACTGATCCCAATAAGAGGTTAATCTGTCTTTGGCTTTTTTTAATCCAACAGGAAACGATTCAAAAAAACCGTATTCTTTTGTTTCATATTTATAGTAACCCAAAGCTTCTAATGTTTTCGGTGTGGAATTAGAAGCATATACAAGCCCAAGTTTAGCATCATCACTAATTGATAAAGGCACAACAACATCATGATTATCTCTTAAAACTTTAGCTTCTACTTGTTGCCCTTTAAATTTTTCTAAACCATCCTTTACTTGATCTGCATACTTTGTTTTGTAGTCATTTAACCCCAAAATAATATCTCCTTTTTTTAATCCACTATTTTTATTGAATGAGGTATCAGGAACTTCGACAACTACAAACGGCTCTCTTAAATTTATAAACCTTTTTTCTTTTGAGTCTAATAATTGAGATAAGAAATCTTCTGGCAATGTTACTGTAGATTCTTTTCCATCTCTTTCAATAGTAACTTTTTTACCAAAAAGGACTTTTTCCGAGATTTCTGAGAAATTCTTAATAGGTTCGCCATCTACTGCAATAATTTTATCTCCTGTTAACAACCCTGCTTTGTTAGCAACGGTGCTTTCAATCAATAAACCATCTTTAATATTATCAATTGGTAACACTATATCACCGTAGTAATAACTCATTCCTATATAAATAAAAATGGCTAGCAAAAAATTAACCGTAACACCACCCAACATAATAATTAAACGTTGCCAAGCTGGTTTAGAACGAAATTCCCATGGTTGTGGTGGTTGTGCCATTTGCTCCGTATCCATACTCTCGTCAATCATCCCTGAAATTTTAACATAACCGCCTAGGGGTAACCAACCTATACCGTAAACTGTGTCTCCTATTTTCTTTTTAAAAAGTGAAAACTTTACATCAAAAAATAAGTAAAATTTTTCAACTCTTGTTTTAAATGCCTTTGCAGGTAAAAAATGCCCAAATTCATGTAATATGATGAGCAAAGATAGACTCAATAAAAATTGAGATATTTTAATAACAAACTCCATATATTGTTAATCAAATTTTTTAATCGCACAAAAGTACGCTTTTAAACCAACTTTAAAAAACCAATTCAATTTCGTAATTCCTTTTAACAATAATTTAAATATGCATAACATTTAATGTGTACAAATTTCATTGTATTTTTGCTAAAATCTGAATCCTATTTTTTAACACATGCTGTCATTTTTTAAAGAGTACAAGAAGTTTGCCATTGTTTTTCTAATTATTTCAATAATTATCGTCTCTATTATTTATAACAAACTAAATGTGTACCAACCGCTTCCTGTATATCAACCTGCTATGGTAAGTACAGATTTGGTTGATAGTACCATACAATATCAAAAAAAGTATCATAAAATAGCCGACTTTAAGCTTACAAATCAAAATGGAAAAACCATCACCCAAAATGATTATAAAGATAAAATTTATGTAGCCGATTTCTTTTTCACCACATGTCAAACTATTTGCCCTATTATGACAAATCATATGGCTACTATTCAAGATAGGATTAAGAATGATGATGATGTCATGTTACTGTCTTTTTCTGTAACTCCAGAAATAGACAGTGTAGCACAACTAAAAAAATATGCTATTGAGAAGGGTGTAGATGATAGCAAATGGAATTTAGTAACTGGAGATAAGAAACAAATTTATGATTTAGCACGAAAAAGTTATTTAGCAGTTAAAACTACTGGTGATGGCGGTCCGTTTGATATGATTCATACCGAAAATTTTATGCTAATAGATAAAAAGCGTCAAATTAGAGGGTTTTATGATGGTACCAATCCTGAAGATATTGACCGTTTAATGGATGATATAAAAATTCTAAAACAAGAATACGTCCAATAGTTTTTTGTTAACTATTTTTTTAGCCTGAAATTTTACATTACTTTTGCTTCTTTAAAATCAATCTAAATAAGCTTGGAAGACAATTTAGCAAATTTAAAACGTGGAGAACGCTGTGTCATTACAGACGTATCGTCTATTCATATTCCATTAAAACTCCTAGAAATGGGATGTTTACCTGGCAACTATGTAGAACTTGTTCAAGTTGCTCCTTTTCAAGATCCCATGTACTTAAACATAAACGGAACACATTTAGCTATTAGAAAGGAGACCGCTATTCATATTTTAATTAAAAAAATAGCGTATGAGTAAGCAAATAAATGTTGCTTTAATAGGAAATCCTAATACCGGAAAAACATCGGTTTTTAACGCTCTAACAGGTTTAAACCAAAAGGTTGGTAACTACCCAGGCATAACGGTTGAAAAAAAAGAAGGTATTTGCAAATTACCTCGTGGCGTTAAAGCACACATTATTGACTTACCTGGAACGTATAGTTTAAATGCTTCTTCGCTTGATGAAAATGTGGTTATTGAATTGCTTTTAAATAAAAATGATAAGGATTTTCCTGATGTTGCTGTAGTTGTAAGCGATGTTGAAAATTTAAAACGAAACCTATTACTTTACACACAAATTAAAGATCTAGAAATACCCACCATTTTGGTTATTAACATGGCTGATAGAATGGATTACAAAGGAATTTCTCTTGATTTAAACTATCTTGAAGAACGCCTTAAAACTAAAATTGCTTTAGTAAGCACAAGAAAAAAACAAGGTATTGATAGGCTTAAAAGTTTAATTACCAACTATAAAGAACTCTCAATAAATCATTGCATAGACCTTTCTGAAATTGATAAAAATTATTTTGAAAATTTAAAAACAGCTTTCCCAAACCAACTTCTTTATAAACTTTGGCTTGTTATTACTCAAGATGTAAACTTTGGAAAAGCAGATAGAAACGAAATTGATGCGGTCACTAATTTTAAAACTAAAAGTAAAGCAGATTTAAAACGCTTACAACAGAAAGAAACGATAAAACGCTACCAATTTATAAATGATGTTCTTAAAAAAGGGCAGACTATTGATATTGCCAGTGCCAAAGATTTAAGAATGCAGTTTGATAGAATTATCACTCATAAAATATGGGGCTATCTCATATTTTTTGTGATTTTACTAACCATTTTTCAAGCCATTTACGATTGGTCTAGTGTGCCCATGGATTTTATTGATAAGACGTTCGCCGTCTTAAGTGAATGGACAAAAACCCAATTGCCAAAAGGAGCTTTTACTAATTTGCTTGCCGAAGGTGTTATTCCAGGCCTTGGAGGTATAATTATTTTTATACCTCAAATAGCATTCTTATTTTTATTTATTTCAGTGTTAGAAGAAAGTGGCTATATGAGTCGTGTCGTATTTTTAATGGACCGTATTATGCGCCGTTTTGGGTTAAGCGGAAAAAGTATTGTGCCGCTTATTTCGGGTACCGCTTGTGCTATTCCAGCTATTATGGCCACCAGAAATATTGAAAGTTGGAAAGAACGTCTGATAACCATTTTAGTAACGCCTTTTATTACCTGTTCGGCACGGCTTCCAGTATATTTAATCATCATTTCTTTAGTCATCCCAGAAGGACGTATTTTTGGCCTTGGTTACCAAGCACTTACACTCATGTTTTTATATCTTATTGGCTTTTTAGCCGCCATTATATCAGCCTATATTTTAAACAGAGTGCTAAAAATAAAAAGCAAAACATTTTTTGTTGTTGAAATGCCCAATTACAAATTGCCTCTCATAAAAAATGTAGCAATTACGGTTTTAGAAAAAACAAAAGCATTTGTGTTTGGTGCCGGTAAAATTATTTTAGCTATCTCAATAGTCCTATGGTTTTTAGCCTCTTACGGCCCAGGCGAAAACTTTAATGATGCAGAAACCATCACTAAAAAAGAATATGCTAATCAAAATTTAAGTGCTGAAGAATTGCATCAAAAAATAGCTTCTCATAAACTTGAGCACTCCTATATTGGTTTAACAGGACGTGCTATTGAACCTGCAATACGTCCCTTAGGATACGATTGGAAAATAGGAATTGCTATTGTAAGTAGTTTTGCAGCTCGTGAGGTGTTTGTTGGTACACTTGCTACTATTTATAGTGTTGGTAGTGATCAAGAAGAAACGATTAAAAATAGAATGGCTGGTGAAATAAACCCCATTCTTGGAGGACCTCTATTTAATTTTGCCTCTGGAATTTCGCTTTTATTGTTTTATGCATTTGCCATGCAATGTATGAGCACCCTAGCGGTTGTTAAAAAAGAAACCAATAGCTGGAAATGGCCTGCGCTTCAATTAATTATTATGAGTGGCTTTGCCTATATTGTCGCCCTTATTGCATTTCAAGTCTTGAAATAAACCTATTATTTTTGTAAAATAACGCTCATAAAAACGACTCTATAATTATGAATCCATTTATCCAAAATATATTAGCAATTACAGCGCTAATTTTAGCTATAGGATTTTTAATTACAAAATTTTTCTTGAAAAAAAAGAACTCTAAAAAGGCTTGTGGCGATGATGATTGCGGTTGCCATTAAACCTTCTTTTTTTAAAATATAAGTCTCCAAATTTGAGCTACTAAAAACGTAACCACAAACCCTAAAATCACTGGCATTATAGAAGCAAAAACTGTCCATTTTAAGCTTTTTGTTTCCTTATAAATGGTGTAAATGGTGGTACTACACGGGTTGTGTAATAAGCTAAATAACATCAAATTAATCGCAGTTAACAGCGTCCATCCTCCTGCTCTTAATAAATCTCCAGTAGCATTCATAGAGTCTAATTCAAACATGACACCTGCTCCAGCACCGCCTGAAGTTCCTGTAACCAACACCGTCAGCATTAAAATAGTGGGAATCACTATTTCGTTAGCAGGAATGGCCACAATATAAGCTAGCAATATAACACCATTTAGTCCTAAAAGAAATCCAAAACCATCCATAGAATCTATAGCCCAAGCCGCAATAGTTTCATTACCAATATAAATGTTAGAGATTAACCAAATAACTGCCCCAGCAGGCGCTGCAAATACTACGGCGCGCCATAATACAATTAAGGTTCTATCAATTAACGACGTGTAAATAGTTTTCCAAAAACGTGGTGGTCTGTAAGGTGGTAATTCTAAGTTAAACGTAGAAACTTCTCCTTTTAAAACCGTTTTTGACAATGCCCATGAAACGGTAAACATAAACGCCATCCCTAAAACAGCTATTCCAATAACAGCTAATAACGATGCTACACTCGACAACGACTCAGGAACAACAGCTCCTATAAAAATAGTTGCAATTAATATTTGTGTAGGCCACCGTCCGTTACAAAGCGAAAAATTATTAGTAATAATCGCTATTAAACGTTCTCTGGGACTATCAATAATTCGTGTTGCAACCACCCCTGCGGCATTGCACCCAAACCCCATACTCATAGTTAATGCTTGTTTTCCATGTGCTCCTGATTTTTTAAATAACGCATCTAAATTAAAAGCAACACGAGGCAAATACCCAAAATCTTCAAGCAATGTAAACATGGGGAAAAAGATAGCCATTGGAGGCAACATCACCGCCACAACCCATGCCACCGCTAAATAAACACCATCAATTAAAAACCCAGACAGCCACCATGGCATATTGATACTAGCTGCTCCATTTTTTAATGCTGGATGAATGGTATCTAACAATACATTTGCTAGTAATGATGATGGATAATTTGCTCCAACAATGGTAATCCATAATACAACGCCTAAAACTAAAAACATAATAGGAAACCCAAATGCCTTACTCGTTACAATCTTATCTATTTTAGCATCTAATCGAAATCGTTTGTTAGACGTATCAGATTGCACGGTGTCTTTTACAATTTCTGAAGCATCTGCATAAATACTTTCTGTTAGACTATCGTGAAAGTCATCACCAATTTGCCAACGCAATTCGTTAGATAATTCAATAATAGAATCGATATTTTTTTTGTTCATTTGAAAAAATTTAAACGAGTTCTCCTGACTTTAACGCATTAATTATTTGAGTATCGCCTTCAAGTAACCTAAAGGCAATCCATCGGCTATTAGGAATACTGGGAAACTCTTTTTCAATCTCCATTGTTAATTTTTTTACTGCTCTATCTATGTTATCAGGAACACTTTTTATGCGATGTGGTTTACATACAATGGTCCCATTTGCAATATCACTAATCGTTTGAATAAGTTCTGGAATTCCTTTATTAAATCGAGCACTCGTTGGAACCACTGGTATTCCTAAATCGCGAGCCAATGTTCGTTCGTCAATAGAAATATGATTGCGCTTAGCTTCGTCCATTAAATTTAAACACAATACTGCTTTGTCTGTAATTTCTAAAATTTGAAGAACTAAATTTAAATTGCGCTCTAACCTATTCGCATCAGCAACAATAACCGTAACATTAGGTTTTCCAAACAAGATGAAATCTCTAGCTGCTTCTTCATCTTCCGACGTTGAAAGCAATGAATACGTTCCTGGTAAATCTACCAGTTTGAACTTCTGTGTATTGTATTCAAAACCACCCTCAGCTCTGGTGACTGTTTTCCCTGGCCAATTTCCTGTATGTTGTCGCAGCCCAGTTAAGGCATTAAAAACTGTGCTTTTTCCTGTGTTAGGATTTCCAGCTAAAGCCACTACAAAATCAAAATCATCTGTATGGATTCCTAATTTTTTTAACCCTTCTGCGTTAAAATGAGCGCAAGTTTCACAAGCACTTTTTATTTTTGTTTCCATAATTTAGTCTCTTTTAATAAGGATTTTTGCCGCTTGATCTTTTCGTAATGCAATCGACGTTCCTTTAATTAAATATGCGTGTGGTTCTCCCAACGGGTTCATTAGATCGATGCTAATATTCGCTCCTTTTACAAAGCCTAAATCTAACAAGCGTCTTCTGCTTTCTCCTCTACTTTCTTTTGATATCCCAATAATTTTTGCAGTTTCATGTTCATCTAAACTTGATAATCTTGCAATATTATCTTCAACAACAACTTCTTTTTCAATAGGTGCCACCGTTAAATTAGCAGCTACAATAGGTGCTAATTTAAATTCTTCGCCTTCTGATAAAAACACAATACGCGTCGCGTTATTTTCAACCACTCTAACAAGGGATCCTATATGAATTTTTTCAGCAATAATTTGTTTGTAAATAACCTCGGGCTCATCTTCTATATGCGTTATTCTTCCTATAGAATTTATAGGTAATAAGGGTAATTCTACTCCATTTACTTGAGCTACTTTACCTGTTTTAGTTGGAATAGGGTCTCCATGTGGATCGAATTTAGGATTACCCAAACGAACTGACAACTGCTCTGCTTCATCATGCGTTAGGACATGTTCCATCGACTCTGCTCGATCGTGCCATTCTGATCTACTAAATCCTGTTTTATCTGCCAAATAACGCTCCCATAATCGATGAACACGTACAATCCGAAGGGCATATTCTCTTCCGGTATCTGTTAATTTTAAGATATCAGATTCAAAATATATCAAATCATTAATCGTCATTTTTTTTATGGCATCTACAACCTTGGTATGATTAAAACCCAAGACCTGAACCAAGGTTTTCATATCTACTTTATTACCCGAATTTTCAAAATGATATAACTGCTTCAAAATGTCCTCAATAATGGTTTTCTCATTGCTTGTAAAGTTCTTTTTCAGAAGCCAAAACCACCCTTTTATGGGTCTAAACAAGACAAAAAGCAATACTGCAATAACAAAAAACAGAATTAATGCTGATATGGGATTGTATGTAGTCATCTTACACGCTTAAATATAAATTTTGTGCTACTTCTTTTGAAATAATCATCTTTTTAGTAGTTGTTTCTATCATTAAAGAATTATCAAAAGGCTCAAAATCTAATACTTTAATAGTATCTCCAAGAGCTAAATGATTCTTATTTAAATATCTTAAAAAAACATCTGAAGAATCTTTGACAAATGATAAAACACCCTCTTTTCCTGTATCTATTTCTAAAATATTAATACTTTTTATAGGTGAATAATTTCCATCCTTGTCTGGAATGGGATCGCCATGTGGATCATGTGTTGGATACTCTAAAAATGCATCTAATTTATTAACTAATTGCAATGATTTAACATGCTCTAACTGTTCGGCTATATCATGAACCTCGTCCCAAGAAAAGTTAAGTTTATTTACTAAAAACACTTCCCAAAGACGATGCTTTCTAATAACTAATGCAGCAGCTAACCTACCTTCTTCGGTCAAACTAACACCTTGATATTTAATATAATTGGCTAAATTTTTGGTAGCTAATTTTTTAATCATATCGGTTACTGAGGATGCTTTAGATTCAATATGCTCAGCAATGGCGTTTGTGCTAACCGCTTCCTTACCTTGCTTACCTAAATGATAAATGGCCTTTAAATAATTCTCTTCAGATAATGTAACCATATTATAGATATATGGTTCAAATGTACATATATTTACTTATATATAAAAATATTTTTAGACAAGACTAAATTTAAATTAATACTCTACATATAATCATATATTAATTTAAACGCAGTCCTTTCAATTATTGTTTCTAATTCTATATTTAAAAAATAAATGTATTTAATTAGCAAAATATTCAATAAAAAAATGTAAATTTTTCCCACATTTATTTTAAATTTACCTATGCATAAAACAAAACTATTCTTACTTTTTCTATTCATTTCGTTAGTAAGCACCGCCCAAGAAAAAATCCCATTTATAGATTTTGACGACATCTCGGAACAAGTTTCCGAAGCAGCTCAATCAAAAGATTATGAAAAAACTCTTGAAATTCTAAACAAGATAAACAAGAATGATTCTATGTATTGTAATGTTTTAGTATCAAAATCATACTACTTATTAAATTCAGAAAAATATAATCAAGCCATTAAAGTAACAGATGAAGGTTTGTCTTTAGATTGTTATGCCAATAACCAATCTTTTTATAATAATAAAGGATTGGCCTATTTTTATTTAGAAAAAAATAACGAAGCATTAAATGTTTTCAATAAAGGGTTAGAAACATATCCAAAAAGCTACCTGTTATGGTATAACAAAGGCGCCGTTCTTGAAAAGTTGGGAAAAATCAATGAAGCTATTAAAGCATATCAAACTTCAATAACACTTAACCCAACGTATGCAAATCCACACCTTAAACTTGGAAATATTTGTTATAAACAAGAACGCATTTCTCAAGCTCTTATGTGCTATGATATATATCTTTTACTAAATTTCGATAAAGAAAGTGCGTTTAACACATTAAATTCTTTAAACAATGTAGTAGCTGAAAGGAATGAAAATGAAGCCAATCCTGACATTCAGATTTCTCCAGATGATGACACTTTTGATAATTTGGATTTGATTTTGAGCAATAAAATTGCCTTAAACAAAAATTATGAAACGGGTAATAAAATTAATATAAATCTTACCAAACAAAATCATGCTCTTTTAACACAACTGGTCGAGTTTGAAGGTAACGGAGGCTTTTGGGACAAAAAATATGTTCAGCTTTTTAAATGGATATCAGAAAATAATCTTTTTGACAATTTCACATATACACTGTCTTATTCAATAAAAAATGAAAAGTTTGTTAAAATTATTGAACAAAACAAAAAGGAAATTTCCTCTTTTATTGAATTGTTTTATAAAAAATGGAGAGACATATTAGGAACGAATACCATTCTTTTTAATGGAAAAGAACAAGACGTTACATATAGCTATAATAATTCATACGTTAAAGCTATTGGTACAACGAGTAATGAAATTCCTGTTGGAAATTGGGAGTTTTATAATAACAGCGGCCAATTAACAGCATATGGAAAATTTAACAACAATGGTGAGAAAACAGAAAAATGGACTTGGCGATATATTAATGGCAACTTAAAAGAAACAGCTGTATATGAAAATGGTGTCTTAAACGGTGATAATTTACACTTTTTCAAAAATGGGAAACCTTACATAATTGCCAATTATAAAGGCGATAAGCTAGATGGTGAATATAAATACTACAATGACAAAGGTGCACTTGTTCAAAAAAAATATTTAAAAAATGGTGAACTAGATGGTGTATACAAATCGTTTTTTGACATAGGTGAAGATTTAATGGAATTTTATATTCCTTATAAAAACAATTCTATTGAAGATAAAGCTATTGAATATTACACTAATGGAAATGTTTATTCCGAAATCCCATTTGCAAATGGAAAAAGACAAGGTGTTGAAAAAAAATACTTTTGGAACAAAAATATCTCTTCAGAAATAAATTATTCTGAAGGTGAATTAAATGGAGATTATAAAACATTTTATTCCAATGGAAACCCCCGAGAGATAGGACAAAGTTTAAACGACTTTTATAATGGCCCATGGAAAACATTTTACAAGGACAGTATTTTACAAAGTGAATTTACTTATGATAAGGGCAATCTAGATGGGGAATACAAATTTTACGATACAGACGGAAAATTATATTACAAATATCAATACAGAAAGGGAGAAGTAATAGAATACACATATTATAACAAACAAGGGGAAATACTAAAAGAAGAAAGAAAAAAAGGAGGTGAATTTCAGTTTACTGGTTATTCACCAGAAGGTAATATCGTCTCAGAAGGTCTTTATGATATTAAAGGAGGGAAAGAAGGTCTATGGAAATTTTACTCATCAAATGGTGTACTAAACGGAACAGGTAATTACTCTGAGGATAAATTAATTGGAGAGTATTTAAATTACTATAATAATGGTGAAATAGAATCTATATCTAACTACAAAAACGACTCATTAACAGGGTATTACCAAGAATTCCATAAAAACGGACAGCTTAAAAGACAAGGATGGTACAAAAATAATCTTGCACATGGTGAATGGAGATCATATTATATTGATGGCACCTTGCAAGAAGTGAATTTTTATCATAAGTCTCAATTACATGGTTTTCAAGAATCTTATAGCTGTAATGGCAAATTAGAACTTATTTCTAAATATGATTATGGTGACTTGGTATCAGAAATTAATTATGATCATTTAGGAAATCCTTTACAGCAAATAAATTATAGACCCAAGGAAACAAATTTTACAATAACCTATAACTATACAAATAAAACCCCCAAGCTTAAAATAGATTATGTAAATGGGGTAAAACACGGAAAATATATAGATTATGATTTTTATGGAAACAAAAGAGCCGAAGGGAATTACACAAATGGCACACAGGATGGTAAATGGGTTTGGTATTATCCTAATGGAAATGTTGAAACCATAAGAAATTATTTAAACGGAAATTTAAATGGTGAAACTATTGACTATTTTGAAGATGGCAGTATTGAAGAAAAAAGATATTATGAGTACGGTTCTGCTGAAGGAACTTGGATTTCATATTACGATAATGGTAAAAAATCTTTAGAAACAACCTATTACAATGATCAATTACACGGGGAAAAAATATTTTATGACTATTCTGGAAACTTGCAATTAATTAGGTTTTATGATCATGGCAGACTTATTGGGTTTTCATATTTAGATAAAGATTCTAAAGAATTACCAATGATTCCTATTGAAAATGAAACAGGTAAAATTAAGAGCTACTTTAGTAATGGTAATCCTGCTAGAGAAATGGAATGTAAAAATGGTGATTTTGTAAATAGTTACAAAACTTACTACTTCAGTGGGCAACTTGAAAATGAAATGTTTTATAAGAGTAAT
>TARA_R110002033_G_scaffold37969_8_pt1 | contig 12068 bp, 10 predicted proteins | sample TARA_R110002033 | Tara Oceans TARA_R110002033 (sample SAMEA4397051) | marine metagenome | biome: Polar Biome; feature: [SRF] surface water layer (ENVO:00010504); material: water (ENVO:00002006), including particulate matter (ENVO:01000060) such as... | depth 5 m
CATTTTCAATGGTTTTAATATCATTTAAAGCTTCTTTTCTTAATTGAATTTCATTAGAATAATCGTTAATATTGTTCTGAAAATCGGCTACTTTAATCTTCTCTTCAACAGCTCGTTTTTTATTTTGACTGTTTGCTAATTTTAAAGATTTATCAAAAAAACCTTGAGCATTTTTTAAATCGCCTTTAGCAGCATAACTCTCCGCTATTTTAGAATTTAAATCGGTTACTTTTGGGGTAATTAAATGGTCTTTTGCTACTTTTAATCCGGCTTGATAACTCGCAACAGAGCGATTATAATCTTTAGTTAAAAGGTACACATCACCAAGTCCTTCATACAACTCGGTTAATTGCCAATTCGTCAATTCACTTTTATTAATTTTATTATAGATTTGAAGGCTCTCTTGATAGTTTCCATTTAATTTATAGGCTTTAGCTAATTTTAATGTAACAACATTTGTTTGTGCATTTTGAAGACTAATTCGGTAATTAGAAACTGCTAAATCAAACTGTTTCCAATACAAATAAACATCCCCTAAAACCTCGTAAACCTCACTATTTTCTTTTGAAGAATTACTTGCTCCTAAGGCCTTTTCAATAAACTGAATACTCTTTTTAGCATCTTTTTTCAAGTACACATCGGCAGAATCAATCAACGATTTAAAGAGTTCATTATTGTTTCTTGAAAAGGATTTTAGCTTAGAATATTCGGCAACTTCTTTATTGGGTTGCACCTCAACCTTAATGCGTTCATTACTTTGTATGATGTAATAAACGGTTTCAAAATCCTTATGCTTTATAGTAAGTTCGTCTCCTTTTTTTACTTCAATTCTAAAATTCCCGGAAGTATCGGTTGTGGTATACGCACCTCCGTTTACTTCAATATTCACATTAGGTATAGGGATATTGGTATCGCTTTCAACTACGGAACCTCTAACAGTGAAACTAGGTTGCTTATCAAAGTTAATATCTTGCGCCAATGAATTGCTAACACTACATACTGCAATAAAAATCCATATATGTTTTAAAAATAATTTCATGCATTATTTATATGAGATAAACTTACGCACTTTACTTGGCATATTAAAACGGCTATTTTATAAAATTAGTGGTTTTTTAGTATAAAAATACCTGTTTACGAACTTAAAAGTTTTGTTTACTCAATGAGATACCCTTTTTGCTCATTGTGCTTTTTTTAATAAAAAAGATGCTTCTAGTTTTACCGTATTAATCAAAAAACAAAATTATTATGAAAACACATTTTAAAACGTTTCTTTTATTCACTGCGCTTGCAGGATTCCTATCGTGTAATGCTAAAACAAAAAAGGAAAACATAGCTTTAAATCAAACTGAAATAGAAAAACCAAAACCCAATAAACAGTTTATTAAAGTAGCCTTATTATTAGATACTAGCAACAGTATGGATGGCCTTATAGACCAAGCCAAAGCACAACTTTGGGATATTGTAAACGAATTATCATATGCAAAATGTGGAACCAATAAGCCCAATTTACAAATTGCTTTATATGAATATGGTAATGACAGATTAAACAGCAGAGAAGGTTATATAAGACAAGTTTTAGGGTTTAGTGATGATTTAGATGAAATTTCAAAAGAACTATTTTCATTAACCACCAATGGCGGTGAAGAGTATTGTGGACAAGTTATTCAAACCTCATTAAACCAATTGAACTGGGGTAAAAATCCTGATGATTTAAAGTTAATTTTTATTGCGGGCAACGAACCTTTTACACAAGGAAAAACAAACTACAAAGATGCTTCTGCGAATGCTAATGAAAAAGATGTTACTGTAAACACTATTTTTTGTGGCGATTTTAATCAAGGTATATCGACATATTGGAAAGATGGAGCTGATTTAACCAATGGTGATTATATGTCTATAAATCAAAATCAATCTACTGTTTATATTGCAACTCCTTATGATGACGATATCTTGATATTAAATCAAAAATTGAATAAAACCTATGTTATTTATGGAGATAAAGGAAAAGAAAAAATCGCCTTGCAAGCAGAACAAGACAGTAATGCAGGCTCGTATGGTAAAGCAAATGCTGTTAGCAGATCCGTTAGTAAAAGTTCTTATTTATACAAAAATGAGAGTTGGGATTTAGTGGATGCTGTTGAATTGAATGAGGTTACGATTGAAAACTTAAAAGATGATGCTTTACCTAATATCTTAAAAGGAAAAACCAAAGAAGAAATTAAAACTTATGTCAATGAGAAACGAAAAGAACGTGATGCGATTCAAAAACAAATTCAAGCACTTAATTTAAAACGAAAATACTATATCACAAAAAACAAAAAAGACACAAATGGTTTAGAAAACGCCATGACCAAAGCCATTAAAGAACAAGCTAAAAAGAAACACTATACTTGGAATTAAGAAAGAAAGAAAGGCTTGTTGCAAAACGAGTCTTTTTTAATTTACTGCAGGACAATTACAATCGTATTTTTCTTTTCTACAATTAAAATTATAACCCAGAGTTAATTGATGAAAACCTCCATTAGTAAAAACAAGTGAATTCATCTGATAGGTATACGTATATGCAAACATAAACTGATTATAATTAACACCTAAAAGCGGCGTAATTTGTCTTAGTTTTTGACTGCTCACGCCAGAGCCATCCAGATATTGAGCTCCATCAAAACTGTTTCGATAAGAAATACCACCCCAAATTTTACCAAAATCTACATTTTTATAAACTTTAGCATTAAAATCTATAGATGCTTCTTGGGTTCCATCTTTATATTGAAACATAACCGATGGTTCGTAACTCCACTCACTACCATACTTAGCGAAAACACCTCCAATAGAGAATAAATAACGACGTAGATTACTTGTAATCTCAATATCATTATTAACACCAGAATTTTTCAATAAATTCTTAACCGTTGCATGGGCATAATAGTCTAAATAATGGTAAGAAAAACCAAGATCTATATTAAAGTTTGTTTCACTTTGCACAATTCCATCAATAATATTATCAGGGCCATCAAACAAGAACGTTGTTTCATCTAATTTATATTGAATGACTCCAGCACTTATTCCAAAGGATAGCATATTTAAATCAATTGGATTTCTAGAAAACATTAAATGATGTGCATAGGTTACATAAGCCCCCGTTTGCGAATGATATCCATTTCTATCGGTATACACAATAGCACCATATGCTGATGGAGACTCTCCAAATCTTCCATTAACACTCATTGTTGATAATTTTGGTGCATCCTCATGACCAAACCACTGCTGCCTGGTTGTAAGCCTCAACTTTGAACAGTTGGCAACACCTGCCATAGATGGATGGATCAGATAATAATTATCGGTAAGATAATCTGTATAAATAGGAAGTCCCTCTTGTGAAAATGTTAATTGCGAGCACAAAATTCCTATAACAACAAAAAAAATATTTTTAAAATTCATATTCTATACTAGGAAAATTTGTCTATAAATAAACGCTTCGGTTCTTGAAAAATTACACATAAAAAAAATAAAGCTTTACTTTATTTTTTAAATATTAAAACATAACTATACTCAAATATATGGATAACTAAACTTATCTTTTGCTATTTTTGTCAAAAATTAGCTGAAATGAATACTTTCAAGGTTTCTCTGCAAGAAACATCAAACGACACTATTATTAAATTTGAAATAAATCAAATTATTACTAAACATCAGAGTTATGAATTTAACAATATTGATGAAGCAAAACCTTCACCTCTAGCTCAACAATTATTCTATTTACCCTTTGTAAAAAAGGTCTATATCTCATGGAATTTTATTGCGCTTGAGCGCTACAGCATTGTTGAATGGAAAGATGTGCAAGACGAAGTTCTTGAACAAATTGAAGCCTATTTAAACGACGGTGGTGTGGTCATAGAAGAATCACAAGTAACTAAAAAAACACCTGTAACAGTGTATGCTGAAAGCACTCCAAACCCTGCTGTTATTAAATTTGTTGCCAACAAAAAACTAGTAGCCTCATTATTTGAATTCACCTCTATTGATGAAGCTAAAGAATCTCCATTAGCTACTGAGTTATTTCATTTTCCATTTGTAAAAAGTGTATTTATTGATGAAAACTACGTCTCCATAACAAAGTTTGATGTGGCCGAATGGCAAGACATAACCATGGAGCTTCGCGAATTTATTAGAAACTATATTGAAACCGGCAAAGACATTGTAAATGCCAACGCTTCGCAAACAACTGAAAAAACAGAAGCTCAATCGGCGAACAATTTTGAGTCTTTAGATGATACATCAAAAGAAATTATTAATATTCTTGATGAATATGTAAAACCTGCTGTTGCCAGTGATGGTGGTAACATTCAGTTTATATCCTATGAGGCAGATACTAAAAAAGTACATGTTATGTTACAAGGTGCCTGCAGCGGTTGTCCATCATCAACATATACTTTAAAAAGCGGCATAGAAAATATGCTTAAAGAAATGCTTCCGGGAAAAGTAGAGATGGTTGAAGCTATTAATGGGTAATTGTTACTTTTTTTAAGTGTCTAAAAAAATACGTATCTTTAGGTAACAAGTATTTTTCTAATTTAAATAGTTATATAATGGCAATATTAAAAGTAATTGAAGTATTAGCAAACTCAGAAAAAAGCTGGGAAGATGCAACAAAAAAAGCAGTAAAACATGCATCAAAAAGTATTAAGAATATTCGCTCTGTATATGTTCAAGATCAAAGTGCAAGTGTAAAAGATAATGAGGTTTCAGAATTTAGAGTAAACTTAAAAATCACTTTTGAAGTAGAATAGTTTTTATTTTCAAATCATAGATTAAAGTGTTCATTTTTTGAACACTTTTTTTATACTCAAATTTCATTAACTTTGAGATTATGAAGTACTGTTCATTACTGATTTTTATTATTCTAATAAGCTGTAACAGACTGAATACAAAACCTATGACACATACATACACGAATAATCTTATTAACGAAACAAGCCCTTATTTACTGCAACATGCCCACAATCCGGTTGATTGGCATGCATGGAACCCTGAGACTTTAAAACTAGCAAAATCACAAAACAAATTATTACTCATTAGTGTTGGGTATGCAGCTTGTCATTGGTGTCATGTTATGGAACATGAAAGTTTTGAAGATACTTTGGTAGCCCAAGTGATGAATAAAAGCTTTATTAATATAAAAGTTGATAGAGAAGAACGGCCGGACGTAGATCAAGTCTATATGAATGCTATTCAACTTATGACAGGTCACGGTGGTTGGCCTATGAATGTAATCGCTTTACCTGATGGTAGACCAATTTGGGGAGGTACTTATTTTAAAAAGGAACAGTGGATAAGTGCGTTAACCCAAATTTCAAAATTATATATAAAAAAGCCCGAAAAGCTTTATGACTATGCAGATAAGTTAGAAGAAGGTATAAAGTCTATGGACATGGTTAGTCTTAACAGCGATGCCCCAATTTTTAAAACTGAATTCATAGAAGAATCTATAAAAAAATGGTCGCAACAATTTGATTACAAAGATGGAGGCATCAACCGAGCCCCTAAATTTATGATGCCTAACAACTATCATTTTTTACTCCGATTTGCCTATCAAAATAACGATAAGAGATTGCTTGATTATGTAAATCTTACGCTAAAAAAAATGGCTTATGGCGGTGTGTTTGACCAAATTGGAGGAGGTTTTTCAAGATATTCAGTAGACACCAAATGGCATGTGCCCCATTTTGAAAAAATGCTTTATGATAATGGCCAACTAGTTAGTTTATATTCCGATGCGTATCTCATCACCAAAAATGACCTATATAAAAATATTGTCACCAAAATATTAGAATATATAAAACGTGACATGACTACTGAGAATGGTGCTTTTTATTCCTCGCTTGATGCTGATAGTCATAATTCAGATGGAAACCTTGAAGAAGGAGCATTTTATGTTTGGCAAAAAGAAGAACTTAAATCTCTTTTAAAGGATGATTTTAATCTTTTTTCAGACTATTACAATATTAATGATTACGGCCTTTGGGAACATAACAACTACGTTCTTATTAGAAAAGATGATGACGATACTATTATTAAAAAATATAATATCACTAAAGACCAATTAATAGAAAAAACAAATAACTGGAGTAATATACTTTTAAAAGAGCGCGATAAAAGAGAAAAACCAAGACTTGACGATAAAACATTAACCTCTTGGAATGCCATTATGTTGAAAGGATATGTTGATGCTTACCGAGTGTTTGGTACTAAAGATTATTTGGATGCAGCACAAAAAAATGCAACATTTATATTGAATAAGCAATTACGCGAAGACGGTGGTCTTTACCACAATTACAAAAATGGAAATAGTAATATTAATGGATATCTTGAAGATTATGCCACAACCATTGAGGCATTTTTAGCACTTTATGAAAATACCCTAAATGAAACCTGGCTTATATCAGCGCGAAATTTAACCAATTATACCTTCGATCACTTTTTTGATGAAAAAAGCAATATGTTTTTCTTTACATCTAATGAAGATGATTCCTTGGTATCTAGAAATATTGAATACCGAGATAATGTAATTCCCGCCAGTAACTCTATGATGGCAAAAAATCTATTTAAATTATCTCATTATTTTGATAATGAACACTTTAAAAGAACTGCTTTAACCATGTTAAACAATGTAAAACCTGAAATGAAAGAATATCCTTCTGGATATTCCAATTGGTTTGATTTAATGCTAAATTACACCTCTCCCTTTTATGAAGTTGCGGTTATTGGTAAAGATGCTTCATCAAAAATTTCAGAATTAAACAAGTTTTATATCCCTAACAAACTTATAGCAGGCAGTACTTCAGAAAATAATTTGCCTTTATTAGAAAACAGGTTTATTCCTAATGAAACCTTCATTTACGTTTGTGTAAATAACACTTGCAAACTTCCAGTTTCAAACGTTGAAGACGCTATCAAACTATTAACACCATGATATTTTTAAAAACATTTTTAATAGCTTTAGTAGCGTTTGAACATATCTACTTTTTAATCTTAGAAATGTTCTTTTGGACCAAACCCAAAGGCATTAAAACTTTCGGATTAAAATCTAAAGAATTTGCAGAAGACACTAAGGTTTTGGCTGCCAACCAAGGGTTGTATAACGGTTTTTTAGCTGCAGGATTACTCTATTCAATAGTCACTAAAGACTCTAATATTGCTATTTTCTTTTTATTTTGTGTGATTGTTGCAGGTATTTATGGAGCCTATTCAACCAAAAAAATACGCTTATTTTACGTGCAAGCGATTCCAGCTATTTTAGCTCTTATTCTTGTTTTTTTAGAGGTTATTATATAGGTTTTTATTGAGATTTGTTCTAATTACGCTTAAATATGTCTTTAATAGTTTTTAAATTTGTGTTTCATTTAAAATAAAAATTATGGAATTAGAAAAATGGATTGAGAAAGGATATGATTTAATTATTTATTTCGGGCCAAAATTGATTGCAGCCATTCTTATTTGGATTATTGGATCATGGTTCATTAAAATGATTCTTAAAGGTTTTAAAAAAGCAATGAAAAAAAGAGACTACGATATTAGTCTTGAAAAATTTTTAACGAACTTACTAAGTTGGGCTCTAAAAATAGTTTTAATTGTTGTCGTTTTAGGAACCGTTGGTATAGAAACCACCTCATTTGCAGCTATATTAGCTTCTGCTGGTTTAGCTATTGGTTTAGCACTTCAGGGATCTTTAGGTAATTTTGCTGGTGGTGTTTTGATTATGATTTTCAAACCTATTAAAATTGGTGACTACATTGAAGCCCAAGGCCAAAGCGGAACGGTAAAAGAAATTGGAATTTTTACAACTAAACTGAATACACCAGATAATAAAGAAATCATTATTCCGAATGGAGCTCTTTCAAATGGTAACATTACCAATTACAGTGTAGAAGACACGCGACGTGTAGATCTCACATTTGGAGTTGGTTATGATTCTGACATTAAGAAAACAAAAGAAGTTATCTTAAGTGTTATTGATTCACATCCATTAATTTTAAAGGATCCTGCAGCTGCTGTGAATGTATCAGAATTAGCTGATAGTTCTATCAACTTTTTTACACGTGTTTGGGTTAAAAAGGAAGACTATTGGGCAGTGAAATTTGATGTTATAGAACAAACAAAAGAAGCGCTTGATGCAGCTGGTATTGAAATACCTTATCCACATCAAGTTGAAATTCAAAAGAAAGGTTAAGATTTAGGCTTTAACGCTACGAAATCTTTTAAATAATACGGTTCAAAATAAGCGACATCTTCAAAGTCGCTTATTTTGTATTTGTTATAGGCTAATGCACTCATCTCGTTGGCCGAAGGTAATTTATCGTCAATAAATACTGCGTTTGGGTGCGTTATTAATGTTTTTGTTTTTTCAACACCATTGCCTATAAAATATACTTTACCTTGTTCTAAATACGCAGCAAATGAAGACTTGTCTAAAATTTCGGCTTCCGTTTCTCTTATTTTTTTATAATTTGAATTGAATATTGCTGAATACACTTCCATGCGTCTGGCGTCTAACATAGCTACAATGATACCTTCCTTGCAAACAACCTGACGTGCTAAAGCTTCTAAAGTAGATACTGAAATCATAGGCTTATCTAAAGCAAAACAGAACCCTTTTACGGCTGATACGCCTATTCGTAAGCCAGTATAAGACCCTGGCCCTTTACTAATCGCTATAGCGTCTAATTGACTTGATTTTACATTAGCTTCCTTTAAAACAGCATCAATATAAACATGTAACCGTTCTGCATGAGAGTAATTTTTATCGTAATCTTCCTTTAAAATAATGGTTTTTCCATCCTTGGAAAGTGAGACAGAACAATTAGTTGTTGCTGTTTCAATATTAAGTATTAAAGCCAAACTAATCGATTTTATTTACTGTCTTCCGTCTTCTTTTCTTCAACTTTATCACCATTCTTTAACGTTTTGGTGACAACATTATAAGGACCAACGATTACATCTTCTCCTTCTTTCAATCCAGAAACAATCTCTATATTACTATCATCCTGAATACCAGTTTTAACAACTCGTAATTTTGCAACATCACCTTCTTTTACAAAAACACATTCAAATTTTTCCTCTTCTAAATTTGAGATTGAATTGTCGTCTTTAACTTTAGGTTTGTCTTTTGTAGATGTTGTATCTGTTTTTACTGTAATGGCACTAATTGGAACATTGACAGCATCTTTTCTAACTTCTGTGATAATATCAACAGTTGCTGTCATACCAGGTCTAAATGGCGAATATCCCTTTGGCTTTCCTTGTAATAAATCTTTAAAAGATTCTTCCAAAATTCTAACTTTTACTTTAAAATTTGTTACCTGATCTGCAGACGTTACTTGGTCAGCCGAATTTGAAATTTCTGTAACAACTCCTTTAAACTCCTTTTTTAAGTAAGCATCAACCTCAACACGAGTAGAATCTCCAATATGTACTTTTACAATGTCGTTTTCATTAACATCAACCTCCACTTCCATATTAGATAAATTGGCAACACGCATAATTTCTGTTCCAGCCATTTGTTGAGTTCCAACAACACGTTCTCCAAGTTCTACATCTAACTTAGATATCGTGCCATCCATAGGAGAATAGATGGTTGTTCTATTTAAATTATCCATCGCCTCATTAACAGTTGCGCTCGCACTTTTTACAGCATAATATGCAGACTGTTTGTTTGCTAATGCAATTTCATAGCTAGAAACTGCCTTATCCCAATCTGCTTTTGAAATAATACCTTTATCAAATAGTTGTTTATTTCTGTCGTAACTTAACTTGGCTTCTTTTAAGGACGCTTCTGTCTGGTCCAAATTCGCTTTTACATTTTGTAAGGATGCTTGTGAACGATTTAAACTCGATTGGTAAATATCTGGATTAATGCGGATTAATAAGTCTCCTTTTTTAACCTGTTGCCCTTCTATAATAGGAAGTTCAATAATTTCTCCTGAAACTTCACTAGATATTTTTACTTCTACCTCTGGTTGGATTTTTCCCGTAGCAGAAACTGTTTCAATAATATCTGAACGTTCAATTTTTTTGGCTTCAATTTCTTTAAAATTACCACTCTTTCCAAACCAACCTGCTTTTTTACCACCTATTAAAAGGATTAACAAAACAACAGTGATTGAAACTATAATAACAAGTGATTTCTTGCTCATTGTAATTAATTTATATCTGTAATAGGAATTCCAAAATAGAACTCTAGTACTTTTAGTTTAAAAATATAATCATATTTAGCGCGAATAACATCACTTTGAGCGGCCTCATATTTATTTTGTGATTGTCCATAATCAAAAGCGTTTAACAATCCTACATTGTATCGTTCTTTTGAATAGTTAAAGGCCTCCTCTCTTGCATTTAAAGTTTTTTGGGCTGCCTCATAAGCCTTTAAAGCGCCTTTAGCATCATTTTGAGCTTGATAAACTTTGGTTTCTAAATCTAAATTAGCCTGCTCTAACTTTATTTTAGCACGTTCTAAATTTACTTTATTTCTATTAACTTCATTTCGACTAGCAAAACCATTAAAAATAGGAATATTCAATCTCAATGCAAAATTATGACTTTTATTATCTGATATTTGAGTTTCAAAATCTGGTGTCTCAAACAAACCAGATTTAAAATAATTTGAACTAAAACTATAGGAACCTGTTAAAGTAGGCTGTAAAGCACCTTTTGCTATTTTTAAATCGGTCTCAGCTATTTTTCTATTGGTTTCTGCTATTTTAATATCATATCGTGTGTCTTTTGCTTTAGCAATAATGGCACTTGGCGACTCCTGAAGTATATCGGTAAGTGGTACATTATAGTTGGCGTCAACAATATCAAAATTCTCATAGTCCTCTATTAACAACGATTGTGCTAATTCAATCTTAGATATTAAAAGTGTATTTTCTGCTGCCACAATTTGTTGTTCCTGAGTTGCCACTGTAGCTTGAATTTCAAGCACGTCGCCTTTTGGCAATGAACCTGCATCAACCAATTCTTGGGTGCGAGCTAAATCTTGTTTAGAAATCTCTAATTGTGCCTTTAAAACCTTAAGTTGCTCTTTATTGAATAATATCTGTAAAAATGAATTAGCAACGAATAATGAAATGTCATCTTTCATGCTATCCAATTGATATTTTGACGCTAAAATCTGAAGATTAGATCTGTGCAATTGACGCAAATTACGTTGACCTCTGTAAATGTCCAGACCTGAACTTATTCCTCCAGACATATTTCTGGTTGTAGAGTTAACAGCATCAAAAGTAGTTGGATCTTGACCTAAACCAATGCTCCATGAATGAGAAGCTGATGCATTTAAAGAAGGTAAAAAGTTGCCAATAGCATCCTTCTTACTTATCTCAGATGTTTTTAAATCTAACTCACTTTGTTTAATTGAAATATTATTTTCTAAAGCATAATCAACACATGCTCTTAACGTCCACTTTCTATTTTGAGACTGTATTGTTGTGGTTAGTAAAACCAACATTATAACTATTATTTTTTTCATCTGCTTATATTTATTTTTTCAGATTGAATGCCACATGAATTATTTTATAAGTATTCACTTAATCGACATCACTCATTGGTCTATACAACTGTTAAAGTGTTACAATTAATTAATTACTTATTTTTGAGCATAACTTGGAATACCTGAAATTTGATTCCATACTTTTATTTTATCTGATTTAGTAACACCACTTTTTACTTCTACAAAGATACCATCACTAATTCCTAATTCAACATCTCTTCGCTCGAATTTTTGATCACCAACTTCAACTTCAACAAATGGTTTTTTTGTTTCAGAATCGTATTGCACTAACGCTTCTTTAATAGCCAAGACATTTTCTGCTTTTTCAAGAATAATTGATGCATTGGCACTTAACCCTGCCCTTATAAATGTAGAATCTAAAGATTTAATACTTCCTTTAATTTCAAATTGAATAGCGCCATTTTCGGCCACCCCTTTTGGTGCGATATAATCTAAAACAGCATCAAACTTTTTGTTTTCAATGGCTCCTATGGTAATTTCAAGTGGTAGCCCTTCTTTA
>TARA_R110002033_G_scaffold162983_2_pt1 | contig 12061 bp, 15 predicted proteins | sample TARA_R110002033 | Tara Oceans TARA_R110002033 (sample SAMEA4397051) | marine metagenome | biome: Polar Biome; feature: [SRF] surface water layer (ENVO:00010504); material: water (ENVO:00002006), including particulate matter (ENVO:01000060) such as... | depth 5 m
ACGTGAAGACTTCATTAAGCGCTGGCCTTCAACCTTACAAAGCTTATGTGAATTAATGCGCATTACCCTAGAGGGCAATAATGTGCCCAACTCAGTGGCCGTTAGCGAGGCACTAGCCACCACCTTAAGCACTTATTTAGGCGGCCGTGACATGTATATTCCCAATGGCGAACGTCTTAAAGATGCCCTGCGTGATATACGTATTTGGCGCCAGTTTAAGGGCAATAACCTAGAGCAACTGGCAAGGGAGTATGGCCTAACTGATCGTCGAGTCAGCCAGATCATTGCAGAGCAAAGAGCGGCATTTGTGGCGAGGAAGCAGAGAAGGTTGTTTTAGCTAAAAATAACTTTTTTACAACTCTTCTTTGTAGATGCAATAACAATAATTGTTTGAGCCTTATTCATTTCTTGTTTTTACCTACAAAATGAGGGTAAAATAGGAAGTTCGAGTTGCATCGTGATAAAACTACATACTAAATAAGGCACATCAATTATGGCAGAGCTAAACTTTCTTCAGCCTACATTTCAATATGACCATAAATCAAAGTTTGAAAAACTTGGATTGAGCTTTGAAATACTACAAAGCTCTATATCTGCTGGTATCTCAGAATACATGTCAGCTTCTAGCCTTGCCCCCTTGAATGCTGGTGGTTCTAAGGCATCATTTGCTATTATTGAAAATATTCGTGAGCAATTACTTCAAAACTCTCTTGGTTGGAGCATGGTGAATAAGCATGGGCAGTGTCTCACTAATAACGCTGATGAAAATTTGTCTATTGTTGTTACAAGTGGTGATAAAGACACTGGTTTAGCTGATGGCTATCCTTGTACTAAAAATGGGAAAGGGACAGAAACAAAGAACCAAGTATTGAGAAATATAGGTAAAACACTTAACCTTTTTGACGAACCGCAAATAACCAATGATTGTGCTGATATTGATAGTAAAAAAGTAGATACTCATGAGTTATGGCTTCTACTTTATTATTTTGATCATCAAAAAAAGGAAGTCCGTTTTGAGTTGTCATTGCCGATTGGATATAAAGAAGTAGGACGGTATGGAAAAGTTAAAGTCACTGACTGGGGAACTAGATTGTTCTTCACACCAGTTTCTTTTGAAGACTATCTTATTACTAAAAATATAACAGCGTTTAGTGATGACATAGATTTTGTCGTGACATCCAAAGAATAGATAAAAGTAAAATGGAAAAATGTATTAACCCTTCTCGGCTGAAGTTAGCTAGAACCCGCCGTCAATTAACAATAAAAGCCTTAGCAGAAGCAGTAGGGCTTACACCCCGTATGGTTTCAGAATATGAGAAAGATAGGTGTACAGTTCAACCTCCAGAGAAAACGATTGAGTCGTTCGCAAGAGCTCTAAACTATCCTGCTGAATTTTTGTTCTTAGAAGATAACATTGATGAAGTTGATGCTTCTTCAGTTTCTTTTCGTTCTTTAAAAAGCATGAAAGCTTCGCAACAACATTCTGCTATTGGAGCTGGTTGTCTTGGTGTAATGTTAAATAACTATTTTGAAAATAAGTTTAATCTTTTCGATTCAGATTTGCCTGATTTTTCAGGTTATGAGCCAGAATTAGCAGCTTCAATAATAAGAACTGAATGGAAATTAGGTACAAAGAGCATAAGTAATGTTATTGCTATTTTAGAAAGTCATGGAGTTAGAGTTTTTACCCTTGATGAACAAACTCTCTCAGTCGATGCATTTTCTTTCTGGAAAGATGGCGTCCCATATATATTTTTGAATAATAAGAAGTCTGGTGAAAGAAGCCGATTTGATGCAGCACATGAATTAGGTCATCTTTTATTGCATAAAAATGAGGTTCCTCAGGGTAAAGATATCGAAAAAGAAGCTGATAGTTTTGCTTCATTCTTTCTAATGCCTAAATCAACTTTGCTAGTTTACAGCGGCCGGTTTATATCTATTGGCGATATTATTAGGCTTAAGCAAAATTGGAAGGTGTCTGCTATGGCATTAATTTTTCACATGAAAACTGTAGGTGTAATTAGTGAGTGGCAGTATAGAAGTTTGATTATCGAAGCTAGTAAGCTTGGATTAAGGACTAGAGAGATAGAGGGCATTCCAAGGGAGCAATCTAAGTTAATTCCGCAACTTATTACCTCACTTAAAAATCGAGGTTTTGGAATACATCATATTGCTAAAGAGCTCAATTTACCTTTGGATGAAATAACAAACTTATTATTTATGATAGGGATCATTTCTGGTAATGGTGTAGAGAACTCTATTCGAACCCCTCCTAAATTAAGCTTAGTTAATTAATCCCGAAACCTTTCTAACCCGCTAGAACACTCTAAACCGAGACAATGAACCTATGTTCCTTGTCTCGGTTTTTTTATGGGTCTTTTTCAGCCAAACAGTCCTTACAGTCCAACCTTTATTGCCGCGGTTAACTTTGTGTTCAGCAAAGAGGGCGGCTATCACTGCAACCCTAATGACTTAGGCGGTGAAACCCATTTTGGCATTAGCGCCAGGGCGTACCCTAAAGAACACATTGCCAACCTAACCCAAGCGCGGGCACAGTTTTTATATCACCGTGATTATTGGCGCGCCGCATATTGTGAGCAATGGCCTGCAGCAGTGGCCTTAATGGTGTTCGATGGTGCGGTGCAACATGGCTGCATAACAGCAATTTGCTTACTGCAAGAATGTGTAGGGGTAAAAGCCGATGGCCAAGTAGGCCCCATCACCCGCAATGCGGTTAACCAAGCAGATCCCCTATGGTTAGTTGCTCGCTATGTACTGCGCCGAGCAAGGCTATACAGCCGCATTCAAATAAAAAATCCAAGGCAGTCGGTGTTTATTGAAGGTTGGTTTAACCGGTTGCGCGATGGCATTAACGCTGCCTTTAAGGTGGTTGCATGAGTTTCATTAACCATCATCAAGCCAAAAGTGCAGTTAACCATTCCCCCATTGCGAGTTCAGGCCCCAAGCGCATTAAAAACCGTGTTCACCGTCAATGCGCCAAAGATGGTTTTGAGGCGCGTATTCGGGCAGAACTCGCGGCAAAACAGCCTAGTGATGTGGCAACGGTAGCGCCCTTATATAGCCATCATTTAACTCGTCAAAGCTATTTTAATCTGGGTTGGCAAGCAGTCACACTCACTCATGTATTACGTGCCAAAGCCCGCATTAAATACAACGATAAAGGATAACTCATGGACCCTATTACCCTTACGGCCATTGCCTCAACCTTGTTAAAAACAGGACCGGATTTAATCCGTAACCTGGGCAGCTTTTTTGATGATGATAAATCGAACACGGCCAATAAAGTGGCTGATTTAGTCGATATTGCCAGTGGTAAATCCAACCCACAGCAAGCGTTAAACCAAGCGTTAACGGCATTGTCACCGCAAGATTTAGTGCAATTAAAAACTGTCGCTGGCGAATGCGAAGTCGAACTGGCACGCATTGAAGCCAAGCAAGCGACAACGGTTCACCAACAAACCCAAGCCACCATTCAGCACGGTGATGACAGCCAAGACCCTTACGTGCGCACCACTCGGCCACTCATGGCCAGAGCATCTGGCTATGTTACCGGCTTATACGTGCTGGGCATGGAAGGGCTAGCCGCGTTTGGCTATGGCCAAGGTGCTCAATGGGATTTAGCCATGATGATGCTTTCACCATTATTAACTTACATGGGCCTGCGTGAAGTGGGTAAATGGCGCCAGGGTAAGTCAACTGGCACCGGTTTGTTGTCGAGCCTTAGCCAGTTAATCCCGCCAGCATTTAAAAAAGGGGCCTAAATGCAATTAGAAGACTGGGCAAGCAGTATGGAACAAAAGGAACGTGATGCCGCAGTGGCCCGTGCAAGGTCAAACAAAACCGAGCAAGGTAATGGCATCTGCCGTGGCTGCCTTGAGCCCGTCGAAGCAGAGCGCAGTCATGCATTACGTTGCTTGAGCTGCCAGCAAGACTTTGAGCATCGACAACGCATCAAAACGGGAGGTCGGCGTGTTTGATCTAATCAAAGAGTTTTGGGTGCAAATCTATGCAGTGATCTCATTGGTGTTACTTATCGCCAATTGGGCATTGGCGAAAACCTACGCCAAAACGGACTCAGTATCCATGCTCGAAAAGCGAGTTGATAAATTAGAGATCATTGCTGAGCACTCACCCAGCAAAGAAGACTTTCATCAATTAGATAAGCGCATGGCCGAAGTTAACGGCCAACTCACCGCCATCGCCCCACAACTTAAATCGCTGCAAAGCATGACCGAAATGCTCACCGAAAACGAATTGCGTGGTAAATAGCCGCGCCAGTATTCACCAAGAGCGCCGTAAATAAGGAACAACAAATGTCGCTAGTTGATATTAAAAACGAGCATCAGCGCCGTTCAATTCTCAATGCCCTCAGTGCCATGGTCGGCTTTGGTGCTAACCATTCTATGGTGCGTGATACCTGTGCCAGCTTTGGTGTTGAAATGAGTAACGACACCATCAAAACCCAGCTTTATTGGCTCGAAGAGCAGGGCTTAGTGAGTGTTAAAACCCAAGGTAACTACCTTATCGCCGAGCTCAAATCACGTGGTCAAGACGTGGTTAATGGCCTCTCGTTTGTGCCAGGCATTAAGCGTCCAAGTGCAGGGGATTAATCATGGCCGACGTGAAACCAGACAACCCAACCCGTGGCCGTCGTTCTAAAGTCGATTTGCTACCTGAATCTATCCGTAAGCATTTAGATAAAGGCTTGCGTGATGGATCTATTACCCAGCTTGAATTGCTCGACGAAATTAATCAGCTGATAAACGCGACCGGTTTGCCCGACGACCTACAGCTGTCGCGCACTGGCTTAAATCGTTACGCCACCAAAATGGAGGCGGTCGGTAAAAGTTTGCGTGAAATGCGCGAAATTACTCAAGTATGGACCGCCGAACTGGGCGACAAGCCTACCGGCGAAGTCACTAAACTGATATTAGAAATGGCCCGTTCACAGCTGTTTAAAGCCTTATTAAACGAAGACGACGAAGCAGCAGATGTGGGCATGATTAAAGATGCCATGTTAGCCGTGCAACGCTTAGAGTCGGCAGCTATGGCCAGCCATAAGCGCGAAAAAGAGATCCGCACCGCCTTTGCTAATGAGGCCGCCAATGCCGCTGAAAAGGTCGCCAAATCGGCAGGGCTCACCAAAGATGCCGTGAGTTTACTTAAGCGTGAAATATTGGGGATTGCCTAGTGAATACTCAGCCTCACAGTTTTAGCAAACCCCAATTTGATCCGGCAATGGAGGCAAGTTATCTCAGTGTGTTTGACCCCAAAGAGGTGTTGCTAGGTTATCAAAAACGCTGGATAGCCGATGAATCGCAGTTAAAAATTGCCGAAAAGTCTCGCCGAACAGGATTAACCTGGGCAGAAGCGGCCGATGGCGCATTAACCGCAGGGGCTGCACGTGGCCAAGGTGGTACCAATCACTTTTATGTCGGTTCCAATAAAGAAATGGCCCGCGAGTTTATCGACGCTGCCGCTATGTGGGCCAAGGTGTTTGATAAAGCCGCTGGCGATATTCAAGAAGAGATTTTTATCGATGATGGCCAAGACGGCAAAGAGATTTTAACCTTTGCCATTTACTTTGCCTCAGGCTTTAAAATTCAAGCGCTATCATCTAACCCCTCAAACCTGCGTGGTATGCAAGGTAACGTTACCATCGACGAAGCCGCATTCCATGAGCGCCTTGTCGAAGTATTAAAGGCCGCACTGGCGTTAACCATGTGGGGTGCAAAAGTACGCTTAATCAGTACCCACAATGGCACCGATAACCTGTTTAACGAGCTGATTAACGATTCCCGTGCAGGCAAAAAAGACTACAGCGTTCACCGCATCACCTTAGACGATGCCTGTAACGAAGGCTTATATCAGCGTATTTGCCAAATTCGTGGCATCAAGTGGCTGCAAGCGGGCGAAGATGACTGGAAAGCCAAACTGCTTAAAGCCACCGCCACCGAAGAAGATGCCCTCGAAGAATACTTTTGTGTGCCTAAGTCCGGTGGTGGCGCTTACTTAAACCGTGCGCTTATTGAAGCGCGTATGGCCAGTGTTGAACAAAGCGGCCCAGTGGTTCGCTTAGCCAAAAAAGATGAATTCGGCCAGTGGCCAGAAAACCTGCGCGCCGCTGAAATACTGCAGTGGTGTGAAGATGAGTTAAAGCCGGTACTGGATAAGTTAGATCCCTCACGGCCTCATGTATTTGGCGAAGACTTTGCTCGCAGTGGTGACTTAACCGTCATTGATGTGGGCGAGCTCGCCCAAGACTTACACCTTACCGTTAAGCTGCAAGTCGAGTTAAAAAACATTCCCTTTCGGCAGCAAGAGCAAATCTTGTTTTACATTGTTGATCGCTTGCCGCGTTTACGTGGCGGCGGCATGGATGCGCGCGGTAACGGCCAAGCCTTAGCAGAATACGCCCAGGACAAATATGGTACCGAAGTGATTGAATGCGTGATGCTGTCTGAGTCGTTTTATCGTGAGCAAATGCCACGCTTTAAAAGCTACTTTGAAGATGCATTGATCACCATCCCAAGGGACGACGACACCGGCACCGATTTACGTGCATTAAGCATTAACCGCCGTGGCACACCATGCCTAGGTGACGTGCGCACCGGACAAGAGAAAGAGCGCCACGGTGATGCCGCCATCAGTTTGTTTTTAATGGTGTACGCCTCAACCCTCTACGGCGCGCCCATCGAATTTACCCCCATTCCTAAAAGCGAACATCGCAATCCTAATGCCCGTCCGCATGACGATGATGACGCCACAACACAACGAGGTTGCTGGTAATGCAACAACGAACCACCAAAATAGTTGATCACTTAGGTCGCCCTTTTAAGCAGCGTGATGCTAAAGCCATGCAAACTGACGATGTACGTTTAGTTGGCTTGCAACGCACTTTTAGCCAACACCCATCAAGCGGTTTAACACCAGCAAGGGCTGCACAAATTATGCAAGCAGCCGAACAAGGTGACTTAATTGCCCAATGCGAACTGGCCGAAGATATCGAAGAAAAAGACGGCCATTTATATGCCGAATTAGATAAGCGCAAACGTGCCTTAATTGGCGTGGACTATTTTTTGGTGCCACCACGAAACCCCAGCGCACAAGAAAAGGCCGATACCGAATACCTGCAAGAAATGCTCGAAGAGGGCAACTGGATAAAGGCATTAATCAAATCAATGAGTGATGCCATTTTAAAAGGCTTTAGCTTGCACGAGCTCAGTTGGACTCGCGAACTTGGAGAGTGGTTTGTTGAGGTGCCAGAATACCGTGATCCAACATGGTTTATGACCCATCCAGAAAGGCGTAACGAACTACGCTTACGTGATGCATCCCATAACGGCGCTGAGCTATGGCCCTTTGGTTGGATTAAGCATACTCACTTAGCCAAATCGGGTTATCTCAGTCGCGGTGGCTTGGTGCGCCAATTAGTATGGCCATTCATCTTTAAAAATTACAGCGTGCGTGATCTCGCCGAGTTTTTAGAAATTTATGGTTTGCCATTGCGCATAGGCCAATACCCAGCCGGTGCCAGCGATGACGAAAAGCGCGCATTATTGCAAGCGGTAATGAGCATTGGCCACAATGCTGGTGGCATTATGCCCAAAGGCATGGTGATGGACTTTCACAGTGCCGCCACCGGCCAGGCCGACCCGTTTGAACTGATGTTCACCTGGGCCGAAAAAACCATGAGTAAGGTGATTTTAGGTGGCACTCTCACCAGCCAAGCTGATGGTAAAAGCTCAACCAATGCCTTGGGTAATGTACACAACGAAGTACGCCAGGAGCTGCGAGATTCAGACCTGGCGCAAATAGCCGAAACCTTAACCCGTGATTTAATCGCGCCGTTATATGCGCTTAACTGCAAGAGCTATCAAAGCCCACGTCGTCACCCGCGCTTAGTATTTGATATTACCGATACCGAAGACTTAGCCGGATTAGCAGAGCCGCTAAAAGTATTAGTCAGCATGGGGTTGCAGGTGCCACAAAGCTGGCTGCATGAAAAAACCCGTATTCCTAAGCCTGCCAATAATGAGGCGGTATTGTTGCCAGAAGCAACGGCATTACCGAGTTCGCCAGAGCCGGCTAATAACAAACCCAGTGCCTTAGCAGCGTTAGCGGCAGATAACATTAGCCGACTTAAAAAGACGAGTGAGCAACAGCTGTTTGATGAATCAGAACATCAGCTTGATAGCATGGCCGAACAGTTGGCAAATGAAATGCGCCCAGTACTGGCTGACTACACAGAGCAAATCGCCGCAGTGGTTGCCAATGCTGAATCGCTTGAAGCACTGCAAGCCGCATTAGCTGAGTTTGATTTATCCATCGATGAAGCCAGCGACATTATGCAGCAAGCGTTTGCCGTGGCTGATTTAGCGGGGCAGTTTGATGTAAGCGAGGGCCGCTAATGGCAACTACAGCCAACTATGGCTCACTGCCGTTTAACGAGCAAATTGGCTTTTTTAAACAAAAGCTCAATCTGCCCAGTGAGCGTTGGAGTGACATTTGGCAAAGCGCCCATAACACCAGCTTTGCGGTAGCCGGTGCCATGAAGGTTGATTTGCTCAATGACTTTCGCCGCGCGGTGGACGCGGCCATTAGCGAAGGCAAATCGATTACCTGGTTTAAAAAAGAGTTTAATCACATAGTGGCCAAGCATGGTTGGTCGCATACCGGTAAAGCCGATTGGCGGGCGCGGGTGATCTACAACACCAACATGCGCCAAAGCTATAATGCCGGTCGTTACGAACAGCTGCAGCACTTCGCCTATTGGCGTTATGCCCATGGCGATAGCCGTTATCCCCGAGAGCTGCATTTAAAATGGCATAACACCACTTTATCCAAAGATGATCCATGGTGGCATACTCACTTCCCCTCAAACGGTTGGGGCTGCAAATGCCGCGTTTACGGGGTCAGTCAAGCGGAGATGACTCGGCGCGGGTTGATATTAAAGCAAGCACCAAATGACGGTAGCCGAGACTGGTTAGATAAAGCCACTGGCGAAGTGCATCAGATACCTAAAGGGATAGACCCAGGTTTTGATTATGTACCCAAGCGCGAGGTCAATCAGCAAAAACAGCAAGCATTAGTTAGCACTAAAAAAGTGTATCAACCGCAACAAAAAATCGTACCCAATAGTTTTAGTACTGTTAAAGGCGTATCTAACGACAGTTTAAACACCCTATTAAATGCCATTAAACAAACTGAAAGTGCGCCGCAAATTGAACAGCTAGGCCAGTTTTTAGCCCAGTATAAGGTGAAAAGCCTTTTCTTAAAGCAAGCCGAAATGGGCGTGAGTAACGCTGGCGCGAAAGCCATAGAGGGCACGGTAAAAGACTATCTGCAAAATGATAAATACCATCCTCGGCGCTTATTTACCGCTAACAGTTATCGGCGTTCTTGGGGCTTTACGTCTTCATCTTATGATCATGTCAACGTGAAAGTTGCGGCGTCGACTCGTTTGGATAAAGTCGATGTTAACGAACTCAGGCAAGTGGTGGCATTAGCTGGCCAGTTTCATCAACAAGGTGGGGCTAAGTTTTCGTTATCGAGTATTGCCAGAACCTATGCCGCCGGTAAACATAACACTGGCACTGTGATTACTTGGCTACACGAGGTAGGGCATCAATTACATTTTAAAGCGGGCAGCCCGCCAATCCCCATCAAAAGTGGGTTTACACAATACAGTGGCTATAATCATTATGAATGGCATGCCGAGCACTTTGCCGCCTGGGTGTTAAACCGCAGCGCACTGGCCGAGTTTAATGCTGATATTGCCGCCTATTTTGATATGCTAGTACAACAAGTGCTCACCAAAGGAGTTAATCATGGATAAGGCCCTAGCAGCAATGCTGGCCAAAGCGAACGCAGAGCCAGAACAAGAACAGGGTAAGCAAACACCCTTAGTTGATGCCGCATTTAATCTGATTAACAATAGCCAATTAAGCCACAGTGAAAAGTCGGCCCAAATAACAGCGCTTGAGCAGCAAGCTAAAGGCCCAGAGCTGGAGCACTTTGCCGAAGTGTGGGAAAGCCTTTATGTCAGTACGCCATTAGATTTGCATAGTGCAACAACTAGCGAGCCTCAATAATGGCAGGGGTATCCATAAAGGTTGAAGCAAAGGGGCTGAGCGAACTTAACAAAGCATTGCAGCGTCTACTTGCACAAGGCCAAGACATGTCGCCCTTGTATCAAGATATCGGCGAGTACTTACTGCAAACCCATCAACAACGCTTTGTCGATCAACAAGCCCCAGACGGCACCCCATGGGAGCCACTAAGCAGTACCACCCTTGCACGTAAACACCGAACCGACCGCATACTCACCGAAGAAGGTACCTTAGCCGATACCTTACATTATCAACTTAACGGCAACGGTTTAGCTTTCGGCAGCAATCAAGAATACGCCGCCATGCAACACTTTGGTGGCACCACAAGCCCATTTAGCATGTTCCCCAATCAAGAGGTCGAAGCAAGGCCGTTTTTGGGTATCGCGCCATTTGAGCAGCAAGACATTCTGGACCTAGTAGAAAGTCACTTAAGACGAGCGTTAATGTAATGGCTGTTATTTCTTCAAATAACTAAAGTAGGTTACTGATTAGCATTGATTTATTGTCTTCTTGTCCATTAGTTGATAAGTTTTACTCTTAACCAGTCATCTTATGGAAGATCCCGTGTATGGACACACCAGCCAAAGAAATTGCCTTACCTCAAGACCCTACCGAGTTAAACAGTACAGAGTTAAGCAATGCTGAATTAAACAGCACTGCCGACAATCAACCATCATCTGAGCAAACTGCAGAGAAAACAACGCATCGGTTTCAAGCTGATTTAGACAAAGCCCAATCGGCGATAAGTGTTGGTGGCTCACTGAGCTCGTTCAGCTCATTTATCCATGGAATGGTGTTGCTTGGCTTTATCATTTTTACATTCAAACTCTTAAAAAGCGGTGCCGATGCCGTTGTGCTCGCTCCTTTCTTACTCGGTATTTTAGCAATATCAATATCCTGGGCCATTGTTTATGCATTGCTGAGTATTGTTGTCACCAATGCCCTAACTGCGAAGCATTCTATTTACCAGTCATCTAAGATGACTGCCTCAAACAAGCTGTGACAAACGCAAGTTAAGAAATCTCCCCATAGTATGAATAGAGGTAAGTTAAGCGCAGCAGGATAGATTTAAACTGTGGCAATCCGGGCACATTAATATTTAGTGTGTGCTTTGAGGGGAAATGGCTATTAACTTTAGATTATTCATGTTTGTCATGGATGGGGATTTTTTTGTTAGATAATAAAATCGAATTAAGTAAGCCTAACTGAGTAGCAATTACTTCGGTAAAGAAGATATCCTGGAAAGGCTGTAACATTTTTCGGGCTTCATTTATATAGATATTTGCAAGCTCAGGGCTACTTGATAGTGCATGATATTTAATCACAATGTTAGAAAAATGAATAAGTTGATTCTCAAGTTCCTGCCATTGTTTATATTCTTTTTCTCTTAAGTTATTCATTAGGTGAATTTTTAAACCTTCGGATTTATGTGATGACCATGAAGTTTCTTCGTATAAAATACTGTTCATATCAATATTATTAATAGTGGTCGTTTTTCCTTCTCCTGGCCCAGACATATTGAATAAAATATCGAATAGGTTAACGTCTATAGCTATTTTGGCTAATATTTGTTGTCGAAATTGGGCTCTTAAATCTGACATTAGCCGCATCAACTCATTTAGCTTTGCTTCTTTTTCGAGATGTGACACCTGATCCTCCATAGCTTTTCGACTTAAGGCTGTTTCCTCTTTTGTCTCAGCTAACTCTTGGCGTGTTAATGCTAACTCTTTTCGTGAAAGTGCTAATTCTTCCATTTGCATTTTTAGTGACCAAATCAATAGTCCTACAGTAGCGAAGCCTAAAATCGGGTTGAGTACTCCACCGAGAAAGTCACCAAATGCACCAAAATCGCCTTGATTACCCCAGCCACCATTGAAATTCAAAAAGTACAAAGCAAGCAGACAGGCAGCAACAATAGACAACAAAAT
>TARA_R110002033_G_scaffold139077_1_pt1 | contig 12039 bp, 10 predicted proteins | sample TARA_R110002033 | Tara Oceans TARA_R110002033 (sample SAMEA4397051) | marine metagenome | biome: Polar Biome; feature: [SRF] surface water layer (ENVO:00010504); material: water (ENVO:00002006), including particulate matter (ENVO:01000060) such as... | depth 5 m
GAGGGAGTTATTAGTTGGTACGATTTTGCAAAAGAGATTTTTAGACTTAGTAAAAGCACTATTAAATTAAATAAAATAGAAACAAAAGATTACCCAACTAAAGCTGAACGCCCTCAATATAGTGTTTTGGATACTTCAAAAATTAAACACTTTACCGATATTTCTAATTGGAAGGATAGTTTGTTTAAGGCTATTTTAAATATAAATAATTGAATATAATTATCAAACTGCTAAATGAATAATCTACTTGGCAAAATAGGTGCCAAGATTATCGTGATATTTGTAATTAGAGTTTTAATTTTTACTATACTAGAATGATTATATAATTATTGGTTTTATTTAGAACAATTAAATGAATTTTTAATAAGTGTTTAGTAGAGCAATATATTGTTGAAACCATTAATAATAGTATTTTTGTTTACCATTATAATTTTGAAATTATAATAAAAAAATATTACAATAAATAAGACGTATTTATGTTCAGCTTAAAGGATAAATCTATATTAATTACAGGAGGTACAGGCTCATTAGGAAAGGCACTCACAAAACATATTTTTGAGACCTATCCAGATATAAAAAAGCTAGTCATATTTTCTAGGGACGAGCAAAAGCAGTTTCAAATGGCTCAAGAATATCCGCCAGATCGCTATCCACAAATTCGCTTCTTTATTGGTAATGTTAGAGATAAGGAACGTTTAGTTAGGGCCTTTCAACATATAGATTATGTGATTCATGCAGCCGCTATGAAACATGTGCATATTGCTGAATATAATCCAGACGAATGTATAAAAACCAACATAAACGGAGCAGAAAATGTTGTAGATGCCTGCTTAAGAACTAATGTAGAACGTGTTGTAGCCTTATCTACAGACAAAGCCTGTGCGCCTATAAATTTGTATGGTGCAACTAAATTGACCTCAGATAAATTATTTATTGCTGCAAATAATATAAAGGGAGATAAGCCTATTAAATTTTCGGTGGTAAGGTATGGTAACGTTATGGGTTCAAATGGATCGGTAATTCCATTTTTTATTAAAAAGAAAAACGAAGAAAACAAATTGCCAATTACAGACCCTAACATGACACGTTTCAATATATCACTTCAAGGTGGAGTAGATATGGTGATGCATGCTTTAGAACATGCTTGGGGAGGAGAATTGTTTGTACCTAAAATACCATCATACAAAATTATGGATGTGGCAGAAGCTATTGGTCCAAATTGCGAAAAACCAATTGTTGGGATAAGACCTGGAGAAAAAGTACATGAAGAAATGATTACGTCATCCGATTCTTTCTACACCTACGATCTTGGTAAATATTACACCATTTTACCTGCAATGCACCAATGGAAAACAGAAGATTTTGTAAAAGCTTTTAACGCAAAAAAAGTAAAACAGGGCTTTAGTTACAATTCTGGAGATAATGAAGATTGGGAAACTATAGAGAGCTTAAGAGGTTTGATAAAAGAACATGTAGATTCAACATTTGAAGTGTAATTTTTAGCATGAAAAAAATAGCTATTATTCCCGCAAGAGGTGGAAGCAAACGTATACCAAGAAAGAATATAAAACTCTTTATCGATAAACCAATAATTGCATATTCTATTGAAGCCGCATTAAAAAGTAATCTTTTTGATGAGGTTATGGTGTCTACAGATGATGAGGAAATAGCTAAAATTGCTAGAGAATTTGGTGCAGAAGTTCCGTTTTTAAGAAGTGAAGTCAATTCTAATGATGTAGCAACGACAATAGATGTCATTGCTGAAGTCATAGAAGCTTACAAAAAAATAGGACAAGCGTTTGATTATACCTGTTGCATTTATCCATGTGCACCTTTTGTAACCGAAAAGATTTTAACTTCTAGCTTTACAAAGCTTAAAGATGACGATTTAGATTGTGTTTTTCCTGTTTTAAAATACGGTCATCCTATTCAAAGAGCATTAAAAGTTAAAGCAGATAATAGAATAGAAATGATTGCGCCAGAAAATATGCAGATAAGAACGCAAGATTTGGAAGCATCATATCACGATTTAGGTCAGTTTTATATGTTTAAAACCGAAAAAATGATTTCGGATAATCGACTATGGAATAACAATACAGGCTTTATAGAATTAAAAGAAATAGAATCTCATGATATAGATACTATTGAAGATTGGGAACTTGCCGAATTTAAGTATAAGTATTTAAAAAATATAAAATGAGGATTTTAATCACAGGAGTTTCAGGAATGTTAGGAGCGACTTTAGCTAATATGCTAGAGGAGGAACATGAGGTTTATGGCACAGGAAATTCTAACTTTGATGAGCAGCCTAAAGACTATAAAGTTTTAGATTTAAATTCTAATAATTACCAGGATATTATTGAATGGTCTAAGCCAGAAATTATAATACTATCTGGTGCTTTAACCAATGGTAATTACTGTAATAATAATCCAGATGAAGCGTTTAGTATTAACGGAATATCCGTTAAAAAGTTTGCTGAAGCTACTGGTGCTAATGTAAAATTCATTTATATTTCAACCGATGCTGTTTTTCCATCGGCGCTTCATTTAGCAAAAGAATCCGATTGTGTTTCTCCAGAAAACGTCTATGGAAAATCAAAAGAGTTGGGTGAATTTTTTACTAAATTGAGTGATAGAGAGTTTTGTATCATCCGAACCACAATTGTTGGGTTAAACATAAATTCTAAAAAATCAGGTTTTGTAGAATGGATTATTAATGCTTCTAAAACAGCTGAGGACATTTCTTTATTTGATGATGTTGTATTTAACCCGATTTCCATTTGGGAATTAGGTAATGAAATTAAACACATTGTTTCATTAAAAGATTTTCCTAATGAAATAGTACACATTTCAGGAACCGAAATTGTAACCAAATATAAATTTGGTATGGAATTATTAAAGCATTTAAATTTAGACACCACCACAATAAAAAGTGGTCTAATATCGTCTTTTAAAGATAGAGCAAAACGATGTAATGATCAAACTCTAAGTTGTGACTATTACCAAGAGAAATATAATAGAAAACTACCAAAACTTTCAGATACGTTACAAAGCATAAATCAATATTATGAAGCAGATTAAATTAGGAAATAAAATAGTTGACGATAATACGTTATATTTTATTGCAGATATAGGTGCAAATCATAACGGTTCTTTAGAAAAAGCTATTGAGTTAATTCATTTAGTTAAAGAAGCTGGAGCTGATGCAGCAAAATTTCAAAACTTTTCAGCTAAGAAGATTGTTAGCAAGTTGGGATTTGAGAATATGAAAGGTAAACTTTCGCATCAATCTAATTGGGAGAAGTCGGTTTTTGAAGTTTATGAAGATGCAAGTATAAATAAAGATTGGACACCCATTTTAAAAGCAGAATGTGATAAAGTAGGATTAGATTATTTTACTAGTCCTTATGATTTTGAATCGGTTGATTTGGTAGATCCTTTTGTAGAATTATATAAAATAGGATCTGGTGATGCCTCTTGGTTAGAGATTATAGATTACGTTTTGGGTAAAGGCAAGCCAACATTACTAGCTACAGGAGCTTGTGATCTTGAGGATGTAAAACGAATGATGAAACTAGCTTTGAGCAAAACCAATGATATTGTTTTAATGCAATGCAATACAAATTATACTGGTAGTGCAGAGAACTTTAAATTTTGTAATTTAAATGTTTTAAAAACCTATAAAGAAATGTATCCTAATACCATCTTAGGACTATCGGATCACACTAGTGGACATGCAACAGTTCTTGGTAGTATTGCATTAGGAGCAAGAGTTATTGAAAAGCACTTTACTGACAACAACGACCAAGTTGGTCCAGACCATGGGTTTGCAATGAATCCATCAACTTGGAGAGATATGGTAGATAGATCTTATGAGTTATTGGCTGCTTTAGGTGATGGAGTAAAGCGAGTAGAAGATAATGAGAAGCAAGCTTATGTTGTGCAAAGACGATGTATTTGTGCAGCATCTAATTTAAAAGCCGGACATGTATTGTCGAAAGAAGATTTAGAACCACTTAGACCTATAGGAGAAGGCGGTTATCAACCGTACGAATTAGAGGTATTAATTGGAAAGAAATTGAAGAAAGATATTGTGTTTGGTGAGCATTTTACAAAAGAAAGTATCGTATGATAAAAGGAAAGAAAGTTGGCCTAAGAGCTTTAGAAAGAGAAGATTTAAAGTATTTAAGAGATTGGAGAAATAAAGAAGACTTTAGAAGAAACTTTAGAGAAGTAAGAGAATTGTCTCTAACCGATCAAGAAAAGTGGTTTGAAAGTATTCAGAATACCAAACATATCAATTTCATGTTTACTATTGTAGATTTAGAAACCAATGAGCCAATTGGTGCTGCTGGTTTACTCTATATAAACTGGATTAATAGATCTGCAGATTTTTCATTTTATATTGGAAAAGACGATATTTATATTGATGATAAAGACGCATCTTTAGAAGCCGTGAACCTATTAATAAAGTATGGTTTTAATAATCTAAACCTTAATAAAATTTGGATGGAACTGTATGAGTTCGATACCAAAAAGATAGATATTTTTACCAAGAAGTTTAACTTTAAGCAAGATGGGTTATTGAGAGAAAACTGTTTTGAAGATGGTAAATATTGGGATTCCTATTTAATATCTTTATTAAGTAAAGACTTTAAGATATAGTATGATGTAAATCTACTGTATGTAGTATGTAACTTTTTGATAGTACTGATGTGGTATAGTTACATTTTAAAATAGTTGAGCTTAAGGGTTTTTACTATTAAAATTAAAATAGCCTTAGATATTGTCCTTGATAAAGATCATAAATTTTTTTAAACAGAATAAAAGACTATTCAGTTTTATGGCCTTGAGCTATGTAGATAAAGCTGTTATTTTTTTACTTCCAATAATTGTTTTATTTTTTTTTAGAGATAAAACAGTTTATGTTTCAATTGAGTATATATATTCCATTACCATAGTATTAATTCCTTTAATAGACGTAGGGTTATCCACCTACTTTTTCTATCAATACAGAAATTCTGACGATCACAATAAAACAGTTGAAACATTTAAAAACGTGTTTCAGAGGCTTTATTTAGTGATCTCTTTTTTAGGGTTATTTGCAATACTGCTAAATCTCTTTGTCTTTGAATATGAGAAATTTATTGTTTTTATAGTCTTTAGGGTTCTTTTTGTATTAGTTACTACATTTTTAGCATCGTATTATAGGCTAATAAATAAGCCAGAAAAAGTGGTTTTAATCACCATAGTATCTAATTTTATATCACTCTCATTTCTTCTCTTTTATTTCTTTTTTGATTACGATTTTTCGCTTTGGTTAATCTTTGCAGGACAAATTCTATTTTCAGTATTTTATTTTTTTAAAAGTGCCAACATGGTTTTCTTAAGAAAACAATCTACTGTAAGTTTTAATAAAATAAAAACTATACTAAAAGGGTCGGTTTTGTTTTCTTGGCCTACTATTATTCAGATATTTTTAATAATGTATATTACTAATTATGGTAAAATTCATGCATTAACAAATATGCCTATCGAAGACGGAGTGCTTTTATCTCTTATTCAGCGTTTTTCAATGGTTATATTTCTTACCCACTCTTCTCTGTTGGCTTATATGGTGAAATCTATATATGTAGAAAAAAACATATTAGGTATCAATAAAAGTATACTTTTTAAATACTTAGGGTTATTAATAATTACGATGATTATTGTAATGTTAATTAGTGGCATTTATTTAGTTTATAATTATGATCTAAATAATGTGCAAAGACCAATATTTATAGCAACACTAATTATATTACAAACTTTTATGAGTTGTGTTTACGCCTACTTAGAACTTAATTACGGTAGGGAAAACAAAAATATAATTAAATTGTATCTGGCTATTTTTGGTGCTGTCTTGTTTTTCTCATTATTGATGTTCTTAAAAATTGATTTCTTAGAAAAAATAGCAATAGCAATGTTTATTAGTACATTTGCCTCACTTTTATTAAGTGTTGCAATACTCTATAAAAGAAATTATAAGCTAGTTTAATTAAGAAGATATTCAACAGAGTAGAATGAAGAAAAAGAATATATGCTTTATTTCTAATTATTACAAAACTCAAGTATTTGTAGAAATAGCAAAGACTTTAAAAAATCATAATATTGAAAGCTTTTGGATAATTCCCAACAAAAAGCAATACGTTGAGCTTCAAGACATATTTCCTATTAATCAACTACTATACATAGGAAAAAAAGAGGTTTTATCATCAAATAATAATATTGAAGACCAAATAGATTTTAAGGTTAATGAATTGGTTTATGGAGATCGCGTTTTAAAGCACGAACCATCTAAATGGTCTTATGATTACTTAAATAAGCTTAGCCCTCTTTATAGCGACTTTATAACCGCTAATAACATTAGTTATGTCTTTGGAGAATTAACTTGGGCACATGAGCTTATTGCATATAGATTGCTCTCACAAAATAAAGCACTAAACTGTGAATTTTTAAACCCACACACCATTAGAATACCAAATGGACGTTTTACTTTTTTTACAAATGAGTTTCAATCTAATATTCTAGAAGCAGATAAAAATATAAATGCCAAGGGTGATTTTATTAAACTCGAAAAGCCCGCTTATCTTGCTTTAAATGATAAGTTGCTAGCAAAAAAAGGTAAGTTATCTCATAATTTGGTTTTATTAAAAAACTTTATCTTTAGAACTAATCAAGATAGTAACGATCCAACGCTTTATAGCAATCCGATTCGTCAATTTAAAGTTAAAACAGCTGAAATTTATAATCGGGTTATATTTAAAAATTTCATTTCAGAAACAGCTATAGCCTCTTTACCAAAAGATAAAAAGCGCGTATTATTTACCTTGCACAAACAGCCAGAAGCATCAATAGATGTTATAGGTCGTTATTATGAAAACCAGTTAGATTTAATTCATAATATTTGGAGAATATTACCAAAGGACTATGTATTATTGGTTAAGGAACATTCTAATGCTATTGGAGATCGTAATTTTGATTTTTATAAGCGTGTAAAAAAATTACCAAATACATATCTAATAGACAATAAAGCAGATACACACCTGTTATTAGATTCTATAAGTGCCGTTTTTACAGTCTCAGGCACCATAGCATATGAAGCAGCACTAAAAAACAAGCACAGTTTTACTTTTGCGCCTACATTTTTTAATAAATTAAAGGGCTGTAAACAGATAAGATGGACGGATTTTAAAGAGCATACCTTAGAGCAACTTATAAAAGCGAATACAGAAGGTTTAGATCATTCAGAATTTTCTAAATGGCTGCTAGAAAATTCTTATGAAGGAATTATGTCTGATGCTTTTGGTGATCCAAGATGTGTAAGTAAAGACAATATTAAAGCACTAAGCAACGCATTTTTAACAGTTATTAAATAAATATTTTGAAACATTTAAAAGTTGATTATTATCTCCTTATAATTTGTTTACTAATAATAATGGTATTCAAGATACCAGAATATGCTTTTATACTTATAATCCCAGTATTAGTTATTTCATACTATAAGATTATAATTAAAAGAAGTATTACCACAGTCTTAATTCTAATGCTTTGTTCAAGGCTCATTATGGGACCTTTTATTATAAATAACAGTATATCTTTTAATATACTTAATGCAGTATGTAATTATATACCCATCTTTATAATATTAACCTATAATTTTATTAATTTAAAGCGTATAAATACCAAGAGAATTAAAGCTTTACAATGGACGATTCTCTTTTTATTAGTGATGTTGCTATTAAGTGTTTTACATCCTTCTTATGCGATATCAGAATTCCCAAAGGAGACACTACCATTACTCTTATTTTTACTTGTTGTATTATCCAATGGAGCAGAGCAAATAAACTATACTTATCTTTTAAAGTTTTTTAGATATACGTTTGTGGCATGTGTAGTCATTTATTTGTCTCCACATTTTTATGATCAAATGCGTCATTTATTCTCTGGTGCAATTATTTTTAAAGAGCCAACATATACCATAGCATTAAGAATTAGCCGATCCATTCCGAGAAATACAGGTTTTGTTTTTGATTTCAGAATTATGGGACAATTAGCTTGTTTGTATTTAATTTTATTATACTATTTAAAAAAAACGAAAAGCTATTGGGATGTGGCACTATTGATTGCAGTAGCTATTTTAACCTTTTCTAGAGGGCCATTAGTGATTTTAGCTCTATTGTTATTGGCTATTTATTTACCCGAAAAGATTAGAATTACCAAAAGAGTTTTGTTAGTCATTCTCTCAACTTTTATTTTAATGGTTAGTGGTATTGTGTATGTATTGAATAATGAGAATCTTCAAGAATTTGTGGGTACTTTAAACCCGTTTGGAGAGAAAAACGTGTTTTCGCAACGTGGTGGATTTACAAATTATTCATTAAATAAGTTTTATGAAAATCCATTAGGGAGTGGAATAGGATCATTATCTTCACCAAATGCAGAGAATAAAATTTTTACAGGATTAACTAATTTTCATAAAAAAGTACCAGATAAGATTTATTATTATAAAGTAACAGACGCCTACTTAGCTATGTCTTTAGCCGAAAAAGGAATTATCGGATTTATATTAATGATTTTATCACTTCTCGAAATATTCTATCGTAATAGAAATAGGGTTTCTTTATTTTTTACTATCGGATTATTTATAAATTTACTAGGAACAGATATTCCTAAACAAGGTTTTTATTATTTTGTATTAATAATAATTTATTATGGACTGAGCCATAAATTTAAGCATATAGTGCCTTTAGATAAGACCAAAATTTATTAGTTATTGTAGGTATTGGTTAATAATATCTATATTTTTGAATAAAAATAACTTTATGATAAATTTATCTAAATTAGAAAGTAATAAAGAGGATTTACGTATTAAATATTTAACCAGTAAACCTTTTTCTCATTTAATTATTGATGATTTTTGCGATGAAGAAAAGTTGCTTCAATTAAGGAGCCAAATACCGGAATTAAATAATAAAAGCAGAGATTATATTTTTGCCAACAATAAATTTGAAAAATCTAATTATAAAGAGTTGGGACCACTTTTTCTTGAACTTTATAATGATTTAAAATCCGAAAGATTTAACGAATTTCTATCTTACATATCTAATAAAACAGTTTTTGTTGACCCAAAAAATCACGGAGGAGGTCTTCATCAAGGAAAGAAAAATAGTTTCTTAGATATGCATTTAGATTTTAACTATCATCCACTAGAAAACAATTGGTTTAGACAAATGAACCTATTGTTATATCTAAATCAAGATTGGAAAGAAGAGTATGGTGGACATTTAAAAATTGAAGATTTAAGAACTAGCGAAAAGGCAGACTTAGAAGTACCTTTTAACAGACTAATAATACAAGAATGCGGACCATATACTTTACATGGTTATGACATGACTAATTTTCCTGATGGTAACTTTAGAACATCTATTGCAACTTATGCATATACAAAGCATAATATTCTTATGGAAAAGCCAAGAACAACAGATTGGTTTCCAGCAAAAGATTCATCCGAGCTTAAAAAATTTGCTGCTAAAAATTACAATTTTGCTGTTAAAATAAAAAACAAACTATTTGGCAGTGGTACGGCTAAAAATCAATAAAGCAAGATTACTTTAACTTATGAATATATTAGTAGATGCTCATGTTTTTGACAGCAAATATCAAGGCACTAGGTCACATCTAAAAGGACTATATTCTGCTCTTATTCCTTTGTGTAAAGACTGGACTTTTTTTTTAGCAGCAAATGATGTTGAAAATTTAAAAAATGAAATAGGAGAATTTGAAAACGTTAAATACGTTAAATTTAAAAAGAGAAATAAATTTTCAAGGTTATTAATAGAAATCCCTTTTTTAATTCGAAAACATAATATTGATTATTCGCACTTTCAGTATACAATATTGCCAGTGAGTAAGTGTAAATATATCGTTACCGTACATGATGTTTTATTTGAACAGAAAGAGTTTAAACATTATTTTCCTCTTAAAATAAGATTAGTTAATCATTTACTTCACAAATTTTCGTCAAAAAAAGCAGATATATTGCTAACTGTATCTGAGTTTTCTAAAGTAAAAATCTCTCAAATTTATAATATCAATATTAATGATATTTATGTCACTCCTAACGCAGTTAATGATGATTTTTATAATGACACAATAGAGATAGATACTCCATCAAAATTTATACTTTACGTTTCAAGAGTTGAACCTCGAAAAAATCACTTAAATCTTTTAAAAGCTTTTGTAGAATTAAATTTAAAAGACAAAGGATATAAACTAGTTTTTATTGGTAAAAAAGATATTCCTTATCCAGAATTTGAAGCCTATAAAAGTTCATTTCAAGAAGAAATTGGAGATTCTTTAATTTGTATAGAAAGTATTAATAATAACGATTTGGTTTGTTATTATAAAAATTGTTCACTTTTTGTTTTTCCTTCTTTTGCAGAAGGGTTTGGTATTCCACCATTAGAAGCAATGTCACTTCAGAAAAAAGTGCTTTGTTCTAATGCTACTGCGATGAAAGATTTTAATCTACCAAATGAGTTTTTGTTTGATCCAAATAATATTGAAGAACTTAAAACAAAAATGATTAGTTTGTTAGAAAACAACCATGATTTAAAGGATCAATACGATATGATTTTATCCAAGTACAATTGGCAATCAATTGCTGAGGATTTTAAAAAAATTATAGAATTAAAGAATGACATAACTAACTAAAAATAATTTGAAATTTAGCAAGCACTTTTTAACCAAAATATTACTTGTAACAATCATTGCTATAATTGGTTTAGGTGCTTATGTTGCTAAAACATATGTTGTTTTAGAAAAAAATATAACTTCTATTGAAATAGTATTAAGTGGCGATCTTCAAAAAGAGGTAATCCCTAATACATATGTGATAAATGAAAAAAGTGAAAAATTAGACTTTAGAACGCCATATCACTATATAAAAATAAAAGATTCATTATTCACAACCTCTATAAGTGATGGTTCTAAACTAAGACGAATTAGGCTCTATTTTGAAAAGCCTTCAGAGAACTTAGCCGTACATAGTATTAGAGTAAAAACACCAGAAGAAACGAGAGATATTGACCTTAATAAAATTAAACATTATGAGAGGTTAAAACTTAATAAAAGTGATAATGGGTATTATATAAAAGTTCAAGGAAAACATGCCTTTATTGAACTACCTAAAGGGTATATATATACATCAGATTTTCAGAATATATACCTTCTTGTGTGTCCTCTATTATTTCTAATTATTATAATTACGTTAGTGATAATATGGTTTAAACCAATTGACTTAAAACCAATCAATATTCAAACCATAACAGTAAGTATTCTTATTACAAGTATTTTTTTACCCGAACCACTATATAATATTGCTCTAATTTTACTAGCGATATTAAATGTTAAAAGTATATCATGGAATGCTATAAAAACTAGAAAAGGAAACTTATTAATACTAGGGATTTTTATGGTTTATTTATTAAATAACCTTTTAATTTCTAATGAGAGTTTTAGTGAGTTTTCTACTATTGAGCGGTTTCTACCTTTTGCAGTATTAGGCATTGTACTACCATCAATTTCAAACAGAAAATTTTTAATATTATTTCCTGTTTCTGCTTTTATAATAGGTTTTTGGTTGTTATTAACTTCAACTTTCGATGTTTATGTACATCAAAATTTTGAGTTTTTATCCTTTAATAATTTCGCAAAATATTTACACCCAGTCTATTTTTCTTATCTTTTATTTTTCTCTATTTGTTATATTAATTTAGTTTATAAAAATAAGCTTAAGTACATTTTAGAACTTATTCTATTTATTTTTCTGATTTTCAGCGGTTCAAAAATGGTGTTTTTATTTTCGTTAATTGTTGTTTTAATCAATTTTATAAAAAACAAAAAACTTCTAATTGTAATTTTTCCTTTAACAATTGTAGTGTTATTATTTTCTCCTTTAAAAAAGAGATTCAATGAGATTTTAAAAATAGAGGATTTAAC
>TARA_R110002033_G_scaffold1117_10_pt1 | contig 12037 bp, 10 predicted proteins | sample TARA_R110002033 | Tara Oceans TARA_R110002033 (sample SAMEA4397051) | marine metagenome | biome: Polar Biome; feature: [SRF] surface water layer (ENVO:00010504); material: water (ENVO:00002006), including particulate matter (ENVO:01000060) such as... | depth 5 m
TTATTCTCCCCTAAGATTTCTTTTAAATTATCTTTTGAAATTCCCGCTAATTCTACTGCTTCTAATGCCGTTGCCGACTCTTGATATGGTATGTTATTTAAAAAGGAAGTAAAACCTAAAAAATCATCTGCCTTATTTAAAGAAGTAATTAATTCTTTGCCATCAGAGTCCATGCTGTAGCATTTTACCAATCCTTTTAGAATAAGATAAATTTTATTGGAGCGTACACCTTCTTGATATATTATTTCACCTTGTTTAAAACTGGCTAATTCTCCATTATCATCAAAGAAATTCTTTAGTTCATGAATGGATTGTATTTCGTGTTCTGTAACACCGTGTTCTTTAGATGTATCATCTTGCATACGCTTTATAAGCTCAGCTTTTGCCAGTCTGCTTTCTATAGCACTAGTAAGGTCTTCTTCTTCAAAAGGTTTGGTTAAATAATCATCTGCACCTAAGTCCATGCCTCTTCTAATTTCTTTATGCTCTGTTTTTGCAGAAAGAAAAATGAAAGGTATTTGTTTTGTTTTTTCGTTATTGGAAAGATTCTCTAAAACTCCATAACCATCCACCTCAGGCATCATTATATCACATATTATGATGTCGGGTAAATTTTCTATGGCGGCTTCAATACCAATTCTACCGTTTGATGCTGTAGTTACATTATATCCACAAAGTTCTAAAAGTTCTTCAGTATTCTCGCGTAAGGCTTTATCATCCTCAATCAATAAAATTCTTTTCATCTTCTAGTTGGTATTTAATTTTGGTAAATAAAGAATAAAAGTAGACCCTTTCTTTTCGGTACTTGAAAACTCAAGGCTACCGCCTAAATTCTCTATATGTTGTTTTGCAATGTTTAAACCTATACCTGTACCTTGTGTTAATAGCGCATTCTCTGCTCTAAAATAACGATTGAATATATGTTTTTGCTCTTCTTCAGGTATACCTATTCCTTCATCTATTACTTTAATAGCGTAGTCTTTATCCCTTATTTCAACTATTATATCTATGGTTGAATCTTCTGGGGAATATTTAATTGCATTGTGTATTAAATTAGATAATGCCAATTCTAAAGTTTTCTCATCGAACCTAATATTTACTTCATCAATATTTTCTGGGTAGTGAATTTTTTGACCAGATTTAAGAAGCATATTGCAGTTGTATACTACTTCGTTTACGGTTTTACTTAATGGAAATTCTTCAATCTTATAATTTACTTTACCAGATTCTAAGCGTTCAACAGAAAGAAAATCATTAAGGATAGTATCTAGATATTTTACCTTGTTTTTTATGGTAGTTACATGTTTGTCCCTTTTTGGCTGTTGGTCTGTTTCTGTATATTTACCCAGTAACGTAATAGATGTTAAAATGCTGCTTAAAGGGGTTTTAAATTCGTGTGATACTAAGGATAAAAAACGTGTTTTAAGCTCGTTAAGTTCTTTTTCTACTGCTAATGCTTCTGTAAGTTGATGTGTTCTTTCTTCAACAATATTTTCTAAATTTTCTGTATAATCTCTTCTTTCTGTTATATCTAAAATAAAGGCAACATATACTCTGTTTTCCCCTAGATTAGATAGTTGCAGATGTACTTCAACAGGATAAGTAGAGCCATCTTTTCTGGCATGGGTGGTTTCAAATTTTACTTTGCCAGTATCACTATTTATTAATGGTGCTATTAATTCCCTGAAATATAAATCGTCTATATCTGGTTTGATATCAACAGGAGTCATAGAAGTCATCTCGTCCATAGAATAACCTATGTTTCGTTGTGCTTCTTTATTGACATTTAAAAACTTGAAAGTTTCGGCATCAAAAACATAAATTTCATTAAGTGATTCATCAAAAATACGTGCCCAATGACTTAATTCTTCCTCGCGGCTTTTTCGTTCTGTTATGTCTATAACCAGTGCCATTACATAGGTGGATCCGTAAAATTCAAATGGATTTAAGCCAGCTTCTACAGGAAATTCCTTTCCATTTTTACAGATACCATAGAGATTTCTTCCATGACCCATTTGACGCTTTCCACTTTTGGCAATAAACTTATCTACGTGTGCATCATGCCCAGAATGATATCTTCTTGGAATTAGAATATCTAAAGGTTTACCAATTAATTCATCTTTCATATACCCAAACATTTGTTCGGAAGAAGAGTTGGTGGCAACTATTTTCTGTTCTGAATTAACTACAATAATACCCTCTGAAACACCTTCTGAAAGTAAATTGAAAATATTACTGTTATCTTGAAAATCCCGCATATTTCAAATATATAAATAACCACTGATTTTTGTCATGTTTTCCTAATCTACGGTTTTATATTTTTAATGAGTTAATTTAAAAATTTTAATATGGAGAATACTGCAAAAACCATGAATGGGCTTTATGAAAGTTTAGGTAAGCTATTTTACGCCGTAGCCATAAGCGATGGTACTGTTCATAATAATGAATGGGAGAAGGTCAAAGAATATGTTAAAGAAGATTGGTTATGGGTAGATGATTTTACAGATAGATACGGTACTGATGCCGCAAACCAAATTGAAATAGTTTTTGATGTTCTTATGGATTCTTCAATAAGTAGTAAGGAGTGTTTTCAGGAGTTTGTAGATTTTTATAAAGAGCACCCACATGCATTCTCAGAAAAAATAAAAACCTTGACCAAAAAAACGGCCAAGGCTATTGCAAGTTCATTCTCAGGAAATAACAAATCTGAATTAATACTTTTAGGGAAATTAAATATACTATTAGCTCAAAATTAATTCATAAGCTTCTTTATATCTGAATCTGTATAAATTTTCTGAACCAACTTACTGTATGTTGTTGTAAAACGTTCGTTATTGATTAGATTACCAAATAAGGATTCTTGTCTAATAAAGGCAAGTGGGTCAGTTTTTGTGTTGCTTGCTGCAGCATGTAACTGATCTTGCATAGCATCTATAATTTCTATTTTTTGACCATTTTTGTCTATTCCCTTATCACTATAATAACACCAGGCTGCAATTACCAAGGTAGCATAATCAATACTGCCACCGCTAGCTAAATTATCTTGAATGGTAGCAATTAAGAATTTCGGCAATTTCGCTGAACTTTCTGAGCAAATACGACTTACACTATCTTTAATGTTTGGATTTGCAAAACGCTCTTGTAAACTATCCTTATAAGCGGTTAGATCAATACCTTCTAATTTATCTAAAATAGGAGTTGCCTCTTGGTCCATGAATGCTCTTAAATAGGTAACGAATATATCGTCTTCCATACAAGCATTAATAGTTGGGTGACCATGTAAAGCTCCTAAAATACCTAACACTGAATGACCTGCGTTTAATAGACGCAATTTCATTTTTTCGTATGGTTTTACATCTGGCACAAATTGTACGCCTACTTTTTCAAACTCTGGTCTACCATTAGAGAAATCATCTTCGATAACCCATTGTATAAATGGCTCACAAGTTACAGGCCATTCATCTTTAAGGTCATATGTAGTTTCTAAATAATCAATATCAGATGGTGTGGTAACAGGTGTTATACGGTCTACCATACTATTTGGAAAACGTACTTCTTTTTCTATATAAGTTGCTAAATCTTTGTCTTGTTCTATTGCAAATGCAAGTAACATATCTCTTGTAACATCACCATTATGCTGAATATTATCACATGACATTACGGTAAAAGCTGGTAAGCCTGCTTCACGTCTTTTCTTTATTGCAGCCGTTAGAAATCCGTATATAGTTTTAGGACTATTAGGATTTTGTAATTCGTGTTGAACATCTGGATTCTCAAAGTCGAATTCTTCCGTTGCTGGATTAAAGTTATAACCTCCTTCAGTTATAGTTAATGAAACAATTTTAGTATCTGGATGTGCCATTTGATTAACAACTGGATCAGCATTTTCGTGCCCTAGTTTAAAATCTATTATTGATCCTATTATTTGCGAATCTATTTTCCCATCAGGATGCTTTACAATAAGGGTGTAAAGTCCGTCTTGTTTTATAAGAACATCATGAATTTTTTGATCTCCTTTTCTAAGCCCAATACCGCAAATTCCCCATTCAGAAGCATCCTCTTGCTCTTGTAGTAGATGTGTGTAATATGCTAGGTGTGCCCTGTGAAAACCACCAACACCAACGTGTACAATTCCCACTTTAAGTGAATCTCTATTATAGGTTGGGGTTGGTAATTGTTTATTTATTGCTGCTAAATTATTGTTATTCAACATCATCTCTTTTTTATTTTAGCTTATTTTTTTTGATTTTCCACGTAATAAAACCCAGTAGGCTGTCACGAAATAAATTATGGTACAAATAAATGCGTATCGGTAGAAAATCTCTCTATTTTCAACATATAAATTTTCATTGGCACTATCAAATAATACGATGCCTGCCAATACTAATGTAGTTACCAAAGCTGTAATTGAAACGACCTTTAATATCTTAGATAAGAGTGAGGTGTCTTTCTTTTGTTTCGTTTCTAATTTGCCTTTTTGTTCTTGAAATGCTACAATTTTTTCATTGCGTAGTTTTTCTTGTTCCTCTGCTTCTGGATATTTGTTTTTTGCACCATAACGACCAGCTAATAGTGTGTAAATGACTATCGTAAATAACCATGTAGGTATAAAAAGGTAAAAGAATGACATTACGTTGAAAGCATTTAAGCCAAACCCAAATACCAAACCTAGACCCCAAGAAACAATGGCAGGAGTGCTAAAAGTTAAGTTGCTATAAGAAGACCAGTAACGTGTGTAACCAATTCTTGGAAATATTTGATGTTCGGCAAATACAATTGCACCAACCGGCACTACCAATAAGCCAGCGTAAGTTAATAGTGGAAGTATTTGAGAAAATACAAAAGGAAAACATGCAATTGCAATGGTAATTAAACCAACGATAATTGTCGTCTTTTTTCTAGAATGTTTGTGGAAAATAGCCTGTGCTGCTAATCCAGCACGGTATAAGTTGGTTATGGCAGTAGTCCATCCCGCTACAATAACAATCACAAATCCAGACCATCCTAGTGCGTAGAATGCTACATCACCCGGGTCTAATTCTACAATAGATTTACCAATAATTACAGCTGCACCTGCACCCATAATACCCGCAGCTATCCAAGCGACATAATGCCCAAACATCATACCTGTACTAGTAGCTAATCCGTAAGATTTCTTTTTGGCAAATCGTAAAAGAGCCATATCTATTAATCCAAAATGGGTTATGGTATTTGCAGCCCATGCAAAACCAATTACTTCAACCAAGCCAATGCCAGGTTCACCTGAACTGTCAAGACCCGTCCAAATAGACTGATCTCCGAGAGTTATAAGATCATCCCAACCATTTGGTATAGTTACTCCTAAAACATCTAATGACAAAGCAGGAAGCAGTACCATGGCGCCACTTGTAAACATAACAAATAACCAAGGTGCACATATTCCAGAAAATTCAGATACGGCATTAAAGCCATACAAGGCAATAGAAACTACTACAAGACCAACACAGAAAACGATTACCACAAACCACATATTGGTAGGGTACCAGTTGAGCTGGGCAGGTATATCAAAAGCAAAACGAACTGCTGTTGCGGATACTGTTATCATTGCCGCGGAGATTACTGAAAATATGATAACGTTAGCCCAGTTGTAGAGCTTGGTCATTGAATCTCCCGCAATTTTATTTAAGTACGTATATAAACTTAATCTTGTTTCTACTGCTATGGGAGAAGTAATAAATGTCCAGCTTAGAACCGCTAAAATATTCCCTATCAATAGACCCAGAATTATATCCATTGTTTTTGCTCCAAGGGCAACAAATGTAGCTCCAATAACAAATTCCGTTGCGGCTACGTGTTCTGCTGCATACAGTCCGGCAAAATGAGTCCAATCATGTAACTTATGTTTTGCAACTGGTAATTGTTCTTCATTTAGATTTTCAAATGTTTTGTAATCGTTGGTTGCGGACATAAGTTGAGTTGGTAGTTAAGTTGTTTCTTAAATTAAATATTAGTTCTATTTACAGATTTACTTCTACTAGCTATATAAATAAACAGGCATGCAATGTATTTAATTTTAACAACAACCTTTAGATAAATTTGTTATTATTCAATTTCTTTAAACTAATGCAAACAGATGATTTGAATTACGGTCATTACACAATTAGAATTTATCTCGACTTTTAAAATCATTTTTGTCTAATCCATTATTGAAGGAAATGTCTTTCCAATTTACTTTAACCCAAGGCTTATCACTAACTTTTGCATCCCATGTAGATTTCTTGTATTTACGTTTTGTAGGGAGTAAAATTCCATCTACTTCTTCATATTCAACCCTCATTAAATTAGGGGTGTCAAAGGATCCGTAATCGGCTACTGTAAATAAAAATTGGTCTACAAGTAATGTGGTTTTATTTATATATAGCTGATAAATATCTGTTGGTTTTGCGTCATTGAAATTGAATGAAACTTTTACAATATCATAAGCTTGACTATCTATGGTCTCTTCTCCAATATATTCATAGAAAACACCTTTGTCCAGTAATTTCTGAAACATGGTAAACCAGTAGAAATTAGTTGGTCTATTAAACGCCACCTTTTTTAAAGCGATACTATCGTTAACAAGCAGATCATTATGTTTTAGCCAAAATTCTTGACCGTCATACCCTTGTTCTATGGTTCCTTCAAGATTACTTAGCGTTCTTTCATGTTGACTGTATTTTCCAGAGGAAAGTTCACCATTAAAAAGATATTTTTCTGTTGAAATATCCGTCTTGCCATCAGGTGTTTGATATATGTAGGTGTAAACAACATCCTTCTTATTTCTAAGGGCTTTATAGTTCCCAACTTTTTGAACCATGTTATACACTAGTTCATGACCTTTATTATTAAAGGACGAAGTAGAAATTTCTTCTTTTTCTACTGACTTTTTACCTTTACAAGAGGCTATTAAAAGGCTAAAAACTATTAGGGTGGTAATTTTAAATTTCATTGTGGTTAATTTAGAAGGTGAGATTATATTAAGGCTCCATTAGCACCAATAGTTTGTCCAGAAATCCATTTAGAATCATCACTGGCCAAGAATAGTACAATTCGAGCAATGTCAATAGGTTTTGCTAATCTGTCAAAGGCATTCATTGAACTTAATTTATCAATGAACTCTTGAGATTTTCCATTTAAGAATAATTCAGTTTCTGTTGCTCCTGGTGCTAAAGCATTGACAGAGATTCCCCTGCCTATTTCTTTTGAAAATACTCTTGTCATTTGTTCAACAGCAGCTTTTGAGGCGGAATATAATGCGTAAGTAGGGAACATTAGTTTCACCGTACTAGAAGATATATTAATAATGTTACCATTATCTGATAGTTTACTGTCAGCCTCTTGCAACGTGTTAAAGACGCCCTTCACATTCACATCAAACAGTTTGTTAAAATCTTCTTGAGTGTTATCTTTTAATTTTTTCGAAATCATGACACCTGCATTGTTCACCAATACATCTATTTTTCCAAAAGTCTTGATGGCTTGGTTAAATAGTTCGGTTACTTGATCTCTATCACTGACATCTGCTTTAATGGCAATTGCGTTACCGCCATTTTTCTCAATTTCTGCAACCGTTGCTTCCGCATCCTTATCACTTTTAGAATGATTTACTACCACTTTTGCGCCATTTTCGGCTAATAAAAATGCAATCTCTTGCCCTATACCTCTAGATGCCCCAGTGATTAATATCACTTTGTCTTTTAATTTCATGAGTTATTTTTAGTTGCTTGCTGTATTAGAAAATTAAAGGCTTATCAATTTATCTGCAATTAGTTTAAGATTGGGCTCATTGATTTCTGGAGTAGGCGATAACGGGTATAATTGAGCACCAGGTCTGCTTATAAATGCGCCTCTCCAATTAGCCCAAAGTGCTCCAGAAATATCCCACCCGTGTGCAGCTACTAACAAACATTCTTGTGGTTGTATCTTCATTTTTCTCGCTGCCCAATTATATGCATCAACATGTGGTTTAAACTTGCCCATATCCTCTATACTTAACCGTTGGTCAAAGTATTTGGTAAGTCCGGCATTTATAAATTGTGTTTCAACACCTTTGTTTGATGAGTTGGTAAAAGAAACCAATTTGTAACCCGCGTCTTTTAAAGATTGTAAAGCAGATGGAACTTCTGGGTGTGCAGGCAATGAACGAATAGGGTCTACAATAGATTTTTTGGCTTCATCAAGACTTAGCGTTATGCCGTTGTTTGCGGCAACCATTTGCAAAGCTGCAGCACCAATAATGGCAAAATCATTGTATTGATTTGCAACTGTAGACACAAGTGAATATTGCAACATAGTCGTAAACCATAGCGGTAACAAATCATTTCTGCCGTTTAGCGCTTTAGCAACGCTATCTTTCATAGCTGTTAAATCTAAAAGGGTTTCGTTAACATCAAAGAAAAGTACTTTCGGTCTTTCAAATAATTCTTCTTTTTTGTTAGCAAACCCTAGGGCAGGTATGGCAGCACCGGCAGCACCAAGGATGGTCGATTTTTTAATGAAGTTTCTTCTGTCTTTGTTCATAGTATCTGTTGTTTTAAAAACATTCTAAGCAGTATGTTTTTGGGTAAAAAAATTATTGTTTTATTTGTTTTAAGTAAATAGATAGCCCGTTTAAATATTCATTGATTATTAAATCGTCATCGTATAGTTTTCGTATTCCGCGTATGCCTTCAAATGCACTAATGAGATAAATTGCAGCAGCAGAACTAGAAATATCTTGTTTAATAGAATTTTCAACTTTACCTCTTTCTATTATATCTATGAGGGCGGTTTTCCATTCTTCAATGATATTTTTTAATGCTTTTTGATACACCTTTTCATTGTCACCAATTTCATTTATTAAATTGTTTGTTGGGCAGCCGTGTTTCTTCTCGTAAATAGAGAAGGACTTGAGACTATTCAGAAAAGTATCTTCTAAAATAGTATAAGCGTTGCCATTTTGATATAGCGGATATACCATTCTTTTTTGAACTCGGCTTTGCACTTTTTTAGTGATGACCTCTAAGCCTAATTCTTTTTTATTGGCGTAGTGATGGTAGAAGGCACCTTTGGTTAAAGTCGTAGCCTTCATTATTTTTTCAATGCTGGTTGTTTTAAATCCGTCTTCATAAAACAGCTTAAATGCCTCATTGAGAATGAGTTGTTTTGATAGTTCAGATTTTAATGCCTGCTTCATACCGTAAAGATGCTCAATAAAATACGGTATAGAATGTTTTTAGGGGTATTTAACCTATTATTAACTACAAAAAAAATCAGTTTGCTTCAACTTAAAACCATATAGGTATTTAGTGAAATACGATAAGAATTAATGATGGGTGATGTGGCTAGAGTGATTTCTAATTGAGATTTAACCGATACTCATTAGGACTCATAGAGGTTTTCTTTTTGAAGATTTTACTGAAATATTGCGGATATTCAAAGCCAAGTGAATATGCTATTTCACTAGCACTTTTCGTTGAATTCAACAGTTTGTTCTTGGCTTTTTCTATGATGTATTGATGAATATGATCTTGCGTTCCTTGTCCTGTTTCTTTTCTAAGTAAATCGCTCAAGTATTTAGCTGATATGTTCAATGCTTCTCCGCAATATTTTACCGTTGGTATACCAAGTTCAATTTGTTTGTTTTGGCTGTAGTACTCTTTTAATAGTTTTTTAAAATTGCCGGCTATATCTTTATTTAAATTGGTTCTTGTATAAAATTGTCTGTCATAAAACCTTACACAATAATTAAGTAACAATTCTAAATTAGAAATAATGATGGTTTGACTATGTGTGTCTATATTACCGCTATATTCTTTCTCTATTTTTTGTACTATTTCGGTTACCGTTTTTCTTTCATCATTAGATAAATGTAGCGCTTCGTTAGATGCGTATTCAAAAAAGGAAAACTGTTCTATTTTTTTACCTAATTCAGATTTTCTAATTAAATCAGGATGAAACATTACCGTCCAACCTTGGTCTGTGGTGTTAATGTTTTGTTTTTCAAACTCCATTATTTGATCAGGAGCCATAAAAATCATTGAGCCTTCTTGGTAATCATATGAATTTCTACCGTAGTTTTTAATGGTAAAAGCACAATTATCTTTTAAACTGATATGATATAGACCTAAGGAATATTTAAAATTTTCTAGACCAATTTGGTTCCAATTATCGCCAATTTTCAATACGGAAATTAATGGGTGTTTTGGTTTCTCTAAACTAAAGTAAGAATGAACTTCTGCAACACTATTAATTTTAATAATTTCCTTCATAACCAATAACTTAAATGTTTTGCCACCAGTTGGGGTAGGTCGTAACTGAATCTTTCACTATTATCTCTTGCCCAATTTGTGGTGCTATTACCTGTAAGTTCAATTCAGTTGCTTTAGCTTCAACTCTTTTAATAGGATCAGTCCATTCATGCAATGCTAATTTAAAACCTGCCCAGTGAATTGGCATTATCTTTTTTGCTTTAACGTCGATACCGGCTTGTGCTGTTTCTTCAGGCATCATATGAATATCTGACCACAATTTGTTGTATTGACCGCATTCCATCAAGGCAAGATCAAAAGGACCATACTTGTTTCCTATTTCTTTAAAATGATCTGCATAGCCACTATCACCACTAAAAAAGATATTTTCGTTTTTTGAGGTTATGACCCAAGAACTCCATAAAGTACTTTGGTTGTTATTTAAACCTCTGCCAGAGAAATGCTGTGCCGGCGTGCAGACAAATTTGAGGGAGCCTAACTGTGTTTCTTGCCACCAATCCAATTCTGTTATTTGTGAATCTGAAACTCCCCAAGATCTAAGGTGATTACCAACGGCAAGTGGCGTATAAAAATGTTTCGTTTTACCCTTTATCTTCAATACAGATTCATAATCCAAGTGGTCATAATGATCATGAGAAAAGATTACGGCATCAATTTGTGGTAATTGCTCAATGACTATTGGGAACTCTTTATTGAATCGTTTTTCTCCTAAAAGTGGGTGAGGGGCTGCAACGGCACCGAACATTGGGTCTATTAAGATATTTTTTCCATCGATCTGTAATAGAAAAGAGGAATGCCCAAACCAGATTAATCTAGCCTCTCCATCATAATCTGCAATATGTGTGGTGTCTAACTTTTTAGGCACCAAATCTTCTTTGGGGCGCCCATTGGGTACTTTGGTGGTAAAAAAGGTATATGCCAAACTTAACTTGTCAGAAAAAGATAAGTCTTCTGGTACCGGTTTTACATTACGGAATTTACCATTGCTAAATTGTTGAGATTTTGAGTACGCAAGTTTTTGCTCTTTGGTGCTATTACCCCCAAAACTTGGATAAAAATTGGTAAATGCCAGAATGGCGATAACCAGTAGACCTATTATTAATAAGGTTGTTATCATTATTTTTTTTAATATTCTTTTAATCATGCTATTTATATTGACTCATAATCACTTTGTCAAATATACGGTCACCAAACCACTTACGTAACGTTATGGCTAACTTTGCCGAATACCCTTTAACGTACCTAATTTTCGGATTTTTTACCGTAGCCGCCTTGGCTATCGTTTTGCCTAACACGTTTACATCTGTAAAACGATCATTAGTAAAATCTTTTTTCATGGTGTCTGCAACTGAATTTGCAAATGTTGCATAGGCCCCCTTACCTGAAGTTTCTCTCAAACTTTCTGCGGCAATTAAGCCCCAAGGGGTTTTTATTCCGCCAGGTTCTACAATGACCACATCAATGCCAAAAGGCTTCACTTCTAAACGTAAGCAATCGCTCCATCCTTCTAAAGCATGCTTAGTGGCAAAATACCATGCGCCTAAAGGCAAATAAACCTTACCGCCCATGGACGATATATTTACAATTCTACCATACTTATGTTCTCTCATTTTTGGCAGTATCAATTGTGTAATTCGTGCCAAACCAAATATATTCACCTCAAACTGTCTTTTGGCCTCTGCTATAGATACATCTTCTACCGTACCGTAAGAGCCATAACCGGCATTGTTAATTAAAATATCTATTCTACCTTCTTTATCGATTATGGT
>TARA_R110002033_G_scaffold13319_12_pt1 | contig 12031 bp, 12 predicted proteins | sample TARA_R110002033 | Tara Oceans TARA_R110002033 (sample SAMEA4397051) | marine metagenome | biome: Polar Biome; feature: [SRF] surface water layer (ENVO:00010504); material: water (ENVO:00002006), including particulate matter (ENVO:01000060) such as... | depth 5 m
ATAGCCCGCTATTGCTTGTGGCTTCATCATATCAGGGTTATCTAAATATAATTTTAAGTTATCATAAACAGACCAATATGGAGTGACTTTCCATGCCTCATTAGCTCCTTCTTCTAATGTTGACTCTATTGTTCTATCAGCAGATGTTAACAACACGCAAGAGCTTGCCATAGCTTCTAAACCAAAAACTCCCGGTACAAATGCATAAAACTCATTCAGCACTATGTGGGCGGACTTAAGGGTGGTTAGCATTTGCTCATGTGGTACGTTAATCAACTCAACATACTTAAATCTATAACCTTCCACTTGAAGTTTTTTAATTGCTGCTCGAACGATTGGCGTGCCTTTTATCAGCGGGGAGCTTGGGCCATGCAATACAACAATTTCACTTACATCATTAAATTTATTTAAGGATGAGTTAAATAAATCATCAGGAAGAAAATAAATGCAAGGGAGCGTTTTTCGTTTGATATAGGCCATTTGGTCAGTGCTAGGATTAAATATAGCATCTGCAAAATTATCTGCTACTTCGCCCAATTGTTTTCTATTATATTCATTCTCAGGTGAATTTATGCCTACATGAGAAATGGCTTGATAAGTTGTCAGTACATCAATTGAACGTTCTTGCGCAAACTTATTTAGCAATTCAAAAGAGCGAATTTCGGAGCCTAAAAAGTAACATACGAGTTTCTTATGTAGACTTTTAATAAACTCAAACTCTTGTTGTCGGCCATCTACATAAGGGCTCACAAAACCAATCGCACCCAAATATAAAAACTTATCGTATTTACTTAATAAATAACCAAACAATAATGATGAATATATCAAGTTGCCGATCTTGAAAATGCCTTTTTTGGGATACACTTCATAATCATAATTAAAATCGTAGAAACGATTAGGTGCGAAATTAACTGCCACAGAGTTGGGTAATGCACTTGATATATTTTTAAGCATAGAAGCTGTTTCAACGGCGACTACAACCCAACCATCTTGCTTATTTTTATTAAATAAGCAACAGATGAAGTAGCTTATTTTGACAAGTATCATTTGCATGATACTTGTACACATGATTAATCGTTTTTTCAAAATATTAAAACACCTACAAAAAACTTGTTAAACACCTAAGTGAACATATTATTTCTTTTCTACATTATGAGGTAGGGTATATTTAATGTAAAAACTCCAAGGGATTAATTTCCACTTTGCCATTAGATAGAAAAATGGTCGCATGCGTTCAAAGGTTTTTTTATAGTTTTTGAAATCCGTGTAGTGCTTTTTAGGCAAATTCATTAACTTATCAAACTCTTCATCAGAAAGGTTTAATCGTTTCTTATAGAATTCAAGTAACCCCGCTTCCATATGAGGAGGCTCTTTCATTAACGCTATAGCTTCTTCACGTGTCATTCGGCCATCACGGCAGTAAGCAGAATAACCTGCAATTCTAAAGTCAATTCCCCAACGTTTTGGGAAGAAATAACTATGAAAAAAAGAGGCCGTTCTATTTTCTAAATGGTGACCACCATACCAAGTCCAGCCATAATCTTTGGTCAGCATTTCTTTAGCGGCTTCTTTGTCATATTGTAAATAATAAAGTGGCCTAACCGATTTAATTTGATTAAATAACATCCACTTTAATTGCTTAGAAAGCCAAAGGTTGGGAAAAGTTTTCATTGGTACTTTTCCAAACTCTTTGTGAACGCTTTCTATATATTTTGCATCCATATAAATCCACCCCATAGGAGCAGAGCCTTCTGTTCTAAATGAGTGCCCATCTATTTTGTACTTAATACCGTATTTCTCTGCGGCCAGATTCATTGTTGTCGCTAAGCCAATATCTGTTGGGTTTTCAATTTCTTTCACCCCAGCTTTTAGATGAGACAAAATGAGATCATCAAACTCATGAGCATCAACCACGTGGGTAAATAAATCTATACCCAATTTCTCTGTCATGCAGTGAATATTTTCAGTTGCAACGGTTGAGTTCCAGGTATTATCAAAATGTACGGCGAGTAAGCGAAGTCCGTATTTTTTAGTCATCAAATCTAATAAATAAGATGAATCGCAACCACCGCTTACGCCAATTAGTGCATCGTATTTTTTACCTTTTCCAGCACGTCTCATCTCATCAACTAAGCGCTGTAACTCAACCTCACCTCTTTCATCATTTGGGAACTGTTCTGAAAGTTCATCAATTTGAGTGCAATAATTACATACACCTTGTGCATTAAAAGAAATATTAGGAACTTCGGTATCATAAATACAACGAGTACAGATTTGATAAGTCATTTTTAGCCTATGGTAAAATTTTGGTTAACTCTGAAATTTTCGGGAATTTTATCAAAACCCCCATATCTTTTGCCTGAAATACAGCCATACTACCAAGGGCGATAGCAGAAGCATGCCCATTAATCACCGCATCTTTAATATCGTCTAATGAACCCGCCCCTCCAGCTGCAACAACCGGTACGTTTACACATGCCGCTATTTGTTTAATGAGGTCTAAATCAAAACCCTGCCATGTACCATCACGATGAATAGTGTTAATAACAATTTCGCCCACGCCTAATTCACATGCATAAATAGCGGCAGATACTGGCGTATGCTGATGTTTTCGTTTAGCTGAATGAGTGTACACATTATATTTTTTTCTAAACCATGCCTGGTTTATATCTAATGTCGCAACAATACTCTGTGAGCCATAAATAGCAACGGCTTGTTTAACTACTTCAGGATCATCAAATAATAAAGAACTAACAGATATTTTTTCTATGCCCATCGCAAATAGCTTTTTAAAATCAGCTAGCGTTTTGACTCCTCCCCCATAACATAAAGGCATAAAGCACTCTGATGTTATCTGTTCAAGCAAAGGAAAATTAATTGGGGAATGATGACTAGTGCAATTAATATCAAACAAAATCAGTTCATCAACTTCTTTTTGGTTAAAAATTCTTACGGCATTGATTGGATCACCAACATAGCGTTCATTTTTAAAGTTGATTGTTTTTACTAATCCGCGGCCTTTTAGCAATAAGCAAGGCATAACTCGAGTTCTAAGCAAAATATTATAGCTCCGCGAATTTTTTCATTAAAGCCATACCAAATTTATGGCTTTTTTCCGGATGAAATTGAACACCCCAAATGTTTTCATGATGAATTGCACAAGCAAACTCATAGCCATAATGGCAAGTCATTAATACATCTTGAGGGTTATCTACAACAGCATGGTAGGAATGAACAAAATAGAAACGAGTTTCATCACCATCAAATCCAGTAAGTTCGGTACTTTTTTTAGCGTTGACAATATTCCAGCCCATATGGGGAATACGTAATTTATTCTGTGCTTGTTGTGAAGGAGAAAACTCAAACCTTTTTACTTTACCAGATATCCAGCCGATACCAGGTAAAGAGCCTTCTTCGCTGGACTCTAGCAGTAATTGCATCCCCAAACAAATACCTAAAACAGGCACTTTATCAATGAGGACTCTTTTATTTAACGCGTCTAATAGTCCGCTTTCGTTGAGCTTTTTAACGCCGTTATCCCAATTACCGACCCCTGGCAAAATTATTTTTTCAGCTTGTTCTACTTCTAATGACGTAGATATAATTTCACTTTGCACTCCAATATGCTTCAGCATATTCTTAACAGAGCCCAAATTTCCCATTCCACAATCAATGATAGATATCATAAATCGCCTTTAGTTTCTCTAACCTTTATAGGACAACCAAATACTGTTGAGTGTTGTTCTATATCTTTATTGACAAAAGACATGGCGCCAACAATCGCACTATCGCCAATTTTGACACCTTTTTGAACAATCGTATTTGGCCCGATGTAAACGCCATTTCCAATAATAGTATCGGCCTTCACTACAGGTTCGACACCAAGGCTAGTGGACCATGCAACAGAGTCATGCGTATAAATTTGTACGCCTGCACTGATAGAACAATAATCGCCTATAACTAGCTGGCCCCCACTACCGTCTAAAATGACATTGGGGCCAATCCAGGTGTTTTTGCCTACTTTAACATTGCCTAAAACGAGGACATTGTTATAACAAGATGTTCCATCACCAAAGCCAAGAAACTTTGCCGTTTCCCAGCGATCAGAAAAAAGATCTCCGAATGAAACATGCCGATTATAGTTAGCTTTCATTTTAGAACGAAGGTATAAAGTAAGCTCTTTTAAGACGATATTAAGTTTTTGCATGTTGAGACAAGAATTGTTTTATCGTTTGCGCCACAAGCTTAACATCTACATCATCATAACAAGGAAGTGTAATAGTGTTATTTTCTAACCACTGAGCATTCGGCTGAATAGTATTATATTTATTGCTATAGAAAGTGGTTCCACTTAAACAATAAGTACCTAAGGTTGATTCTATATTATGCTTTGCTAAATAATCGATCAGGTCATCACGTTGTACCCCTTCTGGTACTGTGAAAATTAATGATTGAATATTATGATAAACTCCGTTAGCAACTTGTTGTCGTTTCATGCCTAATGGCTCTAAAATTTCAGCATATTGATTTGCAATCAAGTTTCGGCGCTTAGTTATACCATCAAGTTTTTGAACTTGCTTCCAGCCCATAAGCGCTTGGATTTCACTCATACGGTAGTTATAACCAAAGTCGACAAAATCAAATACTTTGCCACGAAAACCAGACGCACCGTGGTTAGCTTTCATATCCAACCAAACAGCATATTCAGCATTATTGGTAAGAATAGCTCCACCTTCACCAGTGGTCAGTAATTTGCGAGGGTGAAAGCTAAAACAGGTTAAGTCAGCTAAATTACCGACTTTTACACCATTTATAGAGCTACCAATAGCACAAGCAGCGTCTTCAATTAATGGAATACCAAACTCTTCACAAACTGCTTTTATTTTATCTAAACCAGATGGGCTACCCAAAGCATCAACAAAAATAACCGCTTTTACTTTATCGTCTATCTTACTGCGTAAATCATCAACCGACATATTATAGGTGTCTTTATCAACATCGATAAAAATAGGTGTTGCTTCAACATCTTCAACTACGTTTGCCGTTGCCGGGAAAGAAAAGTCAGAAATGGCAACTTTGTCACCTTTTTTAATACCAAGTACTTTAAGGCACATGGTTAATGCTGTTGTTGCAGAGGTCATAGGCACAGCATAAAGGCCACCAGTATAATCTGTTAAGCTTTTGACAAACTTAGCAACATGCTGACCTTTGGTTAGCTGGCCTGACTCGAATATCTCTTCTAATTCGGTAGAAACTTCATTAAAAGAAATATAAGGTTTAATTAATTTAATTCTTTCGTTCACGTTACTATCCTATAAATTTGGTTTTATACCAATCAAGTGTATCCGCTAAACCTTTTTCAAAAGAGGTTAGATTGTATGAAATAAGCTGTTTCACTTTTGCATTACTGGCATTATGAGCAAGTACGTCAGCTCCACGCGCTTCTTTACGAACCAACTCACCTTTATAGTCGTAATAACTAATTATTTTTGTTAATAAATCTTTCATTGAACAACTATTATCGGTAGATATATTGACACTCTCACCGGCAGGTAGCACATCAAACAGTTTAACTACTGCATCTACCGTGTCAGAGACATAAATGAAATCTCGGCTTTGATTGCCTTCACCATGTAATTCAGGTGCTATTCCATTATGGATACGCCATGCGGTGATAGGAATAATGCCAGCGAGTAGCCCTTTGTAGTTTTGACGTGGACCATAGTTATTAAATGGACGTACAATAAATGCATCCACATCGAACATGTTCACATAGCTTTCAACAGCTAAATCTGCTGCGGCCTTGCCTGCTGCATAAGTTGTCGTTGGTGCTTTGGGATGTAGCTCATCCATAGGTTCATACACGGCTGAGCCATAAACCTCTGAAGTAGAAAAATGGCACAGAGATTTAAATTTGCCTTTTCGTTGTAGCTCTAACAGATTAATGGTGCCAGTGACATTGGTTGTAAAAGCATTGCCTGGATTGATAAAGGAATAATTTAAGGCTTTGGTTGCTAAGTTAAATACAATATCAACATCATGAGCATCGAAAATATACTCGAGGCTGTCCTTGTACTCTATATCTTCATTGTAAAAAACAGCACCTTTAGCCACTGCATCTTCAATATTATCTTCAGAGCCTAGAAATAAATTATCTACAATAATAACTTTTTTAGCACCATCAGAGATTAAGCGGTCAACTAAATGGCTACCTATAAATCCAGCACCACCGGTGACGAGAACAACACTATCTTTAATCTTTAAACGAATACTCATACTAATGATTCCTTTTCGGCCATGCTAATATCCGCTTTTTCTAATATTTTTAATAAACGAATGGCTTGTAGCGGCCCTGATATCGATGGTTTACTTGACAAAATACATGATAAAAAATGATTGATACTATTAAACAGGGCATCTTCTTGAGGGATATAGGGTATCCATACATCTCCTTCACGAGTTTTAACTGCATAATCCTCGTATTCAACATCAGATCCTGAAATAACACTCACGCCTTTGTCGTAAACCGTCAATTTACCAAATGTGTTCATATCATCAAACACAATCATTTTCTTTGTGCCCGCTATGATAAGTTTTCGCTCTTTAAGAGGTGAAACCCAGCTAGATTGTATATTCGATATAAAACCAGCGTATTTAAGCGTCAAAAAACACACACTTTCTTTAGGGTTATAGAATTTCTCACCGATTGCATTAATATAAAAGGGTTCTTTACCATCACAAAGATAATCAATGATTGAGAGATCATGAACTGCTAGATCCCACATAGCACTAACGTCTTTCTTTATTTGGCCCAAATTCATCCGCATAGCATCTATGTATAAAATATCACCAATTTCATCAGTGTCTATCAGGGACTTGATTTTGGTTAATACCGGATGAAAGATCATAATATGGTCAATATGAATAACCAGATTTAAGCTATCTGCTAGTTCTTTAAGTTCAATAGCTTCTTCTGATGTCGACGTAAATGGCTTTTCGACATAAACATGCTTACCTGCCAACAACGATTCTTTCACGAGTTGAAAGTGTGCGCTAGTTTCAGCCGCTATTGCTATAGCCTGTATTTCAGGGTTAGTAAGTAACTGCTTATAATCAGTTTCATATGTTGTTTGTTCAATATAAATTGATTTTGCTTTATCAAGTCGTTGAACTTGATAATCACAGATAGCAAATAATTTAAGGTTTACATTTGCATGGATATTGCGAGCTACATTTGGCCCCCAATAGCCATAGCCTATAAGACCAATATTAATCATCTACTCTATTTCCCATCTTATCTATATAGCAATAATGAACAGCAGGATTGCCCATAACAAGACTATATGGTTCAACATCTTTAGTTACTACACTTCCAGCTGCAACCATACAATACTCACCGAGCGTAATTCCACAGATTACTGTTGAGTTAGCTCCTAGACTGGCGCCTTGCTTTACTAAAGTCGGGGTTATGCTCCAATCGGAATTGAAAGCTCTCGGGATTTTATCATTAGTAAAGGATACGTTTGGCCCGACAAACACATCATCTTCTATGGTCACACCTTGGTAAACAGAAACAGAATTTTGTATTTTACAGCGATTACCAATGCTCACACCGGCATCTATATATACATCTTTAGATATAATGCAATTATCACCTATTGATGTATTTTCTCGAATTTGAGTATTAATCCACACTTTAGTGCCAGCGCCAATCTTTGCATCAGCACTGACATGTGCTGATTGATCAATATAGGTATCATTAGCCATTACATTGTCTCGATTAATTTGCAAATTTTATCAATATCTTCAGCTTGAAGATATGGATGCATAGGTAAACTGAATACACGTTTTGCCACGTTTGAAGAGACTTCAAAAGCGTCAGGCGCATACTCTAGTGAATTAAATACCTTTTGTTCGTGCAAAGGAATGGGGTAATAGATGGCGGTAGGAATATCATTGTTTTTTAAATGTTCCATAATTTGAGTACGATGTTCGTCATCTTTTGCCATTAAGGTATATTGAGCCCAAGCACTAGTGTATCCATCTGGGATGCTTGGAGTGGTAATATCGGCTATTTTAGAGAGCTTACTTGTGTACAATTGTGCGACGTTTTGACGTAGTTTTATTTCGGCATCAAGGACTTCAAGTTTAGGTAAAAGTACCGCGGCTTGAATAGTATCCAAACGTCCAGTTAACCCTAAACGAATATTTTCATATTTATGCAATCCCTGCCCATGGACGCGAATTGAGGTTAATATTGCTGCAATTTCATCATTATTAGTAAATATTGCACCGCCATCACCATAACAACCTAGTGGTTTAGCTGGGAAGAATGAAGTACAACCAATATCAGCAAGGTTGCTCGCCTTCTCGCCATCGACAGAGCCACCAAATGCTTGTGCTGCATCTTCAATAACAATTAAACCATATTTACTGGCAATTTTATTTATAGCTGCTGCATCGGCGGATAAACCAAATAAATCGACAGTCATAATTGCTTTAATATCTTTTATATCATTGCAAATATTGGAATGAATCGTTGCCTGATTACTTGCGATAGCCTCAAGCGTTTCTTCAAGTAAACGTGGTGACAAATTAAAAGTATCGATATCAATATCAACAAATAGAGGCTTGGCTCCAACGAGCTGTATCGCTTCAGCGGTTGCGATAAAAGTGAAAGGTGTTGTAACAACAACATCCCCCTTTCCTATACCATGAGCCATCAAAGCCATAATCAATGCATCAGAACCTGAAGAGCATGAGATACAATGCTTAGCATTGGTATACTCAGCCAATTTCTTCTCTAATTCATAGACTTCAGGCCCCATAACATATTGGCCATGATCTAATACGTTATGAATATTTTTATCTATTTTATCTTTCAACGACGCATACTGTGATTTCAAATCAATAAATTGCATTTTTAACACTCTTACATAAAGTTAATTTTAAACAAGAATCAGGTTGCCTTGGTTCAAAAGGTATTTTTCACCCGTGTGGGTGCATGTAACTTCAGCATCGCCATTTAAAGGTAAGTCTAACTGCTCACCATACTTGCTCATCCATCCTATTTGCCTAGCAGGAACGCCAACCATAAGAGCAAAAGGTTTCACATTTTTATTAATTACAGCACCAGCACCAACGAAAGCATATTCACCGATAGTGACACCGCAAACAATCGTGCAATTGGCACCTAGAGTTGCTCCTTTCTTCACTATGGTATCGCGGTATTGATCTTTGCGTTCTAGAAGTGAACGAGGATTATATACATTAGTAAAGACCATGCTAGGGCCACAAAAGACACCTTCTTCTAAGTGAACATTATCGTAGATAGACACATTATTCTGGATTTTACATTTATCCCCAATGGTCACTTTATTGCCTACAAAAACGTTTTGCCCTAACGACACACCCTTACCAATTATTGCACCGCCACAAACGTGTACCCAATGCCAAACTCTTGAGTTTTCTCCAATTACGGCACCATCATCAACAATTGCTGTCTCGTGTTTCATAAAATTCATCTTTGTGAGTTCCAAGATTTATTTAAATCAATTTAGACATTAATGGATGATAATGCTCTGGATTTGCGACTACAGCTTGATCACGTATGCCTTCTACTGTTTCAATGGCAGTGCGGTTCTCTTCAAGACCGTAACCTTTTCCTGCTAGTACATTCTGATAACTTTGGGTATGTAAATCGGTAAATCCACCAGAAAACTCAAGCTCTTCATCACCAATCATAATACTGCGATATGTTTTCTTTTCGCCTTGAATAGCATTCTCAGGTAGATTATTTGCATCAATAGATAGAAACCATTTAACGCGAGCACGTTCGTACTCTAAATAACCTGCAACGGTTTGATCATCTTTATAGTGAACTTCGTTAAACTTAATATCGCCGAATATAAAATGAAGCATATCAAAGAAGTGAACACCAACGTTGGTTGCTACACCGCCTGATTTTTCATCAACCCCTTTCCAAGACTTTAGATACCACTTCCCTCTTGAAGTCATGTAGGTAAGTTCCACATCGAATACTTCATCGACAGGGCTATTCAGTACCTTTTCACGCAATGCAATAATTGATGGATGAAGACGTAATTGAAGAATACTATTTACTTTAGCACCATATTTTTCTTCATATAGCTTTAGGGTATCGATTTCTTTAGAGCTCAGAACGAGCGGTTTTTCACATATAACATCAATACCATTTTTCAACGCAAACTTCATTTGCGGTGCATGTAGGTAATTGGGTGAACAGATTGAAATATAATCGAGTTTATTGCCTTTTAATGCTTCATCTTCAACATAAGCCGCAAAATCTTCAAATTCAGTAAAAAATTCTGACTCAGGGAAGTGCATATCCATAATGCCAACAGAATCATTAACATCCATAGCAACGATTAAATCATTGCCAGTATCTTTAATTGCATTCAAATGACGTGGAGCGATATATCCCGCAGTACCAATCAGAGCAAATCTTTTCATAACATAAATCCTTATAAACGAATATCAGCAGCATCTAGTGGGAATACATATTTAACATCGTAAACAACATGGTTTTGTTTACCTAGAGCTCTTACTTTTTCTATACCCATTGCTTTTAGTTCACTATGATCAACAGCTAAAATGATCCCGTCATAGTTGTTTTCTTTAAGCTCAGTGATTAAATCAATACCATACTCATGTTTAACTTCAGCAGGAGCCGCCCAAGTATCATAAACATCTACATAAATATTAAAGCTTTTAAGTTCTTTTATAATTTCAATAACTTTAGTATTACGCACATCAGGACAATCACCTTTAAAGGTAAAACCCATAATAAGCACTTTTGCTTCATCAATATGAATTTTTTTACTTGCCAGTTTTTTAACCATTTGAGTTGCGACATAACTGCCCATACCATCATTGATACGCCGTCCGGCTAAGATAACTTCAGGCATATAGCCCACTTCTTTAGCTTTGTGTGTAAGGTAGTATGGGTCAACACTGATACAGTGGCCACCGACTAAACCAGGCTTAAATGGTAGGAAATTCCATTTTGTACCAGCCGCTTTTAACACTTCTTCAGTATCAATATCCAAACGATTAAAAATTTTGGCGAACTCATTAATAATGGCTATGTTTAAATCTCGTTGGGTATTTTCAATGACTTTTGCAGCTTCAGCGACTTTAATGGATGAAGCTTTATGCGTACCTGCGGTAATAATTGTTCGATAAATGATATCAACAAACTCTGCAACCTCAGGTGTTGAGCCCGACGTGATTTTAACGATCGTCGTTAAGCGATTGACTTTATCACCTGGATTAATCCGTTCTGGACTGTAACCAGCAAAAAAGTCTTTATTGAACTTCAAGCCGGAGATGCGTTCAATAATAGGCAAGCAAACCTCTTCTGTTGCCCCAGGGTAAACAGTTGACTCAAATACAACAGTATCATTCACAGATATAACTTGACCTAATGCTTCAGATGCCTTTTTTAATGGCGTCAAATCAGGCGCATTATTACTATCAATAGGTGTTGGAACTGTGACAATATAAAAATTGCACTTTTTTATATCTTGCAGAGATGATGTGTACTTTAACAGGACGGCTTGGGATAACTCTGAGCTTGTACACTCCAGCGTTGAATCTTTACCTGAAGTTAACTCTTTTACTCTAGGCTCATTTATATCAAAACCGATAGTGTTGTATTTCTTTCCAAATTCAACGGCTAAAGGTAAACCGACGTACCCTAAGCCAATAATGCCAATATGTAAACTTTCAAGATTGATGTTCATTAATAGAAGTTCCAACTAAAATAAAATATAAAAACTTGCTTGAGAAACCAACTCTTACCACTCAGCCTTTCAAATTAAAGCAAAGCCACGTTTAGCTATTGTAGGAGACAGTCAATCTTCGATACCTGTTGCAGATCATTAGTTTGGCTGTTTTACTTCAAAAGTTGCGATAGGCTCTGGGTTAATCTTATTTCTTATAAAATTTCTGATTAACACCATTAATACAGCCAGTATCCCACCAAGCAGGG
>TARA_R110002033_G_scaffold1173_6_pt1 | contig 12028 bp, 12 predicted proteins | sample TARA_R110002033 | Tara Oceans TARA_R110002033 (sample SAMEA4397051) | marine metagenome | biome: Polar Biome; feature: [SRF] surface water layer (ENVO:00010504); material: water (ENVO:00002006), including particulate matter (ENVO:01000060) such as... | depth 5 m
AAGAAAAGACCGAGATTGAGGGATCTCGGTTTTTTTATGCAATAATTCTAAAAGTTAAATTAATACGTTCACCCACAACTTTTTTAGTTTTTGGCAATTGATGTAACCAATTGTTTTGTGTATCACCTTTCATCACCAAAAGGCTTCCGTGTTTTAATATTAATTTTGCTTTTGGATGTTTATCGTGTTTATGTTTAAAGTGAAATACTCGTTCAGCACCAAATGTTACAGAAGCTATTGTTGGATATTTGCCTAATTCTTTTTCATTATCGGCATGCCAACCATTACTATCTTGTCCATTTCTATATAAATTAGCTAAACAACTTGTAAAAATGGTTCCTGTTTCTCGTTCAATACGATGTTTAATTTCTAATAACTCTTTAGTGAATGCTTTTGGATGCATGGTAATATTAGAATATGTATAAGGGACGTTATTATTTGCATAGAGAGCTGTTAATCTGGGTTGTAAATAATTTTTTCCAAAAACAGTAATGTCGTCTTGTTGCCACTCAATAGTTTTTAAAAGCATTTTGAAATAGTGATTAGAAAGATCTTGATCAAAGAAATGTTCAAAATAATCTACATGAGCATCTTTCATGTTTAAACAAATGGGGTCTTTAAACATATTTTGGAGTGTAATTAAAAATTTATTTCTCTAAATTAGCATAAATTGAATTAGATATGAAATTAAAATTTTCTGTATTATGTTGTTTGATTTGGTTTGTTGGTTTTTCACAATTACCAAAAGGATTTGTGTATGTTGATTCACTTATTCCAGATATACATGTTGAATTACGCTATAGTACAGATTATAATTTTGTAGGCAAAGTTGTTAATGGGTATACTGCTAATAAACTTATATTAACACAAGCAGCAGCTTTGGCTTTAAAAAAGGTTCAAGACGAATTAGAACAACAAAACTTATGCTTAAAAGTATACGATGGGTATCGCCCTCAGCGTGCCGTAAATCATTTTATTGTTTGGGCAAGAGATTTACATGATACGATTAACAAACATATTTTTTATCCCAACGTACATAAAAAAGATTTGTTTAAAGACGGATACATTGCATCGCATTCAGGACATAGCAAAGGAAGTACACTTGATTTAACGATTATAGATGGTACTACTGGAGAACCACTGGATATGGGAAGTCCGTATGATTTTTTTGGTCACCAATCTTGGGTGAATTATGAAGGAATCACAGAAACGCAAAAAGCCAACAGACAGTTGTTACAAAACGTCATGTTAAAACATGGGTTTAGAAATTATTCAAAAGAGTGGTGGCATTTTACCCTAAGAGGAGAACCATTTCCAGATACTTTTTTTGACTTTGTTATCAAATGAAAGAGGCTGTCTAAAAAGTGTCTTTTTGAGTCACTGTGAGTAACGAAGTAATCTGTAAGTTATTAGTATTAAATTAACAGATTACTTCACTACGTTCGTAATGACGATTTTGTCCACTTTTAAGACACCCTCTTCTTGTTTTTTGATTGATGATATGCCTATTCTTTATCTAAATCTTTGGTCATATTAAATCCTATAAATAACCCAATACCAGCCATAAAGAAAATAACTGCTGGATATACAGCATCTTCGTCTAGCGTTGTATAGTTAGCTAAAAGAGATGCAATAAATACGCCTAAACCAATACCCATTAATAATAAGGCGAGATTTAAGATTAATACTTTCCAGATTGGTGAGGTATGACCTTTTCCTCTCATGAAAATACTTGCGTCTGCTCCTTTTTCAATTAGAGCTAAACGTTCTTTGTTGCGAGTTGATAGGTATAAATAGAATATACCAAATAGAACTCCAAACATAATAGGCACTATAACTATTTCTGATCCCATAATTACTTGTTTTTAATTGATTATATTTAATGTGTTCATAGCTTATGACGATACCTTTATTATTTAGGTTACACTTTTTTGAAAAATATTTTTTTAATGCGTTGTAACCTAAAACTAATTGGAGTCGTCTTACTATCAAATGACCACCAACAACGACATACATTATATCAATTTAATTGTTGAAGGCAACTCAAATGCATTTAGTGTTTTAGTTGACCGTTATAAGGATTTGGTATTTTCTTTAGCGTTAAAGATGGTTAAAAATAGGGAAGAGGCGGAAGAAGTTGCGCAGGATACGTTTATAAAAGTATATAAATCATTGAGTCAATTTAAAGGCGATTCAAAATTTTCAACATGGATTTATAAAGTAACATATAACACCTGTTTGGATAGATTGAAGAAGAATAAACGAGAACAACACGTCGTTCCAATAGATGAATTTAATACGAATCAAATAAAAAGTTTGGATAATGCACTTGATGCTATGCAAGACAAAGAGCGTATACAAGCTATTCAAGATTGTATTGGATTGTTGCCAAGCGATGATGCTTTTTTGCTAACTTTATTTTATTTTGAAGAACAATCTTTAGAAGAAATAGCAAACGTTGTAAATTTAACGACGAATAATGTAAAAGTGAAATTGTTTAGAAGCCGGAAGAAATTGACAACTATTTTAAAAGAACGATTAGAACCAGAAATAATTCAACATTATGGATCATAATACAGATAAGCAAATAGAAACATTGGTAGATAAAATGATGAAGGAATCAACTATAGAACAACCTTCGTTTGATTTTACAAATAGTGTTATGTCTCAAGTTGAAGCTCTTTCAAAATCAAAAAGTTTGGTTTATAAACCATTAATTTCAAAGAAAATTTGGGTTTTGGTTTCTGTAGGTTTTATAGCGCTAGTTCTATTTTCAATTTTCGGAACGCTACCAGAAAGTAAAGGTTGGTTTGATACGTTAGGTTTTAATACCAATTCTATACATAAACTTTTTAATGCGATTCCAACATTTAAACTTCCAAAAACGACTTTTTATGCGTTAATTATGTTAAGTGTTATGATTTTTATTCAAATTCCTGTTTTAAAACATTATATAAACAAACGTTTTGAAGCCTAAGCCTCTATTTAATTTAAAGTTAATACCAGCGTTTCTTTTTCTTTTTTGAAGCTTCGCTTTTTCGGCCTTTTTTGTATTTACTTTTTCCAGGTGTTTTATGAATTTCTTTTTTCGCTTTTGGGTCTAACGGATAGGGGTGATCTTCAATCACATCAAGTTGTAATTGAATAAGTTGTTGAATGCTTGCAACATACGTTTTTTCGTCAGCAGAGCAGAACGAATACGATGTTCCTGTGTTTCCTGCACGAGCCGTTCTACCAATTCTATGCACATAAGTTTCAGGTACGTTGGGCAAATCAAAGTTAATAACAGCATCTAAGCTATTAATATCAATACCTCTTGCCGCTACGTCTGTCGCTATTAAAATGCTAACCTCATTATTTTTAAATTGGTTTAAGGCTGCTTGTCTGTCGTTTTGGTTTTTATCACCATGTAAACTCGTTACTTTATAACCATTATTTAAAAGGGTCTGTTCTAGTTTTTCTACGCCAAATTTGGTACGTCTAAAAATAAGGATACTTCCCTCTATGGTATTTCTTAGCAAATGCAAACACAATTCTATTTTATTACGTTTAGGCACATAATACAAGACTTGATTAACATTTTTAGAAGTAGACGAATTTTGAGAAACTTCAATACGTTCAGGATCTTTTAAAATACTATTGGCTAATTGCTCCACCTTAAAAGGAATGGTTGCCGAAAACAGTAAAATCTGTTTTTCATGTGTACAAAGACGTTCAATTTTTTTAACGTCATCAATAAAACCCATGTCCAACATTAAATCGGCTTCATCCAATACGAGTGTTTCAATATAATCTAAATTGATAATGTCTTGTTTGTGTAAATCGAGTAAACGCCCTGGAGTCGCTATTAAAATATCAACGCCTTTTTTTAAAATATCAATTTGAGGTTCTATGGCTGCACCACCAAAAACAACGGTCGTTCTTAAATTGGTATACGTGCTATAGGTTTTAAAATTGGTTTCTATTTGTACTGCCAATTCACGTGTTGGGCTTACCACTAAAGCACGTATTTTTTTACCACGCTTTGAGGCATCTTGTTTGTCAAACAATTGCTGTAAAATAGGTAAGGCAAAAGCCGCTGTTTTACCGGTACCGGTTTGTGCAGACACAATCACATCTTTTTTGGCCAAAACCAATGGAATGGTTTTTTCTTGCACCAAGGTTGGATTATCGTAACCTGCTTCGGCAACAGCTCTTAAAATAGGTCTGTTAAGTTGTAAGTCTTTAAAGGACATGTTAAATAGTTTGCCACAAAGATAACCTAAAATGTTTTGGGTTTATTTTTTATTAAAAGATTTGAAATTTTAGGAGTTGGAGAAATATCTACTTTTTTGAAAGGGTTGTTTTGCGTTTATCTTAAGTTAGCTTCTACTAATAAAGAGAGCTATCTTTTGTGTTTCTATATTCTAAATAAATGTAGTTTGGAATATCACCATTAATGGCAAAAGACTGATTGATATCTTTCTTGCAGCCTACAAGAAATAATAGTGTTAAAATAATTAATATTAGATTTTTAATTTACGCAAGGTTTAAGCAATTTTATTCACACATCGCATTTAAGTAAAAACTTAAGTTTTGTCCGCTTTTGTTCCAGCTATCCATTGCTTTGTCTCTTGAATAGGCTGTATGAGTTGGAGAAGCAGATGTCGAAATTGCGAAATATTTACTCTTTTTATTTGTTTTTACACTTTCAAGCCATTGTATTGTCACTGCAACTTCTTCGATGTCTTCTTTTAAATAAATGTCATATGGCTCTAAATCAACTTTGAACCATCCTAGAAAGTTATCTTTTATTTCGAATATAAGATTTTTTTTAACTATTAAATCGGTTGGAAGCTCATTTTCGATCTTATAAAAATTTACTCTAAATTTTAATGATTTAAAATCATTTGAGGTTATATTGAAATTTAAATCTTTAACATGACAATTTCTTCTTATTTTAAATTTCATTCCTTTTTCTTTACTCAATCGGTCATCTACATCTTTTTCATAATAAGTGTAAAAATTTGAGTGCAACAATCCAAGTCCTTTTGATGTTCTTCCAATTTTTTTAGGTTTGAGTTTTATTTTTTTTGAGTTTACAACTACTTCATTCAATTCCATATTTTGAGGCTGAAGAAATATTGGTTCTTTTATTTTATTCAATTCCGAAATCAAATATTTTTTAGTTTTGAAACCTATATATGAAAAAACAACAGTGTCTTTTGAAGTCACTTTATCATTTAATAAAAGTTTGAATGAACCATTGCTGTTAGAAACGGTTCCAACTGTTTTATTTTTAATTCCAATATTAACATAAGCAAGAGGTTCGCTATCATCGAAATTCAAAACTTTTCCTAATATTATTTTTTCTTGAGAGTGAACAATTAAACTTATGAATATGGATATTATTGATAAGGAAACTTTCATAATGGGAGTTGACTTTTGTTTAGTTTCCAATACTAAAAAATAATGAATAAATTTTAGTTAAGAATTTAATAATTGGGAAAACCTTAAGATTCGGAAGTTGATTTTTTTGATTTCGAGATAGTTATTAGTTTGTTCAGTTTATCAAAAGTTTCTTTTCCTGAACCTTTAATGGTTTGTATTATTTTGCCATCAGGCCCAATCAATATTTTTGTTGGGAAAACATTGATGTCATATGTTTTAGTCAAATCTTCATTTTGTGGATTATTGAATATCTGAATCCAGTTCATTTGTTTTTCAATTATTAGATTTTTCCATGAGTCATATTCATCATTACATGAAATACCAATTATTTCTAAGTAATCTTTGTTATCGTTATAAAATATTTTTAAGTCTGGTATGTCATTTCTGCATGGTGGGCACCAAGTTCCCCAAAAATCCAAAAGTACATACTTGCCTTTTTGTTTATCAAGACTAATTTTCTTGTTGTCGATAGTTTTGTATTGGAAATTTGGAGCAGCTGCTCCACTATCCAAACTTGCCCAAAAGGACAGTTTCTCCTCAACAAGTTTTCCATAGGTTGACCTTTTTGCCTTCTCGCTTAGTAATGGAAAGAGTTCTTTTACCTTTTCTTTGGGATAATAATACATTAAATATGCTGCAATTTCATGATCTAAGTTGGCATTAATAAAATTTTCTGTCTTATATTCTATGGCGTCTACGAAGGGTTGTCTTTGGCGTAATAGACTATCAATTCCTGGTAGAGACCAATTGTGTTCATTGGGGAAACGATTATTGATTTCTCTGAAAATAGCATCAATATTTTTAGTTTCTTCAGCTATTTCCATGTTGTACTGTTTTAACTCTGTGTTAAAATTGTTGCCATGTATCTCATAATTACATTGGTTTTTGTAAAACAACGAGTTGATTTGAATTTTTTCCTTTGGATTTATAAAGAATTCAATATGTTTAGAAAAGGTGTATTCAAGTTTTCCGTTATCTAATTTAGTTGGAAACATAATCTTTCCAAAATGTGGAACATTTATTAAGGTATCTAAATTAATAAGTCCATCATTTAGTTTAAGTTTAATAAAACTGCTTTGTGGTTTATCATAGGGATACAATTCGATCCATACAGAATCGTTCTCTTGTCCAGTTGAACTAATTGAAAGAGAAGCCTTATTTGATTCTTTTGTACATGAAGCGAATGAAATCGTAATAAATAAAAGTAACAATAATTTTATATGGTTATTCATTGATTCAAATTAGTTTGTTTATTTATTTCTGTTTACGTTTATGTAAAAGAATAGTGTAGCTTTGTTTACGAGAACGAGTATGATATAAATTCGTTTTTAATGTATTATATAAAACTGTATAACAAATTTAGTAAAAATTCTTACAATATTAAGAGTGTTTTTTATAAAACCAAAAGCCCTACTTCTCTTAGTTTTAGAATTGATTTTGAAAACCAAAACAATTCAAAATTTTCAAATAGAGTTTCGAAATCAGATTTTAAATCGTCATACGTACGTTGTTTGTTATGGTTTGGATTAATGGTTTTTAAGGTGTTTAAAAGCCATAAGCCTTGCTCTTTTTCTAAAGATATTTTAAATATGTCAGTCTTATCATGAAAGGTCATAGTCAGTAATTCTAAAGTTTGACCTCGTTTTGACTTGGTTTGTTCTGTTACCATTGGGGTGGTGCCTAACCAAACTATTTTAGCATTAGGTTTGATGTTAAAATCAACCGCTGTTTCCAAGCAATTGTAAATAAAGTCGGGTTTAATTTGAGTTTTTGGAATTTTAAAATCGAACCATTCTTGTAGTGGCAATTCAAACCCGATACCGTGCATAAAATTAAAAAGTGATTTTTTTAAACCAAAACTGAACTGCGTATGGTCAATACCAGTTTGGTCTGTAAAATCAATATCATTATTGGCGAATGAAATATCTTTGGTGTGTGGCATAACTCCAAAATCAGAAGGGTTTAATCCAATTGGACTATGCGCTGTTAATGCAAACTGATGCCAAAACCCTGATTGTAATACACCGACTTCAAAAAGCTGACGTACCATTTCTAAACTATCAATAGTTTCCTGTACAGTTTGTGTTGGGTAGCCATACATTAAATAGGCGTGCACCATGATGTTGGCTTCGGTAAAATTTCTGGTTACTTGCGCCACTTGTTCTACCGTAACCCCTTTATCTATTAAAGCTAATAATCTATCGGAAGCGACTTCCAATCCGCCAGAAACGGCAATACATCCAGATGCTTTTAATAACAGACAGAGGTCTTTGGCGAAGTTTTTTTCAAACCGTATGTTCGCCCACCAAGTAACAGTAAGCTTTCGTTTTAAAATTTCAAGAGCCAACGCTTTCATTAAGGATGGCGGTGCTGCTTCATCTACAAAATGAAAACCTGTTTCATTGGTCTGAGTGACAAGTTGTTCCATTCTGTCTACTAAAATAGTTGCAGCAATGGGTTCGTATATTTTTATATAATCTAATGAAATATCACAAAATGTGCATTTGCCCCAATAGCAACCGTGTGCCATAGTGAGTTTGTTCCAACGCCCGTCACTCCAAAGACTATGCATGGGGTTTGCGATTTCAATAACCGAAATATAGCTATCTAAATGCAAATCAGAATAATCGGGTGTTCCAAGATCTACTTGTTTATAGTCTGATTGCGTAGCGTTATTTTTATAAACTACGTTGCCGTTTTCTAGTAGAAAGGTTCTTTTAAAAGACATTTCGACTGAGCTTGATGTGACAGCATTATATAATAATTCAATCGGTAATTCGCCGTCATCTAAAGTAATAAAATCGAAAAATTCAAAAACCCGAACATCTGAAACCGAGCGTAATTCGGTATTTGGAAACCCGCCTCCCATGGCTATTTTAATCGTTGGGTAGTTTGTTTTTATAAATTGAGCACAACGAAACGCACTATATAAATTACCAGGAAATGGTACCGAAAAACAAACTAATTTAGGTTGAATGGTTTTAAGTTTTTCTTCAAGAACACTTAAAGTTATCCTATCAATATAAGTAGGTTCTTCTTTTAAATGCGCATACAATTCATCAAAACTGTTAGCGCTTTGCCCCAAACGTTCTGCATAACGACTAAAGCCAAAGTTGTCGTCGATACATTCAACAATAAAGTCCGATAAATCCTCTAGGTATAGGGTTGCTAAATGTTTAGCTTTGTCTTGAATTCCCATAGAGCCAAACGCCCAATCCAAATCATCCAGTTGCTCAAAACGTGAGGCTTGGGGTAAAAAATTATCTGTACAAATCTGTCTGGAAAATGTTGGTTTTTTGCCTTGTAAAAAGGCAATAACATCATCTAAAGGTTGCAGATAAGCATCTTTTAACGCATAGATACGTTGACAATTTTCAGAATGAATTTGGTTTGTATTAAAGGCTATTTCAAAAAGGTCTTGAAAAGTTTCTTTTGAAAATAATTCTAAAATCACTTCAATACCCAAATCCATTTGAAATGAACTAATATTTTTAGTGTTTAAAAATCCTTTTAAATAGGTTGTAGCAGGATAGGGGGTGTTTAATTGCGTAAAGGGTGGTGTTATGAGTAGAAGGTCTTTCAAAATAAAGCGTTATAACGAGTAACAAATATAACTTAAAAGATAATGCGTTAAGATTCTAAAAACAAAGGTTGTTTAAAAGTATATTTTACGTCATTGGGAGGAGCTAAGTATAAATCTATTAAGAGGTTACTTCACTACGTTTGAATGACGTTTGTTTAGACAGCCATATTAGTCAAGATAGGCTTGTAGTTTGAGCCTCTTTTTTAGAGGTAATGCTTCATTTTGTAAGACACGTTCTATAAGTTTTTTGTCCTTTTCTTTTGCAAATAACAACTTGAAAAATTCATAAATGGTAACACTCTTTGGGGCTTGTTCAACTAATTCAAACGTGTCACCAGTTTTCACAACTCCTTCTCTTAAAACACGCACATAAGTACCCGGGCGTCCATGATCTATAAACTGTTTAAGCACCTCTTGACTGCCAAATTTATAAGCAAATTTAAAACAAGGTTCTCGTGGTTGGGTAATTTGAACTAAAGCGTTTCCCACTTTATAAATACTACCAATGGCTAGTGTTGTTTCATCTAAACCTGATACTGTTAGGTTTTCTCCGAACATACCGTAATTCCAATCTAAATGGGGATATAGGTTTTTCCAATAGGGATAATAGTCTTCCGAAAATAAATAACAGGCTTTAAACTCACCGCCATGAACATTTCTATCGGATACTTCATCTCCTTTAACGTCTTCTTTTCCAAGGAAAATTGGTTGGTTTGTTATTATTTTGTAAATGCCAGTTGTGACTTCTTTTCCATTCCAAATAATGGTGGTTGGCTTTGCTATGTTAGTAGATGTGATTTTCAAGATTCCTTATTTTTAATCTAATAAATTTAAAACTTTTTGCCATACATCATGGTTTACCTGCATTCCAAATTTTAAATTTTCAGTTTTATTTTGCAGTGCTTGTTCTCCAGGATAGTATGTTTTATGTCCTCCTTTCATAGGTGTTACATCATGGGTGTAATCAATGATTTCATTGAGAAGTTTTTGTTGAATATTTTTATCGTGAAACAAATCTGGGTAAATACACAAATATATCTGAGAAATGGCGGTTTCATATTCGCTTAAACCAATATTATATGTAGAGTTTCCAGCTGATAGCAAAGTGGCTAGCATATCTAAAACCATGGATAAGGCTGATCCTTTCCAGTATCCAATTGGAAGACCGCGCTCTCCATTTGATAAGATTTTGTCAGGATCATTGGATAGTTCGTTATCAGCATCCCAACCACCTGGATAGGGCAGTTGTTCGCCTTTTAATTGATACTCATTAATTTTGCCAAAGGAAAATTGTGAAAGCGACATATCTAAAACCACGTGTCCTTCTTTTCGAGGAATAGAAATAACTAAAGGATTATTTCCTATGCGACTATCTTGTCCTCCCCATGCTGGCATATTTGGTTTGGTATTGGTAAATAATATTGATATACACCCAGCATTAGCCGCCTGCCATCCATAAGCTCCCCCTCGCATCCAATGATTAGTATTTCGAAGTGCTACCAATCCTATTCCATGTTTTTTCGCTAAATAAATAGCGCGATCTGTACATGTTATGGCATTAAGAACTCCTGAGCCTAAGTTTCCGTCCCATCGCTCTATACTTCCAAAAGCTGCTATTTTTTCAGCTTCTGAGTCCACTTTAATAATCCCTTTTTTGATATATTCTATGAATAGTGGTACACGATTGATTCCATGTGAATTGACACCATTCAATGTGTTTTCTGTATGTGTATTGGCTAGAGATTTAGCTTTTTCTACTGTAAAACCATATTTTAGGAACAGCTTAAAAAGCACGTCTTGCATCTCATTAGCCTCAATTTTTAATTGCATATTTACTTTTAGATAATTGCCACGTTAATACAGATTAGATTTTTAAAGAATCTATCTGGTTCGATGTTAAACGAAGTCCGTTAATTTTTTAGATAAATTTAAACCTTTTAGAGATAAAAGCGAAGCGTATAGTTAAGCAATCTTATCTAAACCTCCAGGGAAAGGTCTGTAAGCATAGTATTGTAGTACTTCTTCAATAGCTAGTTTTAAAGCTTTATTTATAGGAACAATGATATTGCTCATATGAAAATCTATTTGAGAAAGTTGCATATAATAGTCTGTAAAGATAGGCACATATAAACCTTTACTAATAGCTTCAACAGTATCTTGATACAAGTTTTGCTGGTTTTCTTTGATGATTTTACAGGTTACCAATCGTTGTTGTCCATACTTGTCTCTAGAGGTAGCATAACCAAAAAGTCGGCAGATGAGTCCTCGATATTTGTAATTGTTGCAATTCCCTAGAGTACTGTCAACAAGGTTAAGAGGATTATAAATATGACAAAGATCTTGATGCTCTTTAGTGTTTAGTATTTTAAGAGTGTCTTCTGCTTTTCCATTTAAAAATAAATGAAAAGCCCAAGGTAAAAATTCTAAAGGAGACGCTTCAATGGTAGGGTTAGTACAGCACTTTCCGCAACCAGCTAAACAATGTATTTGAGTTTTATTTTGAAACTCTGAAATCTCTGAATCAAGCTGTTCAAATAACCCCTCAACCAACCGCACTTTAGCCTCAACAGACATAGGATTTTTTTTGCGAATGTACGCTATAATTTGTTTCGTTAATTTTTTTTGAGAGATATTTTTTGATTCTAAAAAGTTTGAATTACAACTATTTATTAGTGCAATTTTTTTGATAGATTTTTTATAAAAAATTATGTTTTTATTCTTTAGAAATAAGTTTTAATTAAAAAAACCACTCTGTTTACACAAAGTAGTTTTTGATTTTTATAGATTGTTTAAAACATTAATGCGTCAACTTATTTTATTACATCGTCACTTAATTGATAAGTTTAATTGTTATTTTCAAACTCTTTTTTTAAAGTAATACTATCAATGGCTCGTGTATAAACATAGGTTTCTGGGTGGGTTATTTCTTGGGTTGTAAATAATTTTGAAGCTCTTTCTAAAAACTCGGTGTCCTCACCATAGTTTAGGTTGTCAAAACCACCAAGTTCAAAAAAA
>TARA_R110002033_G_scaffold112967_2_pt1 | contig 11999 bp, 11 predicted proteins | sample TARA_R110002033 | Tara Oceans TARA_R110002033 (sample SAMEA4397051) | marine metagenome | biome: Polar Biome; feature: [SRF] surface water layer (ENVO:00010504); material: water (ENVO:00002006), including particulate matter (ENVO:01000060) such as... | depth 5 m
CTACATCGCACTGTTTACATATATTGTTTTTTACTTCCCTTTGGATTTGTTGGTTCAATGGAGTGGCTTAGCCCTTTAGTAATTGTTTTTATAGCGTATACCTTTGTCGCATTAGAGGCAATAGCTGATGAATTAGAAGATCCTTTTGGAATAGAAGATAATGATTTGGCACTTGATGCTATGGCAAATAATATTGAAAACACCTTAGCTGAAATTGATAATAAAAAAATTGAAGCCATTGTACCTTGTAAGGATTACTACATTATTTAGTATCAAAATTGACCGTTTTAAATTTATCTATTCAACTGAAAAATTAAAACTACCATTTTCATCGACATCCTTTATAGTAGTTTCTATATTCACTGCTATAAATGAATTGTTTGCATATGAGGGAGAAATTGTATTAGATATGTTTAACCGATAAGTTCCTTTTTCAAGTAATGGAATACCTACCCTGAATTCATACAAATTAGTTACTTGATCAAGTATACACAAAGCTGAGTTACCATAATAATTGTTCAATTTTCCTTTTTCTAGAATTAAATTCTCTCCTAAATCAATAATGCTCCATGTACCGTAAGCCGATTTCTTTTCTAAATTAAAATAAAAATAATATTCGTCTGAACTTGTAGATTTATAAATATCTAAAAGAGTATCAAAGCCTTTTTCTTGTAAATATCTAGAAAATGTAGCTTTTACATACAACACATCGTTTAATTGATAACTACTTTTAGCCTCAATTTGAATTGCATTATCAATTGTAATAGTTTTTGATCCCATTACAATTTCATCTGGCTCTCCACAGCTATATAGAACTATTAAAGATAAAAAAGCGGTAACGTAGTTTAAAATTTTTTTCATTATAATTATTTATTAAAAACGATATCCTGTACTAAAGCCTGCTCTTGATAAAACAGCAGGGCTTGAGTTATTAAATAAATTGAATCCTAATCCTAAATTTAAATTAATAGGAAAGCGGTGCGCAATATAAACTTTATAACCTATTGAACTACCTATAGCAACATCAGTATATTGGTATTCTATCCTGTCATAATAGCCATAGTTTAAGTTATTCAATCGTGCTATTTTATCATTAGATCCGCCATTAATTGAGTTGAAAAATTCGGAATAAAATAGACTCCTATTATTATTTGAAAAGGAATAACGAACATATGGATCAATTTGATATTTTCTTTCACCTTGAAAACTATTATACGTTTTTTCTTGATCGTTTATAAACATAGCACTTACCCCAACCGAAAGTCTGTTTTTTATAAAATATTCGTAGGTGAGTTGTAATTTAGAATCTAGTGTTATTTTTCCAAAATCAATTCTAAGCTCATTTTTTCGGTTTAGAATAGGATTTTTAAGGCCGTCGAGTTCTTGTGCCTGAAAAAAGGGCGATATAAATAATAAAAGCAAGCAAAATCGCGTTTTCATTTTAACTTATTTGTAGTAAAAGTAGTTAATATGAATTAATAAAAAGTAAACGCAATATCATTTTTTTGCTACAAATAGCTTGCCATCTAAGGTCTATAAATAAATCTAAATTGTGATTAAATACAAGATACTTAGCCCAGATAGCAGCGATATCCTTTTATTTTTTTTCTTTAAAAAATGAAAAGATTTAGCGAATAGCTGGAAATAGCTCCTGAAAAATGCTTTTTAAAAAATTAATTTAATGTTAAAGCTCCGAGAATTTCCTCAGATAAAAACGGACCTCCAGGATAATGAGCTGTGTAATCTAAATTCAACCATACTTGATCACGCTCGTCAATATGGTAATGCAACTGTTTGTTTCCACTTTCCTTCACAAAAAGTACATTTTTAATTAAATAGTTCACAGTTTCTAGATCGTTCATCGACCCAATTAAGATTTCGGGATAAATGTGACCTTTTGTATGAATTAGTCTTGGTGTGCCTCCAATAGCACGCACGGCTGCGGCCATTAAAATAGAGTGATCATCACAATCTCCTGAGAAGTAATCCAGTGACTCGCTGGCTGTCGCAATGTAATCCCCATCTTTAGGGTCGTTTACGTAATTCCAGCGGTTATTGATTTCTTTGAAAACAGCAAAACATTGAATTATCGTTCGGTATTCAGAATATCCTTTTACATCCTTAAAGTTTTTGCTTGTTGCCATAATAGCAAAATTCCGCACCTTAGGATTTTTATATTCAATCGAAGTTAGAATCTTAGACTTATTAGGAAATGGAAGTAGTTTCGAAATGATAATATCTTGAGGATAAGGATTGTCAGACATAGTATAAATCATTGAATCATAATCTTCATAGACACTATTGAATCCATAATTTCCAAAAACGGTACCGTAAAAAAGCAATAAGATATAGATAATGATGCATATGATAATAATCGTGCGCAACAATCTTAGAATAAGCTGAATAACAGTTATCAAAAGTATGAATAGCAAAATACGGTCTAAATTGAAGTCCCAATTGAGTTCAATCAAGTTTTGGTGTGCAATGATGAATACAGGTACGGCTATTAAAATATTCAAAATAAAAATAATCACATCATCCCAAGGCTTTTGAACCCTGAGTTTCTGTTTAATATCTTGAAAAGAAAAGTTTTTAATATCCATCTTGCAATTTCGAAAAAGTAAAAGTTACAACGTTTTTACAATTTCCTCAAAAGTACCTATTTTATCAATGATTTTGAGATCAAATAACTGATTTTGGACATTGTTTAACAAATTTTTAGCCAATGGTTTTTGCGACCACTCAGTTAATGAAAGCCATTCTTGAATATCAACCGTTTTTTGATGATACCTATCAGCTAAAATTTGATCAATATTTGCAACAGTTTTAAAGTTGGCAGTTTTATTATTGATAACACTTAAAATAGCTGTGATGATTTCAGGTTGTTTTTCTAAAACTTCCCCACGTACAGCGATAACAAAACACGGCCATGGCGTAGGGCAGTCGCCAACACGTCTAAAGATTCCTTTGTCTACCAATGGTTTGGTCATGAAACGTTCCCACATAAAATAATCAGCAGTTCCAGCAGTTAATGATTCGACAGCGCCATCGATGGTGTTTACTATTTCAAATTCTAAATTTGCGGTGTTCCAATTTTCATTTCCAGCATTGACATAAGCCATTAATTGTGATCCTGATCCTAATCTAGAAATAGCTGCTTTTTTGTGCTCTAGGTCGGCAATGGTTTGAAAACTCGAATTTGCAGCTACATGAATTCCCCAAATTAAAGGTGAATCTACATATACCTGAACTATCCTTGATGGATTTCCTGCGACGATATCTTTGACAATTCCTTCGGTTAAAATAACGGCGATATCGGTTTCTCCTGATCGCAACATTTGGCACATTTTCCCAGTTCCTTCAGGAACGTCAGTCCATTGTAAGTCGATTTTTTGCTGCTCAAATTCGTTGTTTTCAAGGGCTAAATGCCACGGTAAATTGAAATGCTCTGGTACTCCAGCTATTTTTATTGTAGTCATTATTTATTGCTATTACTTAATTCATACCAAACGCAAGGAAGCTTGTTCCATTCGAATTCATTTTTTGTTTGCATCCCTAATTTCTCCAGAATATGACGCGAACCTTTATTATCAACATGTGCCGAAGCATATATCGTTTTAATTTTCATGCTGTTGAAGCCATAATCTAACCAAGCTTTGGCCGATTCATATCCATATCCTTTGCCCCAAAACGCTTCAATAAAGCGATAGCCAATTTCGTAAAAATCAACGTGACCATTCTCTCGCTCTTTAATATATTTTATGCCACACCATCCTATAAACTGATTGGTTTCTTTAAGAATAACAGCATACCTACCAATGCCGTTCTCTACGTATTGCTTCTGGATGTTGTTAATGTACTCTAGGCTTTTATCAATAGTAAGAATAGGATTTTTACCTAGATATTTGTGTACATTAGGATTATTATCTAATGCAAACATTCCTTCTAGATCACTATTGAGAATTTCTCTTAAAAGTAATCGTTCTGTTTGAATGATGATGCTCATGCTATTTGTTTTTTAGCCCTGATAGGAGCGGCATCTCCCGATTTAGAAAAACAAGGCTTTTTTAAGCTGTAGTTTTTATTTATCGGGAATACAGCGGATAGCAGAAATTAGCTCCTAACAATTTTAGTTAGCAGCCAATTTATCTAATGTGTACGAAATTAAAGCATCAACAGCTTTGTAAGGATCAGCACTGAAAGTCCCTGAAGCACGGTTTGCAATAATAGCATTTAAAGATAAAGCATGATGCCCTAAAAGCGCTGAAAGTCCGTATATCGCAGCCGTTTCCATCTCTAGATTGGTGATTCTATTGTTTTCGAATGCAAAATTATCCATTTTAGAATTCAGTTTTTCATCTTGAATATTCAAACGCAAGACACGTCCTTGTGGTCCGTAAAAACCTCCAGCTGTAGCGGTGATTCCTTTGTGCATTTTGTCGCTTTCGATAACTTTTTCTAACTTCTCAGAGCAAGCAATTACATAAGGCTTCCCTTTGCGTACGTCCCAATTAGTATGACTTACAAATGCGTCTTCGATTTTCTCATTTGAAACTTCGTCAATCAAGTACGAACGCAGCATGTTGTCAAGTCCTAGTCCAAATTTAGACATTACAAAACTATCTACAGGAATATCAGCGTGAAGCGAACCTGAGGTTCCTATACGAATGATATTTAGGCTTGTTAACTCTTTTTTAGGTTGGCGCGTTTCTAAGTCAATATTAACTAATGCGTCTAGTTCGTTCACGACAATATCAATATTATCAGGACCAATTCCTGTTGACATTACCGTGATTCTTTTTCCTTTGAACATCCCCGTTTGCGTTTTGAACTCTCTTTTTTGAGTTGAAAACTCTACGCTGTCAAAAAACTGCGTGATTTTCTCTACACGGTTTTGATCACCTACAAAGATGATGTCGTGTGCAATGTTTTCTGGTTTTAAGTTTAAGTGGTAAACACTTCCGTCTGGATTTAATATTAATTCTGATGATTGTATCATTTGTTTTTTGTTTTTTCCTCACCCCAGACCTCTCCAAGGGAGAGGGAGGTAGTGCCGGATTTAGATTGTGATTTTATTTATACAGTTTTAGTTCCTCCCCTCAGGAGAGGCTAGGAGGGGACTATCCACCCACACGTTTTACTTTGAATCCTTTTAGTTTCAATATTTCCATTATTTTGTCGCGGTAATCACCTTGAATGATAATTGAATCATCTTTGAAAGTACCACCAACACTTAACTTGGTTTTGATTTCTTTGGCTAAGATTTTAAAATCTTCGTCGCTTCCTTCATAACCTTCAATAATAGTGGTTGCTTTGCCTTTTCTTTTTTCGAACTTACAAATCATAGGCTCTTTTTGAACGTATAATTCGTGCGGTACTTCTTCAGCTTTTTCTTCGGGAAGCGGTTCGTGATCAGGGAAAAGGTTTTTTAATTGGTCTGCTAAGTCCATAACTTGTATTTTTTGTAACATTTTATTCTGCTTTAAATGAACGCTGATTACGTAAATTTAAGCAAGTGGTCATGCATTTTAAATTTGTTTCTCTTCTTTAATAATGGATACTAATCTATTATATACCGTTTTATTGTCACGCGGATGACGCGGGTTTAAGCGAATATTCACGGATTTTTTTAGTTTTATTATACTGTGTTTTTATTTTTTTTCTCCTCTTTAAAATGAATGCTAATCTATTTTATATCGTTTTACTTCCTTTGAATGGCATGCGGATGACGCAGGTTTAAGCGAATATTCACAGATTTTTTATATAAGTTTTTGTTTATACCATTCGTTTAATATTATTTTGAAATACTTTTCTAATGAATTCAGGTTTTTTTCCAAAATTCAAAAGCAAACCGACTTCACATTCTGTAGATTTTAAATAATTTATTAATTGAAATTCGTTCTCCTCAACTAAATAATCTTGTGCTTTCAGTTCTAAAATTATTAAATCATTTACGATTATATCTGCAAAATATTCTCCCACTTCAATATTTTTATAGTATACCTTGATCTTTTTCTGAGCTTCCACCTTAAATCCATTTTCTTTTAGTTCATAGTATAAGGCATTTTGATATACTCTCTCAAGAAATCCATATCCTAGTGCATTATAAACATCGTAAAAATGTTGCAATATGGATTTCGTTAACTCACGATGTAAAATACTACTCATAAATATAGAACTGAATTAATAAAAGCTTCAATTTACAATTAACCAGCGTAAACCCCTTTAAATCCGTGTTATCCGCGTTCAATTTTCTCACCTCTAAAAGCATTCGAACTTTAACGATAGTGATCAAAAAGAAAAAAGACATTAAGTAAACTCAATGTCTTTTATTACTAGTAGTAAAATTAGGAATTATTTTTTTATTAAACCTAAATCTACTAAACGTTCATACAAATATTCACCTGAAGTAATGTCTTCAAATTGTTTTGGGTTTTCTGCATCAATACAGTTTTCCAAACAATTTAACGGCATATCGCTTACTGGGTGCATAAAAAATGGAACGGAATATCTTGAAGTACCCCATAATTCTCTTGGCGGATTAACCACTTGATGAATTGTAGATTTCAATTTATTATTTGTGTGGCGCGATAACATATCTCCCACATTAATTACTAGTTCGTCCGGTTCAGCGATGGCATCGATCCATTCACCTTCATGGTTTTGAACTTGTAATCCTTTTCCTTGTGCTCCCATTAACAAAGTGATCAAATTGATATCACCGTGAGCAGCCGCACGAATTGCATTTGCAGGTTCAGATGTAATAGGAGGGTAGTGAATAGGTCTTAGAATAGAATTTCCATCTTTGGCATAATTGTCAAAGTAGAATTCGTCTAAACCTAAACGCAAAGCCAACGCTCTTAAAACATAAACTCCAGTTTTTTCAAGCATCTGATAAGCTTCCTTACCAACAGCGTTAAATTTAGGCAGTTCCTTTACTTGCACATTTTCAGGATATTCTGAAGCATATTTTGAATCTTCGCTCACATACTGACCGAAATGCCAAAATTCTTTCAAATCACCTTCTTTTCTTCCTTTTGCATGTTCTGTTCCAAAAGATACATAACCACGTTGTCCTCCAATTCCTGGAATTTCATAACTACGTTTTGTTTCTAAAGGTAAAGAGAAAAAATTTCTAATTTCACCATACAGTTCCTCTACTAATTGATCATTTAAAAAATGACCTTTAAGCGCTACGAAGCCAATTTCTTCAAAAGCACTTCCGATTTCATTTACAAATTTTTGTTTACGTGCCGGATCATCCGACAGGAAATCACGTAAGTCAACACTAGGAATTTGTTGCATACTTATAAATTTATTTATTAATATAATAGTTATATTAATTTCATTGCTGTAAATGTAATAATTTTAATTGTAATCCTTTTTTATTGAATACTAATTTTTAGTATTGATTAACATCTACAATTAGCAATTATCTAAGCTAATAGTTTACTTTTGTTTCTTATAAATCATAAAAAAGCGTCCTTGTTAGATCATTTAAAAATTGCCACAAAAGTTAATCACAGTAGTGTAGAGAAAGTATTAGTCCAAAAACTTAAAAATCTTTCTTCACAAGAGGAATATGCAAACTTGCTTTTTCAGCTCTACGGATTCTATTTTGAGTTAGAGAAAAAGGTGCACAGTATTATTGATCAAACGCTACTACCTGACATCAGCGAGAGGGTTCATGTTGCCAATTTACATACTGATTTGGTAAACTTAAATCACAGCGTAGCTATTACCACTACAAATAAATATCCTGATACAATTGCTTCTGTTTCTGAAGCAGTAGGTGTTTTATACGTTATCGAAGGTTCTACTTTAGGAGGGCAATTTATTGCTACAATGTTAAAAAAACAACTGCCAACATTGACAGATTCACAAATAAATTATTTTCTTTCATATGGTGAGAATACCATGGAAATGTGGAAACAATTCAAGCTTTCGATCGAAGAAAAAGCAATTGATATAGATGAAAATAGTGCTTTAAATGCGGCACAAAACACATTTAAAGCACTAGAAGATTGGTTACAACTTAGTTTATAGGGAAATAGAGATGTATTTTTACACCTTCACCCAGTATTCCTTCTGCAGTGACAAAACCATCGTGCTTGGTCATTATCTTTTTACATAAAGCAAGCCCAATTCCTGAACCGCCGTACTCTTCCTTATCATTTAAGCGAGAGAATATTTTGAAGATTTTCTCTTTATACTCATTGTCAAGTCCAATTCCGTTGTCAGCGACTTCTATAATGTGATAGCGTCTCCCATAACTATTTAAAGTTTCTGTTTTATCGCTTATCCTAACTTCAAGATCACGTAACGGACTTTTAAATTTAATCGAATTATTGATTAAATTTGAAAGTAACTGTTTCAATAAAAACGGAACTCCCTTAATTTTAGGCAATTCCTCAACAATTAAAGTAGCTTCGTTTGAATCAAAACTATCTACCAACTCTTCCTTGTTTAGCTCGGCAAACAAAATATTCAAATCGATGCACTCAAAATTTGAGTTTTGAGCACCGGTTTTAGTGTATTTTAATATATCTGTAATTAAGTTTTGCATGCGTTCGGCTGAACTTTGCATTTTTAAAATCTTATTTTGAACATCTTCAGGTAGCGTTTTAAGCTCGTTACCACCTACAAGCACTGATGCCATCATTCTTATTTTACGCAAAGGTTCTTGCAGATCGTGTGTACTAATCCAGTTGATGTTTTCTAACTCTGCGTTCGTATCTCTTAGTATCGTGTGCAAACGTCTCTGATTTTCTTTCTCTTCCAATAATAATATCGTACGCAACTGAATTTGCAGAAAACTATGAAAGCTATTTGTGGCACTTAATTCAGCTTTTAACCAAGGTCGACTATGATTCTTAATGGAATCAGCGTACTTAGCAAATGATTTACGAGGTGTTAAGCGTTCGACACTATCATTACTTATTGTAGGGTCACCACCCCAAAATATATTTTTAATCGATTCCTCTCGATACCAAATGATACAATCAGTCTCATTATTTAAAGAATAATAATTTATACCTGGAAAATTAAATGATATAAAGGAAAGGTCTTTACTGATCGAAAGTAGTGAGTCGGTTTCAAAATGATCTCCTTTAACAAATTCAGATAAAAATAAAGCCAATCGCTTTGTATTTTCCTCAGAAGGAGTGTTGCCCACACTGTATACTTGGTCAGCGATAATTGCAGTAAAACCCACACTATTGCATAAATTTAAAACAGTATCATTTGCAACTAGTTGTTGGATATCTTTTCTATCTAAATCTAATTTCTTTCCAATTAAATTATTTAAGGCATCTGAAGTACTACGTGCAATTTCAAATTCTTCATTTAATAACCTGCCATCAATTTGCGAAGTAATAAAATGACCGTGTAATTTTACTGCTGATTTAATTTCTTCACTTAAATACTTTGGTTTAGAGTGATGACAAGTGATCATTCCCCACAACTTATTTTTATGAATTAGTGAAATCGTCAATGTACTGCCTACTTTCATATTTTTTAAGTACTCAATATGGATCGGCGATACACTACGCAGCACAGAAAGGCTTAAATCTAAACGACTATTTTGTTTGGTTTCTAATTTGAATAACGGAACAGGAACGTAATCTACGTCTCCAATAATTCGCAGTTGATTGCGCAAATATAGTTCTCTCGCCTGAGCAGGAATGTCTGTGTGAGGATAATGCAAACCTAAATAAGGATCTAAGTGAGGCTCCTTGCTCTCAGCAATTACTTCTCCATTATAATCCTTATCAAAACGATAAACTAGAACGCGATCGTACTTCGTTATCTCTTTAATTGCTAAAGCTACCACATCAGTAAGATCTAATAAGGTATTGGTATTTTCAATGTAGGATAATAGTTTCTTAGAAGAATTGTATAGCGAGTTCTTCTCGTCAAATTGTGTAAATAAAGGTTCAAATTCAAGAACAATTTCATTGTCGCTCTTATGTGCGCTGATAATGAAATCGGTTTCGTTGAGTTTATAATTGATCGTTTTAACTTGGTCCGTTTGTTCTGCTTTAATTTCCTCTAAAAAATCTAAAATTGAAGCATCAAATAATTGAGACAACTCTTTACCTAGAGCCTGCTCATAAGTAATGCCAATAAACTGTTCGCAATTTGCGCTACAAACTGTAATTATTGAGGTATTAAAATCAACTGCAAGTAAAAAACCGTGTGGCTGAATTGATCCTGGTATGTGTATTGGTTCGTCATCGCAATTGTCTAAATTAACGAGACTATCGTTAAGAATATTTCTAAAACTCATTATTATAAAGTATCTTAAGTAATGTAGGTATTTAAGTTTGTTTATCTATATAAAAAGTTCTTAGAATCTACATGGTGATTTTCCCAATTAATACCTGCAAATGAAGTGATCAATTTTATTAAATCTTTAAAATCGTAGGGTTTTATAGCATAATAACTTGCTCCTAAGGCTTTACATTTTTCAATAATTGAATTGTCAGAACTCGTAGAATACATCACCACAGGAAAACCTACTAATTTAGGATCGTTTCTAATTTCTTGTAAAAATTGGAAACCTGATTTCAAAGGCATGTTAATGTCTAAAAACAGTACTGAATTATTCTCTTCATTTTTTTTGATACCTTCAATTAAATTTTCACCGTCTTTAAAAACATCTAAGCTAATAGGGGAGTGAATAGCTTCAGATATTTGTTCGACAGCCTCATTGAAGAACATTAAATCATCATCGTCGTCGTCTGCATAAAATATTTTAATATGTCGCATAATAGCTCAAGATTTACTTTATGTGATTAACATTATTTTAAGAACCACCGCAAAAATAAAACTTTAACATCAATTTACTACTTAAAATTTTAATAAAATTGAATTGGCGCTCTCAAATAGTTTTTTAAATTAGATAATGGTAGAATTAAATAATATTATAACATTTTGAATTCTAAATGTTATATTTCTGTATATTTGAAAGATGCAAAAATAGCTAATAATGAAATTTGAAAGAGCCAATCTAACTGATGATGTACTACTGGATTTGTACAAAAAAATTCTTAAACCAAGATTAATTGAGGAAAAAATGCTCATTTTAATCAGACAAGGAAAAGTTTCAAAATGGTTCTCTGGAATCGGTCAAGAAGCAATTGCTGTAGGTGTTACAGCTGCTTTAGATCATGATGAATATGTTTTACCGATGCATCGCAATCTAGGTGTTTTTACTAGTCGAAATATACCATTACACCGTTTATTCTCACAGTGGCAAGGCAAGGCAAGTGGTTTCACAAAGGGTCGTGATCGAAGTTTTCATTTTGGCACACAGCAATATAAAATTATAGGAATGATTTCGCATCTAGGCCCACAATTGGGAGTGGCAGATGGGATAGCTCTTGCAAATAAATTAAAAAAGAATGGCAAAGTAGCTGCCGTATTTACTGGCGAAGGTGCTACCTCAGAAGGAGATTTTCATGAGGCATTGAACATTGCATCAGTATGGGAATTACCCGTTTTATTTGTTATCGAAAATAATGGTTACGGACTTTCGACTCCTACAAACGAGCAATATTGTTGTGAAAATCTAGCTGATAAAGGCATTGGTTATGGTATGGAAAGCCATATCGTGGACGGAAATAACATATTAGAAGTGTACAATTTGATTTTGAATCTAAAGAAATCTATGGAAACGAATCCGCGACCAATTTTACTCGAATTCAAAACTTTTAGAATGCGTGGCCATGAGGAGGCGAGTGGTACAAAATACGTTCCGCAAGAATTAATGGATGAATGGGCAGTTAAAGACCCAGTCGAAAATTACAGACAATTTCTAAAAGCTGATAATATTTTAACGGAGGAATTCGATGAAGGGTTACGCACAGAAATCAAAAAGGAAATTGATGAAAGTCTAGCTATAGCCAATGCAGAGCCTGAGATACAAGCTTCTTTGAGTGAAGAGTTGAATGATGTGTATAAACCATTTGAATATAAGGAGGTTACTCCATCTCAGG
>TARA_R110002033_G_scaffold70434_2_pt1 | contig 11995 bp, 5 predicted proteins | sample TARA_R110002033 | Tara Oceans TARA_R110002033 (sample SAMEA4397051) | marine metagenome | biome: Polar Biome; feature: [SRF] surface water layer (ENVO:00010504); material: water (ENVO:00002006), including particulate matter (ENVO:01000060) such as... | depth 5 m
CCGAAAACGAAAGTTTTCGGCTTTTTTGGTTTTAAAAAGTACTTAAAGTTATTTTTAATATTGGTAGTGCTTTGATTTTGCTGGTCAATAAAAACCAACTGAGTATTTAATAATAGTAGTGGTATTGTAGAAAATATATAACGTTATTACGTCTTATAGAATTATCTAATTATTAGCGAAAACAATACTCGTTTTCACGCCAAATTAAACTATACTAAAATCTAACTTAACACTACACAAAGCGCTATATTCTTTTATTTGTCTATATTAGTACCTTAACACAACGTATTAAAGTTTGTGAGTATCTGTTTTATGCAGACTTAAATTCAGGCGGATAATGGCTTAACAACAATGGGTTTTATTAAATATTTTCTCTACACTTTAATGTTGGTTTTTACATGTGCTTCTCATGCTCAAGTGTTTTCTCCAATTCAGATATTTACACCACAAGACTACGGTGCTGAAGATCAAAATTGGGCAATTTCTCAATCAGACGATAACTTTATTTATGTTGCAAATAATAAGGGCTTGTTGGAATATAATGGAGCCTCATGGAATATTTATAATTCTCCCAATAACGGTATTTTAAGGTCAGTAAGAGTTATTGGTGACCGTATTTATTCTGGCGGTTATATGGATTTTGGGTATTGGACCAAAAACAATAAAGGTTCATTAGTCTATACATCATTAAAGAATGATTTAGAATCTAGTATAAAAGAGGATGAAGATTTTTGGGGAATTATTGATGTAGGACAGTTTGTTTTATTTCAGTCGTTTGATCGGGTCTATGTTTATCATTCAGAAAATAAAAGTTTTTCTGTTATTGAATCAGAAAAAAGAATTAATAAAATTTTCAAAGTAGAAGAAACAATTTACTATCAAATCATTGGAGAAGGTGTATTCGAGATTATAAATGGTAAGCCTCAATTGATAGTTGAATCAGATAGTATAGGTAATTATAAACTCGTTAATATTTTTAGTTCCGAATTTGGATTACTATTGCAAACTGAAGAGAATGGATTTTATAAGGTTAATGAGAATAAAGTTGATAAATGGGTGATCGCATCAGATTCCTTATTGTCTAACGTAAGTGTATACAGTAGTGCAAAACTAAGAAATGGTAATTTCGTCTTAGGTACCATTTCTAATGGGATAATCCATATGGATGCTTTTGGTAATGTGTTAACCAGAATAGACCAAAACCATGGTCTTAGTAATAATACGGTTCTTTCAATTTTAGAAGACGATTATGGAAATATATGGTTAGGACTTGATAATGGAATTAATGTTGTAAATATTAATTCGCCATTTAAAGTGTATAAGGATAAACAAGGTAATTTAGGTACTGTTTATACTGCAGCTGAAGCTGATGGCTTTTTGTATTTAGGGACTAATCATGGTTTGTTCTACAAGTTAATTGATTCTTCAGATAAATTTAAATTTATAAAGGGAACTAAAGGTCAGGTTTGGAATTTATCTTTAATTGATGGAGATTTATTTTGTGGTCATGATAAGGGAACTTTTATTGTAGAAGAAAATGGTGTAAAAAAGGTTTCTGATCAACTTGGAACTTGGGCTATAAAAAAAGTAAAAGATCAACCTGAGCTTCTTATACAAGGAAATTATAAAGGGCTGAATGTTTTAGAGAAAGTTAATAATGAATGGCGATTTAGAAATAAAATTGAAGGATTTGATATTTCGTCTAGATATTTTGAGTTTCTAGATTCAAACGAGATATTAGTTAGTCATGAATATAAAGGCGTTTATAAAATTAAGGTTGATAATGATTTTCTTAAAATAGTAGATAGTAGAAAAATTCTAATAAAAGAAGGTATAAAGTCTAGTATAGTAAATTATAACAATAGGATTTTATATAGTACAATTGAGGGAGTTTTTTATTATGATTTAAAAATTGAAGAGTTTAAAAGAGATTCTGTTTTGAGTGATTTGTTAAGTGGTGAAAATTATATATCTGGTAAACTAATAAGTGATAATAATGGGAATAAACTTTGGGGTTTTTCTAAAAATGGAATCGTGTATATTCAACCAGGAAAATTATCTGAGGCTCCAAAAATAAATACCATTGCTATTTCGAGTGAAGCTAGGAAAACGAAATCTTCTTTTGAAAATATTTTAGATTTAGGAGATGATAATTATTTAATTGGGACTACAGGAGGTTATATAATTATGGATTTGGAATTGATAGGGCAAGATGCGCTTGATATTCATCTTAATAATGCAGATTATGGTAAAGATCTCAATAACTTAATTCCGTTAGATTTATCCACTACCAATACCTTTAAGAATAAGGCTAATAATATTAGATTTAAATATAGTGTTGCTAATTACAACAGGTTTACTACCGCTAAGTATCAATACAAGTTAACAGGAATATACGATAATTGGAGTATGTGGTCTGGTGATTCTGAAGTGTTCTTCAAGAATTTGCCTCATGGGGATTATATGTTTGAAGCTAGAGCAATTACAAATGGTGTTATCTCTAATAATGTTATATCCTATAAGTTTAATATTGAGAAGCCTTGGTATCTAAAGCCATTGGCTATAGTATCGTATTTTTTATTGGCCTTGCTCATTATATTTGTGCTTTATTATTTTAATAGAAAGCACTATAAAAATATACAGAAGAAAATCATTGAAAAGAAGCAAAGACAACTAGAAATGGAACAACTAGAAAGTCAGCGTCAATTAATTCAATTTAAAAATAAGAACTTACAGTTAGATATAGATAATAAAAACAGGGAGCTCGGCATGGCTACCATGAATTTGGTAAAGCGTAATGAGTTACTAAGTAGTATCAAAAGTGATTTATCTAAAAGTAAGTCGTTAACAGAGGTTGGTAAAGTGATAAAGACAATTAATTCTAGTATTAATGATACAAGTGATTGGGATTTATTTGAAAAAGCCTTTAATAACGTTGATAAGGAGTTTATGCAACGAATAAAAGCAATCCATCCATCTATTACACCTAATGATTTACGTCTCTGTGCGTATTTAAGATTAAACCTATCTTCTAAAGAAATAGCACCACTACTTAATATCTCTCATAAGAGTGTTGAAGTTAAGCGCTATCGTTTGCGTAAAAAACTTGGTTTAGATCATAAACAAAGCTTATCAAATTATATTATAGAGCTGTAATACCTATACACCTTTAAAAACAACCTATACATTACCCATACATTTGTGTTTTGTTAGTGTTTCAGCTGAGTAATTGTTAATTATTGTTAATAGTGTAATAACAATAAGAATTCTATAAATTAAAGGCCTTTCTGTTGTGGTATTGATATTTTTCACCTCAAAAATTTATTGTGTATGTTTTTTGTATAGTCATGTTTTAAGAAATTCCTTGGTATATGTTATAAATTGCAAGAACTAAATAATAAACTATGAAAATAAAACTTTTAACGCTCATTACATTCATTTTTACAATGGCAGTATTTGGGCAAAATGTAAATGTTTCTGGAACAGTTATAGAAGCTTCTTCAGGACAGCCTTTACCTGGTGTTAACGTAGTTGTTAAGAACACATCAAAAGGAGCCTCATCAAATTTTGATGGTGAGTTTACTTTAAATAATGTGCCTTTAAACTCCGTAATCGTTATTTCATATCTGGGTTTTGTGACACAAGAAATTACTATTATAAATAGTGATTCTTTAAGTATTTCACTTGTTGAAGACGCTGAGTCTTTAAGTGAAGTTGTTGTAATTGGGTATGGTACTCAGAAAGTTACTAATGTTTCTGGTGCAATTTCTACAGTGAAGTCAGAGTCTATAGAAAAATTAAAACCCTTAAGGGTAGAAGAGGCGCTTCAAGGTAGTGCTTCTGGTGTATCCGTAATACAGAGTGGTTCTCCGGGAAGTAAACCAACAGTATTGATTCGTGGTATTCCATCATTTACAGGTACGGATCCAGTTGTAATTATTGATGGTGTTCCTCAAAGTTTAGATGATTTAAACTCTATAAACTCTGCGGATATTAAATCTCTTAATATTTTAAAAGATGCTGCCTCAACAGCGATATATGGTGTAAAAGGTGGTAATGGTGTAATTGTAGTTACTACTAAAGGAGGTAGAAATAATGAGAAAACTGAATTTTCTTTTAATACTTATACGGGTGTACAATCTGTAGATAGAAAAATCGGCTTGTTAAATGCTTCTGAATATGCTGCAATGATTAATGAAGGTAGTGCTGTCTCAGGTGGAGAGATAATTTTTTCTAATCTTTCTACTATAGGAAAAGGAACTGATTGGCAAGATGAAATTTTTGAAGATGCAAGTGTAAGTGCTTTTACGTTTTCTGCAAGAGGTGGAACTGAAAAAGTTGGTTATTTCTTGTCTACTGGTTATTTGAGTCAAGGTGGTATTGTTGGTGGTGATGATAAATCTAATTTTAATAGAGCGAACTTTACTGCAAACGTAGATTTTCAATTGTCCTCTCAATTGAAATTTATTTTAAATACTAGTTATGCTAATATAAAAAGTAAATCAATTGCGGAGAATTCATTTAATTCAATTCTTGGTAATGCTATAAATTTTGACCCAACAGTTACGCCTTATAACAATGACCCAAATGATTTTGCGACTTATGGTTATAGTGATTTATTGTTATCAGAAATCTTTAATCCTGTTCAGAGATTAGAGAATACTTTTAATGAAAGCAATGGTAATAAGTTATATGGCAAGTTTGAGGTTCAGTATGATATATTAAAGAACCTTAAAGTTACCTCTCGTTTTGGTTATACGTATTGGAATCAAGTAGGTAAAAGTTTTTCACCTTTGGCTTATTATGGGCCTAATAATGTTTCAAGTGATTATAATTCTGATGGAACAATTAAAACGCAGGAAGTTGATAATGGTGACGGTACAACAAGTACAATTCCATCATTTCATAATAGTGTGACAGAAACAACTGTTTCTAATTTTAATTACACATTCGAAACTTTTGCGAGTTATGGATTTAATATAAATGATAAACATAATTTTGATATCGTTTTAGGTATCTCTAGAAGTAAATCTACAGGTTACGGATTTGGAACTACAAGACAAGATGTGAGAGATAATTCTTGGGCATGGGCAGATATTAGTGCAGCAACTGGAATAAATACTGAACTGAATACAGATGCTTATACAGGATATAGTTATCAAAATTTAGAACGTAGAAATGTTTCGTACTTTAGTAGAGTTAACTATGACTATCAAGGTAAATATTTAGCATCATTTTCTGCAAGACGAGATGGTTCAATAGCTTTTGGTAACGATAATAAGTTTGCAAACTTTTATGCAGGTTCATTAGGTTGGGTTGTTACAAATGAAGATTTTTTCAATGTTGAAGCTATTAATTTTCTTAAAGTTAGAGGAAGTTATGGTACAGTAGGAAATGAAAATGTAGATCCACAATATGTAAGTATATCTGTAGGAGGACCAAGTTATAATTCTACAGCTAATAGTAATGGTTATACTTTTGGTAATGAATTTGTTTCTGGAGCTACTGTAAATTCTTTTAGTAATACAACGTTAAGTTGGGAAGAACAAACGCAATATAATATAGGTTTCGATGCTACATTTTTAAATAACACGGTAACGTTAACAGCAGATTATTTTAATAAATCTGTAGAAGGTCTATTGTTTACGGATGCACCACCTTTATATGCAGGAACATCTGAACCAGTAACTTCAAATATTGGTAGTACAGAAAGTAAGGGTGTAGATTTGACTTTAGGTTATCAAAATCAGGGGTCAAAAGATTTTAAATTTAATACTTCGTTCACATTCACATCTTCAAAAAATGAAGTTACTGATACTAATAGTGATGGTACTGCATTTGTTGCGGGAGGTAGTTATTTTAACGGCCAAGCTCAAAATGCAACTCGTTTTCAAAAAGGATTTACACCAGGTTACTTTTACGGATATGAAACAAATGGTTTATTCCAAAATCAATCTGAAATTGAAGCTCATGCAATTCAAGATGGCGCTTTACCTGGAGATATTAGATATGTAGATACTAATAATGACGGTGTTATTAATGATGATGACAAAACGAAAATTGGAGACCCTTTTCCAACATTTACAATTGGTTGGAATTTAGGTTTCGAATATAAAAACTTTGATTTGAGTATGTTTACTTACGCTTCAGTGGGTAATGATATCTACAGAGCTTATGAGCGTAATGCACAATTCACTAATAAAGATAGAAGTATTTTAAATAGATGGACAGGAGAAGGAACAACTAATGATGCAAATAGTCCGCGTTATACGTTTGCAGATACAAATAGTAACATAAGACCATCTGATAGATATGTAGAAGATGGAAGCTTTATTAAAATTAAAAGTTTAATCTTAGGTTATACATTACCAGAAAAACTAAGTACAGTTTTTAGTAAAGTTCGTTTATATGCTCAAGCCAAGAATCTATTAACGCTTACGGAATATACAGGTTATGACCCTGAAATATCTGGAGGAATTTTAGATACTGGAATTGACAGAGGAGCTTATCCACAAGCAAGAACATTTTTAATGGGCTTAGACCTTAAATTTTAACATCTAAAATAAATTAGTATGAAAAATATAAAAAATAGTATAGGGTTAATCATCATACTTTCAATCTTTCTTGGTTGCTCAGATGTGGTAGAATTTGATCCGCATGATGAATACGCTGTAACAGAATTAGATTATTTACAAACAGAATCAGATTATCAAACTATGGTTGTTAGTTGTTACACGCCAACACAATGGTTAAATCAAGTTATAGTTATAGGAGATGTTGCTTCTGATAATGCAGTGGCTGGAGGAGAAAATGCTTCAGACGTTGTAGCATTTCAACAAATGGATGATTACAATATTTTAACAAATAATAGCACGCTCCAAGATTTATGGACTGCAGCTTATGAAGGTGTAAATAGAACAAATTATTTAACAGATTATAGAGATGTTAATCTTTTGGGAGAAACAGTTGATTTTGATGGTAAAGATGCCCTTTATGGTGAAGTTCACTTTTTAAGAGCTTTTTATTATTTTAATTTAGTTAAAATGTTTGGTGATGTTGTATTGTTCACAGATCACAAATTAGGGCTTTCTGATTTTGGTACTTTTGAAAGATCACCTAAGGCAGATGTATATGCTCAAATAGAAACAGATTTATTACAGGCTATTAGTGATTTACCTTTAGCTCAATCGCAAAAAGGAAGAATTACAAGGTATGCTGCTCAAGCTTTATTAGGAAAAGTTTATTTATATCAAGAAAAATTTGACGAAGCGGTTCCTGTATTACAAAGCGTGGTGGATGGTCCATTTAGTTTAGTTACTAATTTTGATGATATCTTTTTGTTAGAAGGAGAAAATGGAACAGAGTCTGTTTACGAAGTTCAATATTCTAATGGGCAACCTTATTATAATTGGGGAGGTCAAACAAGAGGGCAAGGGAATTATGCAGTTCAGCAATGTGGTGTCAGAGGTTTTAACGGAACAGCAGATATGCCTTTTAATTCAGGTTGGAGTACAAATTTACCTACTCAAGATTTAGCAGCGGTATATGAAGATGGTGACCAAAGAAAGGAAGCTACAACTTTTGATGTTGAAGCATATGCAACTAATAATCCTAGCTTAAATGTAAGCTACCAGGTAGCACCGTTTAAAAATACAGGTTTATATAATAAAAAGTATTTACCTAGAAAAGGGCAAACTAGTGGTCAAGTAGAGTTGAATTATGAAAATAATCAACGCACTATTCGTTATTCAGAAGTTTTATTAATGGCGGCTGAAGCAAATTTACGAGCGTCATCAGTAAATCAGTCTTTAGCTCAAACCTATTTAGATATGGTAAGAGATAGAGCCTTTGGTGACCAGGATCATAGAGTGACAGCAACTGTTCAAGCAGTTTGGGATGAAAGACGTTTAGAGCTAGCAATGGAAGGTGATCGTTTTTTCGATTTGGTTAGAACCGGACAAGTTGATAGTGTATTGGGTAGTTTGGGTTATAGTGCTGCAACAGCAGGCCTTTTCCCAATTCCTCAAAGGGAAATAGAAATTTCAGGTTTGTCTCAAAATGATGGATACTAAAAAAAAAATAATTATATGAAAACATTAAAATATATATTTAGTTTATGTCTTTTAGTACTTCTAGTTAATAGTTGTGTTGAAGATGAGAGCAATACAGATTTTGTTAATACAGCAGTCGCTCCGACTAATGTTTTAGCATTATTTGAAGTAACACAAGATAATACAGGTACAGTTACAATAACACCAACTGCGGAAGGTGCAATTGGGTTCAATATTTTTTACGGAGATGGTACGGCAGAGCCAATAGATATATCTCAAGGTGAAAATACAACTCATATTTATGAAGAGGGAACTTATACAGTAACAGTCGTTGCTGTTGGTCCAACAGGATTAGAGACTGAAATCACTCAACAATTAGTAGTGACTTTTGATCCTCCAGTAAATTTAGTTGTAACTGCAGAGAATGATTTAGGTGTTTCTAAGCAAGTTAATGTTACAGCATCTGCAGATAATGCTATTAGTTATAGTGTAGATTTTGGAGATGGTAGTGAATTAATGATGAGTAATATAGGGGAAACAGTTTCTTATATATATGCAAACCCAGGATTATATACAATTACTGTTGTTGCTATGGGTGCTGCTATTGAAACTACAGAGTTTGTAATTACGGACTTTGAAGTAACAGCAATCGTTCAGCCACTAGACTCAGCTCCAACACCTCCTGCTAGAGATGCACAAGACGTAATTTCAATTTTTAGCTCTGCTTACACTAATGTCGCAAACCCAGATTATTTCCCAGATTGGGGACAAGGAGGTCAAGGAAGTGCATGGGCATTATTTGATTTATCTGGAGATGAAATCTTGCAATACATTAATTTAAGTTATCAAGGTGTTGATTTTGGTGAAGAAATAGATGCAAGTCAAATGGAGTATTTACACTTAGATGTATGGACAGCTGATGTCATTGAAGATTTAGAAGTTTCTGCAATTAGAACTGGTCCAGTAGAAAATGCAGTAACATTACCTTTAACAGCGGATCAATGGACTAGTATAGATATACCGATGTCTGCTTACACGGATCAAGGATTAACTTTAGCTGATCTTATTCAATTAAAATTTGTTGCACCTAACCAATGGGCAGCAGGTACAGTTTTTATAGATAATATTTATTTTTATAAAGAAGCTTCAGTTCCTACTTCTGTAGCTGGTACATGGAAAGTAGCACCAGAAGCTGGTTCGCTAGCTGTTGGTCCATCTGCAGGTTCATCAGAATGGTGGGCAATAGATGATGCTGGAGTAACTCAAAGAGCATGTTTTTATGATGATACTTATGTTTTTGGAAGTGATGGGTCATTTAATAATGTTTTAGGTGTAGATACTTGGATTGAAGGATGGCAAGGTAGTGCTGATTCTTGTGGATCACCTGTTGCACCACATGATGGGTCAAATGCCGCTACTTATGTCCATGACGAAACTGCAGGTACTATTACCATTAATGGTACAGGAGCATATTTAGGAATACCAAAACCAATTAATACAGGAGAACTTTCAAATCCTGCTGATGCACCTGCATCAATTACATATACGATTACATTAGCTGATATCAATACAATGATAGTTGGTATAGAAGCTGGTAGTGGTACGTTTTGGACTTATAAATTAATAAGAGATGGAGCGGTAGCTTCGCCAATGGCAGGTACTTGGACAGTAGCACCTGAAGCTGGTTCTTTAGCTGTTGGTCCAACTGAAGGCTCATCAGAATGGTGGTCAATTGACGATGCTGGTGTAACACAGAGAGCATGTTTTTATGATGATACTTTTGTGTTTGGTACTGATGGTACATTTAGTAATGTACAAGGAGCAGATACATGGGTAGAAGCTTGGCAAGGTGTTGGAGCGGATAGCTGTTCTACTCCAGTAGCACCACATGATGGTTCAAATGCTGCGACGTACTCTTATGATGCGTCAGCAGGTACAGTGACTTTAAACGGAACAGGTTCATATTTAGGAATACCAAAGCCAATTAATACAGGCGAACTTTCAAGTCCTGCTGATGCACCTGCATCAATTACATATAATGTCGACTTTATTGATTCTAATACGGTTACAATTAGAATCGAAGCTGGTCCTGGTGTTTTTTGGATGTATAAGCTTGTTAAAATTTAAAAATGAAAAAGATGAAAAATTTAAAATATGTTATGTTTCTTTTCCTTTCACTTGCTTTAATGGTAAGTTGTGATGAAGAAACCTATGAATTTGGTGATATTACCACTCCAACTAACTTGCAGGTTTCTGCAGAAATAGTAGGTCAAGATGCAGATAACCCTTATGGTGATGGTAGTGGTACTGTAAATTTTACTGCAATAGCTGATGATGCAATCACTTATAAGTATTCTTATGATAATAGTCAAGAGTTAGCACCTTTAGGGACAATAGCTTATAACTTTTCTAATTTAGGTGTCAATACATATACGTTAACAGTAATAGCAATTGGTACTGCTGGTAACTCTGCATCAACAACTATTGATGTAGACGTTTTAGCAACGTATTCTCCACCACAAGATTTATTAGATGCCTTAATAGGAGATGGTTCAAAAGTTTGGAGAATGAAATCAGAAGCAGCTGGCCATTTTGGCTTAGGTCCTGTAGGTGGCACAGTCCCTGCAGAATGGTATGGAGCTGGTCCTGAAGAAAAAGTTGGTGTAGGTATGTATGATGATCGTTTTATTTTTAATACAGATGGTACATTTACTTACATAACAAATAACACTAATGATGATGCTGGCACAGATACTTCAGGTACTGTATTTGGTAGAGATGGTTTAGTTAGTGATTTAGGTTCTGGTGGAACTTTAAATGGCGCAGATGTAGAAAATCTTCCATATTCTGATTACACAGAAGATTATGTTTTAATTGCACCAGGTGGTGCTGAAACCATTAGTTTAAGTGGTTTAGGGTTTATTTCTTATTACATCGGAGGAAGTCATAATTATGAGATTTTTGACAGATCTGTTCCAAATGAATTGGTATTAAGATCTACAGATGGTAATGGAGAATTTGATTGGTGGTTTACAATTACCTCAGAAGAGGAAGAACCAGATGTTGTGGTTGACTATGAATTAGTTTGGTCAGATGAGTTTGACACGGACGGTGCGCCAGATGCTGCAAACTGGACATACGACCTTGGCGCAGGTGGCTGGGGAAATGGAGAAGCTCAAACCTACACAGATAATGCAGAAAATGTAATCGTAGAAGGTGGGTTCTTAAAAATTACAGCGAAAGCAGATGGAAGTAGCTATACTTCAGCTCGTATAAAATCTATTGGTTTACAGGAATTTACTTATGGCAAAGTAGAAATAAGTGCAAAATTACCATCGGCTCAAGGAACTTGGCCGGCCTTATGGATGCTAGGAGCTAACTTTCCTACTGTAGGATGGCCAGCTTGTGGTGAAATTGATATAATGGAACAAACAGGAGGTGATAAAAACACAACTTTAGGGACTTGTCACTGGTTTGATAATGGAACTGCAGCCAATGCTAGTTATGGCGAAACTACTGCTGTTGCAAATGCTTCAACAGAATTTCATTTGTATTCAATAATCTGGAGTGAAGAAAGTATACAAATTTCATTAGATGATGTGCCATTTATGACATTATCTAATAGTGCTGATTTTCCTTTCAATGCTGATTTCTTTTTTATTATGAACATCGCAATGGGTGGAACTTTGGGAGGAACTATTGATCCTGCCTTTACTGAAGACACGATGGAAGTAGATTACATAAGAGTATATCAATAAGAAATATTGATTAATTTTTTTGAATTAGTTTTTTAAGGTCGAGCTATTTTCAGTTCGACCTTTTAAAAATTTTGTTTAAATACCAGTTATTTTGATTCTGTAGAATTACAGAATTCATTTTAAATTAAAAATAGATAGTACTACACCAATGACAAAGAATCCCATTTATATAGGAAATAAAAAAGC
>TARA_R110002033_G_scaffold28933_6_pt1 | contig 11991 bp, 14 predicted proteins | sample TARA_R110002033 | Tara Oceans TARA_R110002033 (sample SAMEA4397051) | marine metagenome | biome: Polar Biome; feature: [SRF] surface water layer (ENVO:00010504); material: water (ENVO:00002006), including particulate matter (ENVO:01000060) such as... | depth 5 m
AGCGCCCTTTTGGAGGTTGCAACGGACGTTGGGGCCCAGCCCAGGGACAGAGTGAAGGCTTCAGAGGCCATATTGGACCGATGTGGCATAACTCCGGCGGTAGAATCGGCAGAAACGCGGGTAGGCGTTACAGTAGACATAGATTTCGACGAGCGTTTGGCTCGAATCGTGGCCGGGGGCGCAGCCTCCACCGCTAAATAGACAAATAGAGGGCGAATCATGCACGGAAATGCACCAAAACTAATGATTATTGCGAGAAAAGAGTCGATGGGCGAGGGGTGCCCTGATTTTGGCGGTGATTCGTACCTCGACGCCAAGAAAAAAATGATTCACGAAGATGAGTCCCCCGATTCGGCACATATGGGGGAGATGCGCGATATCGCTACGAAGCTCCACGAATGCGCCGACCGATTGCAGGAGATGACGGGAGAATCCGACAATGGGGCGGAAGAATCGGAAGATTCGCACGATTCGGACGGTGAGTCCGAAGATAAGCCGCATAAATCCTACGGTGACCACAACCCGTACGGCAGTAACAAAGACTATTAGAAAAAGAACGCCCGACCAGCGGAGAGTATGCTGATCGGGCGTAGATTTGTCGGACTGACCTATGTGGTCACGCCCAGGTTAACGGTTACCTGTGCGGTGTGTCAAATATGGTTGCCTTCCGCACATCGTACATGGAAATTTTTTCTCGGAGTCCGCCATTATGCCCCTTTATGTATTTGAGTGTAACGCCTGCGGGCGTATTGCAGAGGTTCTGCAGAAATTTGGGGACAAGTGGCCGGATTGCGCCGAGTGCCGTAAGCAGATGAACAAGAAGCCCGCACTGACTAGTTTCAGCCTCAAGGGTGACGGATGGGCTAAAGACAACTATGGACTTAAGCATACGGGTTAATTATGTTAGTCTAGTTAATATTGAAGGAGTTCATTATGATGTTTCCAGGTCTGGCCGTTGCGGGCGCTATGGTCGGCGCTAAAGAGCGTGGAAAGAAGGGCTGGAGGACAATGGGGATGCCCCTTGGGGGTCTTGGGGCCGCGGGCATAGGCGTGGGATTAGCCGGCGCCCTCTCTAAGAGACGTAAATCGAAGCGTAGCGACCCGTTGTCTCCAATGCGCTTTCACACGACTTATAACCCTGATTTAGGGGAATAGTTGTGGCTGACATGGGCGAATACCAGCGATTGATGCAAGAGCAGCGTCGCGGTACGTCGGCTCAGTTTCCTATGTTGCCTCCAGAGCTTCAGCCCAGCGGCGAGGACCCTTTGCAGGGCGCAGGGTTTGGTGAGCTTACTGATGAGCAGAAGGAAGCACTGCTAGAAGAACGTGCGTTAGCGCAGAAGATAGCGGATCGCGATACTCTCGAGGGCGTTTCTGACTATGGTGAGCAGACGCTCTCAGAGGCTCCTGGCCGTATTGCCCGTGGCGCCAAAGGTTTATACCAAGTCACTGACGAAGCTGCGGCTGCCGCGCTTAACTACCCGCGAAAGGTTTTCGCCGACCCTGTTGAGGAGGCGCGTCGAGCCCATGCCGCATCAGTCCGCGCCGAACGGGCCCTGGTCGATCTTGGTAAGGCAGCAGCTTCGGGTGACCCCGAAGCGATTCGCGATGCCGCTGACCTTACAAGCATGACTCCGGGTACGGGGGTTATCCCGGATTTGGTCTCTGCTGGCGCATCTTACGCAAAAGCCTTCGACAGTGAGAACCCTGGGGAGGACGTTCTCTGGGGCACGATGTCTTTGGCTACACTACCGTTTAGGTGGCTTAGCACAGACGCCCTAAAGAAGGCGGCTAAGCGTGGGATAAAGCAAAGTGCGCCCGCGCAAGGCTTGCAGAGCAGCGTGCACAACCTCGATAAGAAGTTGACCGGTCAACTTAAACGGGTCGATGCCGATTTGGCTGCGGGTAAGCTGACACCCGAGAACGCGGATCTTTACCGGACACAGATAGAGACTGAGGGGAGACGTTTAGTTGGTGATGCGGAAAAAACGTATACCGCAACATTGGCGAGGGAACATGAGAGCGCTACGCGTCTTGATATAGAGAAGTTAAAACCACATCGAGGGCCGTCTTTGCTCGAGACGTTGATGCCTCCAGGGGTGATGGCCACTTTCAGGGCGTACCCAGACACGCAGGCGACTAAAAACGCACGCTCTGTCGCGGAGGGGATAAACCGTCGCTTGAATGCGCATGCGTGGACCGGGCGCCACATCTCGCCTGAGCAGGCCAGAGAAGAACTGAAGCAGCTAAGTGCTTACGCGGAACACGCTGAGCGTCAGGCGGGCGATGTCGTGGGTCAGGCTCAGGAAAGGGCCTTACATGCAACGCGCACTAAAAAGAAGCATAAGGTTTCGGACGACCCCCGCGTAGACCCAACGAGAGCGCAGAAGCAGGTGGCTCAGGAGGAGGCGGCCTCGACTTCTGTTTCTCAGCCCATGGAGTGGGAAAAGACTTATCGTTCGGGCACGGGGAAAGCTAGGCGTAATCGGAAGCCGCGACCAGGTGCTCGGCTGGATTTACAAGATAGAAAGAAAGCTTGGCGCGAAGCTGGTAGAAAGGGTCCTGATGGTAAGCCCATACCTGAGCCAAAGCTAACCGATGCCGACTACCATGATGTGGGCACCAAGCCAAAGCCTTATCAAGAGGGGGCGAAAACTGGGCGCATGGCCCCGGAATCTCCAGAGTTTGAGCCTCTCCACGAGAAGCGGATACGGGAGCGTGAGGAATTGCTGGCTGCAAAGAATCAAGCTGAGCAGGAGGCGTATGACCCCCTCTCAACAGCGATTCGCCAGGGCGGTCAGCGGATGGATGATGTCGCAGCTTCGAAAGCTCAGTACCAGGGTGAGCGAAGGGCGATGAGGCGCAACGAGCAATGGAACGACGCTGAGCTTGCGCTCATCGAGGCTAACCCCCGCGGCGATAATCTTGATTTGTTAAAGGAGCGTATATATAAGATACGGCAAGATGGTGGGCGTATTGTTCAGAAAGAGGATGGCTCGTTTGTTATTTCAGGTGAGCGGTCTCTGATCGGCGGCGAGGACATGCCCGAGGTAGACCCAGACTTTCTGAAGGTCGGAAAAGAATCGGACGCTCGGATGGGTCGTCAGCGCGGGTCCGCTGGACCAGCTAGAGACGTTAAACTTAGTCCTGAAGAACTAAGTACTTTGCGTCGTAACCAGATTCGGCAGGCGAAGCCGTTGGTATCAGGCTCTGCGGGCCCGGCGGATAAGTTACGCGATTTAAACACACAAATACGCGATATCGGGGTGAAACTTGATGCTGATAAAATACTCGAGAAGCGATTCCCCGGCAGGTATGGCGGAACCCTTCAGCGTGAGCTTCGAAACGATTTAGCTCAAGCTTTGGACGGGAGAGAACAGTTACTTCGGGGAGGCGATATGCAACCCCCGCGAGGCAGGTTTGCCGCGATAGACGATTTAGAAGCCGAGGCAGATAGACTACTCGCGCCCGATGCGGCGGCGAAGCGGAAAGTCGCAGCGGAGAAGCGGAAAGTCGCAGCGGAGAATCGGCCAGTCAAACCCCCACCGCCGACGGATCCTCGTGCGATAAATCGTACACGGAGAGCGCGGTTGACAGAGGCCTCGGAGGCACGAGCGGGTAAGCCGAAGGCGGCTCAAGCGAGTACTAAATCCAGACCATACTCACCCGAACGACGAGCTGAAACTGAAGCGTCGTTGTCGGACATAGAGAAGGAACTTCTTGACCGTGTGGGCACCGACCCCGAATTTAGGAATCGTCGGTTAGATAATTTCGACTATGCGAGACGCAGAGGGTACGTATGGACGAAAGACTCTAAGGGTTATCACCTACGCGATGCGTCGGGTAACTGGCAGGAAAGTATTATTACTGACCCAGCAGAAAAGGCTCGCCTCGACGCGAAACGCTCCTGGCCAGCTACGGGTGAGAGTTATCAAACCTTGAAAGATGATTGGGACGCGGGCAAACGGGGCTGGGATGAGGGGCCTGGGTTGTTCGGCGGCAACGACTAAAATGAGTAGGTCGAGTTACTGAGAAAGTGATATAGTTTCTCCACGCAATTTTGCGTACTGAAATCCCCCTTGAGGGGACTGAAACCCCCTTGAGGGGCTGGAGAATCGAATGGCTAGTTTTAAGCAAACACAAATCAAACCTGGTGTAACCAAGCACCGATCAAATGCGACTAAGGTATACATGGGAGCAACTTGCGCAGCTAACGATATTCTTGTCGCTACTGGTATGCAGGGCGACTTTATGTCCGTCGTTCTGGCTACACCGGACGACTTGACCAAGTGTCGTGGCCCATTCTTTGTAGCTGACTATGCGGCTGCTTCAGGAAGCTACACCCCGGTAGCTATTCCTTCTAAGGTTGTCACTGGCGTTAATACTTCGGGTGCCCTCGTCGGTGATCCTGTGTGGTTGGATGTTGCGACTGCTGGTGGTGTGGTGACGGGTGCTATTCCCGCGGCTGTTGCTAACGCGGCAGCGTTCAGACTCGCCGTCAAGGTGGGTCGTGTAATGAAGGTAGGTACCGCTGATGGTGCTTATCTGCTGGAGCCGGGTATCGCTGATGGCGCCCCGCTGGTTGGTAGGGTTACCACTCATGCGACAAGCACCACGGTCACTGGGTTTATTGGTGGTGAGTTGGCTGGCGCTCCAGTAGTCGCTATGCACTCTACTGTGGCTGTGACCAGCGCTAACATCGCGACCACTATTCTGACGGTTGTCCACGCCTCTGGTGCGAGCCAGACGGTGTCGTACATCATTCAAGCCTAAACAGCGTAGACAAAGAAAAGCCCCCGATAGCTTAGGCTGTCGGGGGCTTTTTATTTATGCGTTGCGGATAAGATCAGCTTCCCGCTGCGCTTCCTGCTTTCTTGCGAGCATCATTTCTTCGAACGACCGTGGCTCCCCACCTTGCGTAGCTGCGGCGGTATCCGGTTTCATATTCATAAGCTTCATACCTTCTGGTACGGGCTCTGGTTCTGGCTCAGGCTCCGGCTCAGGCGGGACCTCTTGGGGGTAGATCGCACGAACCATCTTGATTGCTTTATCGATGCCGGCCCCAGACTTCCACGCAAGAATGAAGTCATCGAAGGCTTCATCGTTTTCGTAAATATCGGACGCATTCGCGACCATATATTCTTCGACGTTATCGACCTCTTGTTCGGTGATCGCGTTTTCGAATTCTGAGACCTGACCTTGGAGAGCAACGTGTTGTTGGATGGCCTCATCACGTGCTTTGATTGCACCATCAAGCTCTGTTCCAAAGCTTGATTTAATCTTTTCGTGCTCGGTTTCAGCGCGGTCACGCAAGGTCTCGAGAGCAGACTTATGAGCGACTTTAAGGTTGTCGATCTCTTTCTGCTTTTCCACCATGGGGTCCACGTCGCCGTGAAGCCACTTCATGACTTTACGCTCTTGCTCTCTTGCGGCCTCGAGAACCTTATCGGCCTCTCGTCGTTGGCCCGAAAGCTCGTCGAACTTCTTTTGATAGCCGCGTGCCCAGTTTTGGTACTTGGTTTCGAATCCGCGAAGCATGGAGCCTTGCATATTGTCATCGAGACCGTTGAACCATTGCTCTTGTCGCAGGCTCTCAAGCTCACCATTCCAGTCGAATACTTCTGGAGCATCTTCGGAGACCGTGTCTACGCTCTCGGCCGCAGCAGTCTCTATCGGTTCTGGCGCAGCCTCAGCCTCAACGGGTTCTGCTGCCTCGGATGTTTCCGCGACCTCAGCCTGTCCGCCTTCAACAGCTTCGTTATCCTCTTCCCACATAGTCACATACCTTCTGGCGGCATCATTTCATCGGGAGGCATTCCTGCTGGACCCGCTGGTGGCATTTCCCCTGCAGGTGGTCCGCCCATTGCTCCGCCTTCGCCACGGGCTGCGACCATCTCAAGCTGCATAAGGATATCGAAATCATCGGCAATCATGTCAGACAGTTCTTGCGGCGTCTTGCCCTGTGTCTTCTGGATCTGTTGTGCTGCGTCGTAGAGCATCTGAGCGCGTTCCTCAGTGGCCCCGAGGGTCTCCATCAGGGGAGCAAGGTCAATGCCTTCTGTGGCCTCTGCTTCAGCGATTTCGCCTTCTTGCTCTTCTATTGCGCCTTCCTCAGCCATTTCAGCGCCTTCTTCGGCCATTTCGGCGTCTACGGGGGCGCCACTAGCCGCGAGATCTGCGTCGGCTGCGTCAAAGAGCTTCTTAAGCTCGCCCATTTTTGCGGCGTCTTCTTCGGGAGACATTGGTTGTTCTGCAGCCATGATATTATCCTATTGCGTACTGGTAAGATTACCAGTGGGGTTATTAAGTTTGTTGGGTGAAGTCCTGAAAGAGATCAGGATTCACGAGTTCAAAGGCAGATTCAATCCCGAGAGATCGAATAAATTTATTTGGTACCGGGAACTGTTCCCCTGTGGCGCGGTCTTCGATTACTTTTGCGTCTCTGAGTGTATCGTCTTTCACGGTTCGCAGGGATCGATTCTTCTTTCCTGCTTGGAGTTGTGCGTACTCAACAAGTTCGACATCAGAGAGTAAACTTCTTTGGCTTGGGTCTGGCATTAGTCACCGCTCACGAGTTGTGCGGCGCTTTTTGTTACTTTGCGCCCTTCTGCTTTAAGTCGTTTAGTATGAGTTGATACTTCTTTAAGCATCCTGTCGTCGAGGCTTTTGGCCTTCTTTCTTTTGTAGCTATTGTGGCGCACCGTGTCGAGGCGTTCGGATTTCTGCCCAGGCGTCTCTTCCTGGATATTGACTCGCTTACCGGGGAACCGCGCCTCGATTGTTTTGATACAGCGATCGTAGTCTTCTTTGGTTTCGGCTTTGCCGAGCACACCAAAGTCGACTGCGGCGAATGATCCTGGTCCTTGACCATGGATAGCGTAGCGGAGTCCGACGAAGCTCATCTTCCGTTTGCTTCCGCACTCGGGGCAATCGTCTGGCCCATCTGCTCTACGGTAGATCGCCTCTTCTTCAAAGAAGTCGCATCCGGTGCATTCGAGGTTGTTCATTATGAAGCTCATTGATTGAGATCCGATATAATCAACCCGCTAGATGGGTCTAATGTAAATTTCGCGGTGTGTTCCGCTCCAGCCTTGTAGTCCGACTCCGGCGTCACGTTTTCTTGTCTGACCGGGTCACCGTCGGGACTAATGAGCCAGATGGCTCCATCTTCGTACTCTGCCTTTATCCAATCCTCATTACCGTCGACTTCTGTTGAACTTACGTTTACGGGATCTTGATCCGCGTATTCGTTTTGGAACTGTTCCGCAGAAGCGTCCATCCCGAATTCTTCTCGCTCATACTCATCGCCTGTGTCTACGTCTTCGGGGGCATGTGGAGCGAACACATCACCGGCTGTCGCTATTGGATCTTTCTTACCCTTTGGCGGGTCTATGATCTGGCTGATGATATTGCCATCAGGTCCCATCTTCTGAACAACTTTCTGCCCAGGTTTTAGTGGTGGTAGCCCGATATCGGCAACCCAGTCATCGTGTGAGATTTCACCTCGAGCCAGTGCGTCTCCTGTGTCGTAATCGCCGCTCACAGGCTCAGACTCCATTCCGATCTTTTTGAAAAAGGCCGGCAATTTAGGACTATCTTCCTCTTTCTCTTCTTGTGGGAAGTATGTAGGTCGAGACTTACCGAGTTTCTTTCTCTCGTACGCCTGCGCATTCTTTTTTAGTTTCGCCGCAATGGTATCGTACGCGTCTTGTCTGCCTGGGTTCTTACGTCGTTGGATGGCTGCGTCGTACGCGAGTGCTTGTTCGTCAAGCATTCCTTTTGGTACCTTGATCTTTCCGGTACCTTCAGGTCCGCCAGTTAGCTTATACGACTGGGGCAACCGAAGCTTCTGCATCTTATCTTCGTATTCGCTCATTTCTTTCTCTTTCCCCCCAGCGGAACTGTGAGCTTTACACCTACTGATCTCTCACCTGGATCAGCACTCCCGCGTACCGTCAGAGTCGAGCGTTTAATCGGAACGTTAAGCTCGGCTCGTGCTGACTTCGCACGCGGATCTCCGCTTAGCGTTAGGGCCGAGCGCCCAATAGGAACGTTAAAGTCTACATCTGCTGACTTCGAAGTCAGCTTCGGATTTATTGATAGCGTCGAGCGCCCAAACGTAGCCTTAGCACCACTAGCGTTTATGGATGCGCGAATCGCTTTGCGCTTACCTCCGGCACCATAATTCTTTTTCTTCTTGGCTGGCTTTACTGGCTCTGTTTTTTTGCTTCCCATAATTTCCTACCGTGTGTGACCGGGTCTTACCATTTAGCTTTATCGGCCCAGTAGGCCGCACTTAGTTTGCCGCGGGCAATATTTTTTCTGTGGCGAGACTTAAAGCTTTTGCGCTTAGCCTTCATCTTACTCGACTCGCCCGACTTTGGGTTGCCTGCGGTACTCGCACCCTGCTCACCAAACCGGATAAGTTTAAGTGTGTCACCCTCCTGGGCGAGCACGATGTGGCTCTTTGTCGGGTGCTTAGGTGTGCGTTTAGGCTTGTTGACGCCTTCAAGGCGATGTTTCTTGAGGAGGTTTACTTTCCTTAGTTTATCGCGTTTAGACAGCGCCATTACGTCATTTCCTCAATTGAGGGGATCGGCATATCTAGTTGCTCTGAGAGTTTAGCTGCCATGGCCTCGGCTTGTTTGGGAGGCATTTGAGCCATCATCTGCTGTAGTTGAGCCAACTGCTGGGCTTCTATGAAGGGCTTGCCGCCAGCGGCACCACCTAGAGATGCTTGTGCCTGCGCTTGTTCGCCACCACCCTGTGCCGCCATAGCCTCAGCTTCCATAGCTTCTAAGTCTGCTTCAGGGATAATGATTCTGCGGGATAAGCCCATGCCGGAGATAACTTCTTCGGTGAGCTTTCGAATATCGACATTTGGATTTTCGGCCAAGAAGGGAATCAACTGCAAAAGACTCTCGAGCATTACGCTTGGGTTTTTTCTGATGGGGTTGTATGACACCATCTCGAAATCCATTTCGATATCTCTTAGATCTTTATGCGCCAACTCAGCCCAGCGACGGTCCCCGGCGACACGGACGAGACGCGGCTTCTTCATGTACTTCTTACTGAGGTAGAATGATTTACGCGCCACATCTTCAATGGCATCATTGAGGTGACCTTCTCGAGTTGCGAGCCGAGTACGCATTTGAGCGTCGATGATTGCCATCTCTGTTGCTGTTCTCGCACCAACAACCTGCCCTCGGGCAGCCTCGGCAAGTGCTGAGATGAATGCGGCATCATCTTCCTGACGAGCCACAAACTCTTGAACACCTTGGGGGTTTTGTGGTTGTGGCATTTCGTAGAACAGGGTTGCGAGAGTACGCAATGTTTCGCTGTTAGACGGGTTGATCCCGATAAACGAGCCAACGCTAGCCTCCACAGCCTTATTCAAGTCTTCTTCAGTAATACGACCGGAATCGTAGAGAATGCGCGGGATCTGTAAGTATGTGATTTGCTTCATATGAGTGAGCAAATCGTTGATTGTTTCTTGTTGCTTTAGAACAAGCTGGACTTCACTGAGCCCGAGGCAATCGATGCCTGACTGGTTCAGGCTAAACATTGAGTACGGGATGTAGTCAATCTTATCTTCGAACACGATGGCGTCAGCTTGCTTAATGTAGTGCTGAATGAGCCCTGTTTCGCGATCGTAGTATTCGTAGATCGTTACCCACTTAAATGCGTCACGTACTTGTTGGGTGTCGCTTTGTTGATTCTTATCCATCAACCATTTTGGATATCTGTCGGGCTCAACGTCTTGCACCAGGTCAGCTTTGTACAGACCTGAGCGAACACGATCCTTAAATTCCTCGAATGAGATGACGGTAGCTTCAATCCAGTATCGAATGTCGTCGGGGTCTCGAGCCGTAAGGTCAAAGAAAAGAGACGAGGGGTTTACAGATCGAACAATTGGTATGTCTCGGTCTGCGTCCCACCCGGTTTTGAATATTCCGCGCTTACACAAAACAGCGTCGATTAGCGCTGTGGCTGCCTTACGCCGAAATCGATTGGTTCGAAAGATGTACTCAAGTAGTCCGGTAACTGACGTCGCTGAATCTTGAGACTTGGGTGTTCGCGCAATGGCGGCAACCGATGGGTTGGGTCCAAGAAGCGCGCTGATTGCGGTATCGGCAATCGCGTAGATCATATTCTTTGAGCACAGATACGAATCCATCCGAGATGATCCGAGATCACTGTCTGTGCTTGCAAAGAAGTCACCACGATAGAATCTACGAGACTTGTCGAACTGAGTTTTCTCAGATCGTTTGTAGAAGTCTAAGTGTCTGTCAATCAGCTTTGATAGCTTGGACGACATGCTTACTCCGCGATTTTCTTAGTGTCAGCCTTGAGCGTACCGTCGGGGTTGTATGACCCGCGCAATAGAGCAGAAGCATCGTAGGCGCCCTTAAATTTAGCCAACGCGTCTCCTTCGAGGGGCTTTCCGGTAATGCTTGTGACGCCTTCCCTTTTGGCTGTCTTTTCGGCCCGAGCACCTGGTTTTTGTGCCGCTACAGGGTCATCGGTTGGGGGCGATACTTTGTTTGGAACGAAGGTTCCCGGTTTCGTGGCCATGATTAGCTCCAGCTAAGTGATGCGGGTTTGAATGGTGAGACGGCGGTTTGCTTTTTGTGGCGCTTGAGATCATCAAGCTGCCTGATTGTAACTTGTCCGGCAGCATATGTGGAATCCGGTTCTTGTGCCGGGGTATGAAACCTTCGTTTTGAGAGGATATCTGCGGCCATAACAGCCGTTCGCGCCCTATCAAAGTGATGGAGGATTCCGTCCTCGCCCCTAACGCGCTTCTTTTTTGATCCGTCGTAGTTCAATAACTGGTGCAAAGTTCCCCGACTCTGGATTATAAGGTCTTCTTGTCGGAGCATTTGGACTAATCGAGCTTCGGACTCTTGGACACGTTTTTGTGTCGCGTACCAACCAGGGTGATTTCGATCAGTCCACAGAAGGTTTCGAGTGCCTTGGTCTTTAAGGATTGCGATGCACGCAGTTGCGTTGGATTCGACTGCGAGTAACGCCTGGTTGTAGCGCAGTTGAATCTGTTTAAGCCTTTGGGCGAACCTATCAGGAGTTTCTCGGTCCTCCCAGAACGCAACCTCTTTCCAGTCAACGGCGTCCCACACGGTAAGCGCAGATTTATCACCTGTGCTTCCGAACCCTGCGGGGTCAGCCGTAATCAAATACTGCCTGCCGGGTAGCGGCCCCTCAAACTCGTGGCACCCCCAGCGGGAGAGCCCTGGGTCGGCCTTTGCTTTTGCCAACCAGGGCTTCAAGACATCTGCGGGCATCACAGGGTTGGTTGTTCCTAACCACCCATCGTAAGCGTCTGATGGGTATTTGCACGAGAACAGTCTTGTGTCCCCGACAAACTCTGTGTTCAGACCACGCCTGCGGAACGCAAGGTTGTACTTGCTCATGCCTGGGTGACGCTTCATATAATCCAACTCCATCAAAGTTGGCTCGAAGTCCTCTGCCATTTCTCGGCAACTATCATCTTCCCACCACTCGAGAAACAGTGGGTGGAACCTACTGGTACCTTCCAGCGCGGAGCGCCACATACGCTCATGGTGCGAGCCTGCCCGCCCTGGCGTCGACTCCAGGATGACTTTCGCGTTGGGTCGTTTGTTTACGGTGGGGAAAATGTTGATGGCTGCTTTCCGCTGCCACTGCGCTTCACCGAACTCAGTGATGACGAGGCGGTCGATTGAGCGCCCAATCGCTGGCGATCTACCACCAGCAGTGAGGACTTTGATGCCGCCGCCGTGTACGAATTGCATTTGTGTGGCGCCAGCCTTTTTGCCTGGCGTGAGCGGCATTCGCACGTCGTCTGGGAGCCTGTTGTAGGCAAACAGTATGCGCTCGAAGATGTCCTCTGCCGTGTCCTGACGCTCTGCAATAAGGAGGCCCTTGACGCCGCTGAGGTACATACAGTCGCGGAGCAGCAGCATTACTGAGATGGTTGTGATCTTGGCCTGA
>TARA_R110002033_G_scaffold169951_1_pt1 | contig 11973 bp, 12 predicted proteins | sample TARA_R110002033 | Tara Oceans TARA_R110002033 (sample SAMEA4397051) | marine metagenome | biome: Polar Biome; feature: [SRF] surface water layer (ENVO:00010504); material: water (ENVO:00002006), including particulate matter (ENVO:01000060) such as... | depth 5 m
GCCAAGGAGAAGGGAGGACGGTGTTGTTTGTGAGTCATAATATGGTTGCTATAAAAAAATTATGCAATAGAGGGATTTTAATGGAAAATGGGTTAATAGTTAAAGAAGGATCAGTTATAGAAGTTCTTAATGATTACAAAGAAAGAACAACTAAAACAGCACATTCCAAAAAATGGAATTCAAAATTAACCGCTAGTAACAATAGGGCTACATTGAGCCAAATTGAAATTAAAAACAAGGATAATGAGTTTAAAATTGAAAATAACATTGAATTGGAAATTGAATTTTATAATTTTATAAATAATCAAATTCTTAATGTTTCAATTTCAATTTTCGATGAGAAAGACACCTATGTTTTAGCATCACCAAATTTAAATAGAGTTAAACTAAAAAATGGACTACATAGAAGTACTTGTACAATTCCTAAAAACTTGTTAAATGTAGGGAAATACAGTGTTACAGTATTACTGGTTGGAGAAGACTTTGAAATTATTATGCAAACAGAAAAAGCTATAATATTTGAGTTGGAAGAAGATGGTACATATAGAGGAGGCTATTTTGGTTATTGGGGTGGAGTTATTAGACCAATTTTAAATTGGACCAATAGATTTGTAGATGAAAATTAAAAATAAATTATTTAGAAGACTTTTTAAGAAACAATATTATTATTTAGGCAGGAAAAAGTATGATTTAATTATATATGATGATATCTATCCAAATCCAATTTCAGGGTTTAGATACGAAGAGTTTAGCCAATTATTAAATACTTTTAAAAACTCAAAAATTATAACAAATCCTTTAGCTTATATGTTTGTTGGAGGATCTAAAAAGGAACATTCTAGAGACATTGATAAGTGCATAAAAGAGAGGCCTTACTTAAAAGGAAAAATATTTAAGAAAAGAAAATTCTCAAATATAAACACAAAACTGTTCTACTGCGTTTTTTTGCATAATATTTATAAAAACCTAAAGTACCTTGAAAAATACAATATACCATTTATGTTTACTTTATATCCTGGAGGAGGGTTTTATGTAAATAGCTTAGAAACAGATAAAAAATTAAAAGAACTATTTTCCTCAAAAAATTTTAGAGGTGTATTTGTTACCCAACCATTTACTAAAGATTATATCTTGAATAAAAAACTATGTTCTAAAGAGCATATAAAGTTAATATATGGCTGTGTTATTCCTCAATACAGTTTTTTAAAAGAGGATGTAAAAAAGACTTATTATCCAAAATCTAAAGCACATATAGATATATGTTTTTCGGCAATTAAATATACGCCAAGAGGGTTAGATAAAGGGTATGATTTAGTTGTAGAATTAGCACATAAACTATTAAAAAAATATAGTTTTATTAAATTTCATATCATTGGTGGGTTTCAGCAAAAAGATATTAATATAGAAAAAATAAAGCAAAACATAAATTTTTATGGCTACCAAGAATACAAAGATATGTCTAAGTTGTATGAGAATTTCGATATTATCTTATCTCCAAATAGACCTTTTGTAAGAAATGAAAACGAGTTTGATGGTTTTCCTTTAGGAACTGTTATAGAAGCAGCCTTAAAAGAAGTGGCAGTAGTGTTAACAGATGAATTAAATCAAAATTTATATTTTAAGGAAGGAGAAGAGCTAATTATAATAAAACCAAATATACATAGTTTGGAAAAAGAAATTGTAGCTTTAATTGAAAATCCTAAGTCAATCTATTCAATAGCTAAAAAAGGAAAATTAAAGTTTCAGAAGCTATACTCAAATGATATTCAATTGAAAGAACGAATAGGTTTTATTAAAGAGAAAATAAAGTAAGTTTTTATAGAATGGAAATAAATGTAACTCAAGCTTTTTGCCCACCAATAGAAGAATATATAGATTTTTTAAATATTGCATGGAAAAACAAATGGTTAACCAATAGAGGGGAGCTAGTTTTAACCTTAGAGGACAAATTAAAAAAACATTTAGATGTTCCTTATCTTACCCTAACAGCCAATGGCACTTTACCTATTCAATTAGCAATTAAAGCTATGGGTATTAAAGGAGAAATTATTACTACTCCATTTAGTTATATTGCAACTTCTAGTTCAATCTTTTGGGAAAACTGCACGCCAGTATATGTAGATATTCATCCAGAATACCTAACAATAAACGAAAACTTAATAGAAAAAGCCATAACAAATAAAACAACAGCAATTGTAGCAACTCATGTTTTTGGTAACCCTTGTAATGTTACAAAAATTGAGAGCATAGCAAATAAGTATAATTTAAAAGTAATTTATGATGCCGCTCATTGTTTTGGTGTAAAATATAAAGGAGAAAGCATTTTTAATTACGGAGATATAAGTACCTGTAGCTTTCATGCAACAAAAATTTTTCACACAGGAGAAGGAGGTTGCTGGATTACTAAAGATAAAGTTTTGCAAGATAAAATGTACTCTTATCATAATTTTGGTCACAATGGAGAGGAACAATTTTATGGATTGGGAATAAATGCAAAAATGTCAGAACTTCAAGCTGCACTAGGACTTGCAGTTTTTAACTACATAGACCCTATTATTGAGAAAAGAAAAGAATTAATACAAGAATACAATAACTTACTTGAAGGTATAAGTATTAAAACTATTACCTTGAGAGAAGGAGTAGAATGGAACTATAGCTACTTTCCAGTTGTTTTTAATTCTGAAAAAGAACTATTAAATACAAAGAAAAAGATGAATGAAAAAAACATTTTTCCAAGAAGATATTTTTATCCTTCATTAAACACTATTGATTATTTGAAAGGAAAATCAGCTCCAATTTCTGAGGATATTTCTAAGAGAACACTATGCTTGCCCTTGTATGATAGTCTCTCGAAAAAAGATTTAAGAAACATAATCTCTTTAATATAATACTTTATGAATTTTTTTTATACAAAGCAAGAAATAGCTTCTTTTGGATTTAAAAGTGTAGGAAGCAACGTTCTTATAAGCAGAAAAGCATCAATATTTTCACCAGAAAACATATCGATTGGAAACAATGTAAGAATAGATGATTTTTGTTTGTTATCAGGAAAAATTATTTTACAATCCTATGTGCATATTTCGGCTTATTGCGCTCTTTACGGAAAGCACGAAATAGAAATGCAATCTTTTACAGGGCTTTCACCAAGATGCACACTGTTTTCGGCAACAGACGATTTTGGAGGTAATTTTTTAATTAGTCCAATGACAAATCCAAAACATAATAATATAATTAAAGGAAAAATATTAATTAAAAAATACTCTCAAATAGGGACAGACACTATAATTCTACCAAATATAACAATAGAAGAAGGTACAGCTATAGGTGCAAAATCATTAGTAAATAAATCGACAAAACCTTGGGGTATTTATTTTGGACAGCCAATTAAAAAACATAAAAACAGAGAAAAAGGAATATTAGATTTAATAAAGCATTATGATGTCCTTTAAAAACTATTTAAAAAAGGTAATATATAAAAACCAAAAAATCAGAAAGCTTAGGCAGTTTTTAAATTTTACACCTTACATTTTAAGTAATAAACCTCACTTAGTAGTTTTCATAATACCTTTTGGTGATATGTTAAATGGAGGAGTATTGTCCATTAATAATTTTTATCAATCATCTAAAAAAAAATTAAATAATTCAATAGTTGTTTTAGTTACTCCTAAAAACGCTGAAAACTTTATAAACTTTACAAAATTCAATAATGATAGCTTCATTTTTAATTGCAAATTAATCATTTTGTTATTAAGGTTTAAAAAAATTAAGGAAGTTATTTTTCATGTTCCAGAATACTATTTAAAACAATTTATGGACAACGATTTTAAGGATAATAGACACGTGTTTTCTAAAAAGAAACTGATTGTAAATGTTTTAAATCAAAAAAATGACGAAATGTACTCTCCACAAATTTTTAAAGAGTACAAAGAAAAATATGGCGATATTTTTACGATTACGTGTGCGCATAAACAGTATGCCAACAAAAAAAATAAAGACGAGTATAATATACCTTGTCATCATCTATCTGTATATTTAGACGAGTCTAATTATCCAAAAAAAACATTCGACCAAAAGGAAAATATAATATTATTATCTCCAGATCATCATAAAAACAAGAAAGAAATTATAAATATTTTGAAAGATAAATTGCCTTTTTTTACTTTTATAACAATTAACAAAATAACTTTTGAAGATTATAAAGAACTAGTATCAAAATCTAAATTTCAAATTACCTTTGGAGAGGGTTTAGATGGCTATTTTATTGAGCCATATTTTTGTAAAAGCATAGGTTTTTCTGTTTATAATGAAGAATTTTTCACTTCAAATTATCAATTATTAAAAACAGTTTATCCTTCTTATAAAGAATTAAAAAGGAATATAGTTAATGATATTTTAGAATTGAATAATAACAAAACTAAGTATGAGTCTACTTGGGAAAAAGGTTTTAATGTTTGCGTAAAAGACTATAATGCAAAAAACTTTGAAAAAAATGTTGCCGATTATTATAGCAAAAAATATAATATATAGCAAATGTTGTCTATAATTGTATGTGCTATTCGCCCTAATCTAGTTATTGAATTAGAGGAATCCATATCAAAAACTATTGGCGATATTAGGTATGAAATACTTAAGTTTGACAATAGAAAGAATAAGTATTCTATATCTAAAGTTTATAATATATGTAAACAAAAAGCTAAGTATAAGTATTGTTTGTTTGTTCATGAAGATGTCGTTTTCATAACTAAAAACTGGGGAAATACACTTGTTAATATTTTTAATGGAGATAAAAAAATAGGGTTAATTGGTGTAGCAGGAAGTAATTATAAAAGTAGAAACCCAAGTGCATTTTGGCATGTAAGAGATGAGAATTTATTTATTAATATAGTTCAACATTATGGCAAAAAAAAAATAATGCACCTAAAAAAAGGTTTTGCCAATAACAATTTAGAAGATGCAGTTGTTATAGATGGAGTCTTTATTGCCTTAAATAAATCAAGTAATGTTAGTTTTAATGAAAATTTGAAAGCCTTTCATTGTTATGATCTAGCAGCAAGTATAGATACAATTAATAATAATTATAAGGTAGTTGTTACCAATCAAATATTAATAGAGCATTTTTCAATAGGGAAAACCAACATGAACTTTATTAACGAAGTGCTAAATTTTCATAAACTATACAAAAACAAGCTCCCTATAAGTGTTATGAATAGGTCTAATACACTAGAAAAATATAGCTTAGAACGTTTTTTAGAAATTTGTTTACAAAATAGGTTTATTAATAATGAATTATTATATAAATACTTTTTTTATAAACCTTTTTCTAAGTTTTTCTTTAGTTTGTTGTGGCTAAAATTAAATCTTATTAAATCTAAGATTGATCCTTAAAATATTTTTAAAGTTATATGAATGTTAAACTAGCTATAGTAATACCATATTTTAAAAACGATTTTTTTGAAGAAACTTTACAATCGTTACAGCAGCAAACCGACAAAGGGTTTACGGTTTATATAGGTGACGACGCTAGTAAACACCCTATAAATAACCTCATTGATAAGTTTAAGAACGATATGCCAATTAAATACCATCGGTTTACCGAGAATTTAGGCAGTAAAAGTTTAACCAAACAATGGGATAGATGTATAAAACTTATAAGAAATGAAACTTGGGTTTGTATTTTAGGAGATGACGATTGTTTATCAGAAAATTTTGTGGAATGCTTTTATAAGGAATTGCCATATCTGGAATCACAACAGAGTAAGTTACTTCGTTATGCAACACTTAAAATAGGTGAAAATAGTGAAGTTTTAGAGGATATACAGAATAACCCCAAAACACAGTTGGCTGTTCAGGCATTTATAGAAAAATATTATGGCAACAAACATAGTAGCCTATCAGAATATATTTTTAATATAGCTAGTTATCATAAACATGGTTTTAGAGATTACCCTTTGGCTTGGTGTAGTGACGATATGGCTTGGTTAGAATTTTCTGAAGGACAAAATATTGTAAGTTGCGATGAGGCTTATTTAAAGTTTAGACTGTCTTCAAAGAGTATTTCAGGAACATTAAATAGTAAGAAGAAAGATGCAAAACGACTGTTTTTTAGAGATTTAGTGTTAGAGAAACAAAATATGTTTTCTAGGACAATTGCTATTAAGAACTTGAAAAAGTACGAAGTATTTTTAGTAATGACCAAAGAATTAAAAAAGCAACATTTTATATTTTTTTTAAAGCGTTTTTTTGAGCTAAGAAGTCCATTGGAATGTTTTAAATTTATACTAAGATTTAGTATTAATATACTTAAATGATGTCACAAGCACTAGTTTCTGTTATTATCCCTACTTATAAACGTACACATTATTTAGAGGAAACTTTAAATAGTATTATTAGTCAAACCTATAGTAATATTGAAATTATTGTAGTTGACGACGGAACACCTGGCGATGACAATGAGAAATTATGCAGTGAATATAAAAACATTAGTTATATAAAAATCAATAATAGTGGAAGCCCATGTAAACCTAGAAACATTGGAATTAATAACGCTAAAGGCGATTATTTAGCATTTGTAGATGATGATGATTTATGGCTGCCTAATAAAATTGAAGACCAAGTTAAAATACTAGAAAAAAATAAAAACTTTGGATTGGTACATTCGCATTGTAGCACAATTGATGAAAAAGGAAAACAATTAGAAGAAGTAATAGGAAAACCTGGACATTTTAATGTAAAGCATGGAGATGTTTTAATTAAAATGATAGGTAATTGGACTATAATGAGTTCTACACCTCTCATTAGAAAAGAAATTGTTAAAGACGTAGGTTATTTTAATGAAATTATGCCACATGCAGGAGAAGATGTCGAATACTGGTCAAGATGTGCATTTCACACCAAATTTTATTATATAGATGCTCCACTTGTTAAGTATAGAAAACACAAAAATAATGTATCAAACCATCAAGAAAAATACATTTTTTTACCATTATATTTGTTTGATGCTGTTAAGTACTATTATAATAAAGGAACTATAAAAAAGCATATTTATAACAAACTTGTACTAAACCTTTGTTTAATGCAAAGCAAAATGATTAAAACTAATTTTTGGAAAACTATCAGGAATTTGTTCAAGCTTAATCCATTTTGGTTTTTTAATTTTAGAGTTCAAAAAACGATTATTAAAAAGTTAACTACATGAGTGTAACCAAATATTTAATAACAGGTGGAGCAGGAAATATTGGTAGTGCTTTAGCACTTGAATTGTCTAAAGATACTACCAATCAAATAGTGATTGTTGATAATTTTTTAACAGGATCTATGGCTAAAGTCCCAAAAAGGGATAATGTCACTTTTATTAAAGCCAATGTAAATAACTATAATGATATTGTACCCATATTTGGAAGATTTAATTTCGATTATGTATTTCATTTCGCAGCTGTAGTTGGCGTAAAACGCACGTTAGAACACCCAATGATGGTATTAGAGGATATTGAAGGAATAAAGAATATTCTATCACTATCAAAAAACAGTTGTGTTAAAAGAGTGTTTTATTCAAGTTCTTCCGAAGTCTATGGAGAACCATTTGAAATACCACAAAACGAGCAAACAACGCCATTAAACTCTAGACTCCCTTATGCCATTGTTAAAAATGTTGGAGAAGCATTTTTTAAATCCTATTACCAAGAGTATGGATTAGAGTATACTATTTTTAGATTTTTCAATACCTATGGGCCAAATCAAAGCGAAGACTTTGTTGTGCCTAAATTTTTAAAAGCGGCTTTAAAAAACGAACCGATCTATATTTATGGAAACGGTATGCAAACCCGTTCATTTTGTTTTGTTGATGATAATATAGAAACGTGTATAAAGGTCTTAAAGGATTCAAATTGGCATAATGAAGTTATTAATATTGGAAGCGATAAAGAAATGACTGTTTTAGAGCTGGCAAAAACAATTGTTAAAGTGTCTAATTCAAATTCAGAAATCATTCATATTCCAGCCCTTAAAGAAGGAGATATGGCAAGAAGATGCCCTGATAATTCTAAAATGCGAGCACTATTAGGGAAAGAATTGTTATCTCTGGAAGAAGGTATCTCTAAATTAATCAAGCATTATAATGAACTAATTTAGAGATGAATTTAAAAAAAATCAAGCAGTTCATTAATTATAAAGCATACCTTGATAAGGTTCATAGAAGTAATGATGATATATATGCCATTAATATAATTCACAAATTATTTGATTCACCATGTTATCTGCCATTTACACCATTTTCATTAAATCCTTATACTATTCTACATGTGTTAAACGATATCTTATTAAATGATAGAAAGGTTGTCGTTGAATTTGGTTCAGGACTGTCAACCATTATCATATCAAAATTTATAAAAATTAATAAGTTATCTGTAGATTTCTTTAGTATTGATGATAATCAAGAGTGGCAAGAACTGATTTTAAAAGAGTTAAAGAAATATCAATGTGATGATAAAGTGCAAATGTCGTATTGTGAAATTAAAGAATTAGATAATACTAAATTAAGTTGTTTAAATAATATGTTTTGGTATAGTTTAAACAAATTAGAAAAAGTTAAAGATAAGATAACTAATAATATAGATTTATTGTTAGTGGATGGGCCTAGTATAGGTTCATCAATATTTAATCGTTATCCAGCCCTTCCATATTTGCAAGATAAACTTTCGAATAATGTAGCAATTTATTTAGATGATACAAGGAGAAATGGGGAAAAGGAAATTCTTTATAAGTGGAACGAACTGCTTAATGGAGAAATCCAATTTGAAAAGATGCATGGAACTATTGTAAAAGGTGTTCATTTTTCGTGTAGACCATTAAGCCATTAAATACAGTATTATGCGTATAGGAATAAACCCTGAAAAAGAACAAAATATATTAGAAATTGATGCTTACCATAGAGTGGTCATTCCTGTTTATATTCCTAATCTTACAGAGCCATATTTTAAAGATGGATTAAAAATTTTAGAACTATGTTTTAGCTCTTTACTAAAAACGATTCACCCAAAATCCAGAATTTCAATAATTAATAATGCTTCATGTACTGAAGTTTCGACATATTTAAAAACACTTTATGAGCAACAAGATAAAATAGACCAATTGCTTTTATCAAAAATTAATTTAGGAAAAGTAAACGCTTTATTTTCTTCAATTAAAAGCAATTTAGAACCTATTATTACTATCGCAGATTCCGATGTTATGTTTTTGCCCAATTGGCAACAAGAAGTCGAAAATACAATGGTAGCCTTTCCAGAATGCGGTATGGTGTCTCCAGTTCCCAGTAGTATTGCTTATAGAGGTGAGTTTTTAAATAGTACTATTTTTTATGCCTTTTTTAAAGGGAGATTGAGTTTTGAGGAAATAGATAATCCAGACGGACTTTTAAAATTCGAAAAAAGCATTGGTCGAAAAATGTATAATGAAATACATTTAAAAAAGCACTTAATACTTTCAAATAAAAAAGGAAAAGCTGTAATTGGTTGTGGTCACTTTGTAGCGACTTTTAGAGCAGAAATATTTGAGGCAGCACCTAACGAAAATTGTAAATTTAAAATTGTTGGTGGAAGTGAAGGCAGGTACTTAGATAAACCAAACGATGCATCTGGCTTTTTAAGGTTGGCAACACTTAAAAATTTAGCGTATCATTTAGGCAATACAATAGAGCCTTGGATGAATGAAGAAATGAATAGAATTGAAAACAGTTCTAGTGCATATCACACTATTGATATTCTTCCAAAAGCAAACCCATTAGGATTAATGAGCTTTAAAATGGGGAGACTACTTCACAAATTATTTTTAAAGAAAATCAAGAAATATTATTTTGCCTATATGGGTGTAAAACAGCCATATTAATGAAACAATCGTTAAAAATATTGGTTAGTAGCGCAAGACTTCCAACAAATGGAATAGGTAGTTGGACAACTAGAATATCTAAACTTAATGTAAACACTGCTTTTTTTGATTATATATTGTCACCTTCAAGTTATAACGAGAAATACCTTAATTGCAAAAAAAGAAAATTTATTACCTGGCGAAAAGAAGTTAGAGGATTAAATTTAAAATATTGGGTTGCAAAAGATTATATTCAAAGAATTAAACACTTATCAAAAAACGCAAATAAGATTACTGTTGTTGTGATGGACGACATTCATTTGTTGGAAGCAATTACCTTGACTAAAAACAATTATAAATGCCCAATAGAAATAGTTTTTTCGTTTCACGGATTTGATCTTAATTTAAAAAGAGAGGTATTATGTAAAGTAGATAAAATATTGTTTTTATCGCAATTAGGTCTTGAGTTTAGTAAAAAAAAGTATCCTCAAAAATTTCTTAAAGCGATAGTTGTTGGAAATGGAGTCGATTCAAACATTTTTTTTCCGTTAGATAAAAACGAATTTGTTAAGCAAAGAGAAGAAAAGGGGTATACAATCAATGCTGAAATATTAATTTGGGTAGCTAATGACAGGCCCAAAAAAGGCATCCATATTTTTTATAAAATAATTGAAGAATTATTAAAAAACCTTCCCGATTTAAAAGTTATTATTGTAGGTAGTGATAGTAAATATAGCCACTCAAGGGTTAAAAATATAGGCCGTATTAGCAATGTAGAGGTAGCAACATATTTAAAAATTAGCAATTATTATATGTTCACTACTTTTTATAATGAAGGGTTTGGACTTTCTATGATAGAAGCTTTAAAATGTGGCAATGCCGTTATTGCATCAAATAAAGGAGCGATTCCAGAAGTGCTTAATGGCTTAGATAGCATTTATTTAGTTGAAAGAATAAATGATATAGAAAATTGGATAGAAGCGTTTAACTTAGCAAGAAAAGGCACTAACTTTGGAAAAATAAGACCAAGTAAATCTATGTTAGATAAAATTTGGGATTATAATATTTGGGAGAATAAATTTATTGAAGCCATTAATGAAGATTAAAACCATCGCCATAATACCAGCTAGAGGTGGGTCGAAAAGATTGCCCAATAAAAATATGCTTATGTTTAGCGATGTGCCATTAATTGTACATAGTATAAATTTTGCTAAAGCAAATCGAGAGATAATAAGTGAAATCTATGTATCAACAAATGATAAAAAAATAAAATCTTTAGCGTTAGATTTAGGAGTTAAAGTAATAGATAGACCAGAACAATTATCAGGAGATTTTTCCACTACTGTTTCAGCATTAAGACACGTATTGGAATCTATTAATGAAACTGTGGATAATGTAATACTTTTACAGCCAACAAACCCGTTACGTCAAAAACAGCTTTTAAAAGAAGCTTATACCAAATATATGAGTAATGATTTTGATAGCCTTATGACTGTGACATCCAATAAAAAGAAATTAGGAAAAATCGTGAATGATGGCTTTATACCATATAATTATAAAATGGGACAACGTAGCCAGGATTTGGAACCCTTATATTTTGAAAATGGTTTACTATATATTTCAAAAACAAGTTTAATACTCAATGATAAAATTTTAGGCACCAACAATGTGCCTTTTATTGTTGATCATCCGTATGCCTCTGTAGATATAGATACAGTTGAGGATTTAAAATATGCCCAATTTATATTAGACAATTACCCAGATGAGTAATCCATACATTGAAATACAACATAGAAAAATTGGATTAGATTATCCACCTCTTGTCATTGCAGAAATTGGTATTAACCACGAAGGTTTATTACAAGTGGCTAAAGAAATGGTCGATGCAGCTGCTAGAGCAGGAGCAGAAATAGTAAAACATCAAACCCATATTGTAGCAGATGAAATGAGTGCTGTTGCAAAAAAGGTTATTCCTGGAAATGCGAATGTTTCTATTTACGAGATTATGGAACGTTGTGCTCTAAATGAAGCTGACGAAATAGAATTAAAAGCGTATGTGGAAAGCAAAGGCATGATTTTTATATCGACACCATTTTCACGAGCAGCAGCAGAACG